>FLNZ01002541.1_pt1 | contig 29349 bp, 25 predicted proteins | sample 1140391 | NCBI WGS metagenome assembly FLNZ01 (sample SAMEA3878171, study PRJEB12797) | bioreactor metagenome | biome: Moose rumen | place: Sweden | collected 2011-10 | reverse complement strand
TTAGCCAACAAAGGTGCCGCCATCCACGTCAAAGACTCCGACGCCCCGGGAATCTTGCTGGAGTTGGCAGTGAAGACGGTCAAAGACGAGAGCAAGCTATCGTCACTTAGTGCAAACATTCTGAAGATGGCACTTCCCAACTCAGCCGACATTATTGCAGATGCCGTGATAGAGATGGCAGAGCGTCAAGGTAACAAATAAGTAATAACGATGGAAATCAAGGATATCAAATCTGTTTTCTTTGTGGGTGCCGGTGGCATTGGCATGAGTGCCTTGGCCCGGTATTTTATGAGCCGTGGTATTTATACCGCCGGCTACGACCGCACCCCCTCGGCATTGACAGAACGTCTTTGCCAAGAAGGCATGCATATCCATTACGAGGAGGATGTAGACCAAATTCCCTCAGCATGTAAAAACGCCGCTGACACGCTGGTCATCTATACGCCCGCCATCCCTTCAGAGCACAAGGAACTGATGTATTTCCGCTCAAACGGCTTTGAGATACAGAAGCGTGCCCAAGTGCTGGGAACACTCACCCGCTCCCACAAAGGATTGTGCGTGGCAGGTACCCATGGCAAGACAACCACGTCGTGCATGTGCGCTCACATCATGCATCAGAGCCATCTTGACTGCAACGCTTTTCTGGGCGGTATCTCCAAGAACTATGGCACGAACCACATTCTTTCCGAGAGTGACTATGTAGTCATCGAGGCCGACGAGTTCGACCGCTCATTCCATTGGCTGCGCCCTTGGATCAGCGTCATCACCTCCGCCGACCCTGACCATCTTGACATCTACGGCACGAAGGAAGCCTATTTAGAAAGTTTCCGTCACTACACCTCACTTATCCAACCAGGTGGTGCGTTGATCGTTCATAAAGGACTTGAGGTGAGCCCCGACGTCCAATCCGATGTGAAGATCTATGAATACAGTCTTGACGATGGCGATTTCCATGCCGAGAATGTGAGAATCGATAATGGCACCATCATCTTTGACTTTATCTCACCTCTTGGGAATGTGCGTGATGTGCAATTAGGGCACCCCATCCCCATTAACATTGTCAATGGCATTGCAGCCATGGCCATGTCGCAGCTATGCGGATGCACCGCCGATGAGCTTCGCGGCGGAATGCTCACCTACAAAGGAGTGGATCGTCGTTTCGACTTCCATCTCAACAATCAGCACCACGTGCTTTTGAGCGACTATGCCCACCACCCGATGGAGATAGCACAATGTGCCCTAAGCCTTCGCCAACTGTATCAAGATCGCAAGATCACGATTCTCTTCCAGCCACATTTATACACTCGCACACGCGATTTCTTTATGGATTTCGCCAAGAGTCTGAGTCTGGCCGACGAAGTGGTGCTCTGCGACATCTACCCTGCTCGCGAGAAGCCGATACCCGGTGTATCCTCAAGCCTCATCTACGACAACCTGCGCCCTGGAATAGAGAAAGCCATGGTAGAGCGCGATCATGTACTCGACTACATCAAGTCACACGACTACGATGTTCTGGTCGTACTTGGTGCCGGCAACCTGGATGAGCTGATGCCACAAATCACAGAAATTATCGACCACAAGTCATGAACATCAACTGGAAGACAACCACCTATATGGCACTCGATACGGTATTGGTCATCTATCTGATACTCGCTGTTACCTCATTCACAACCCCGAATCAAGAAAACAAGGTATGCAATGAGGTAAAGATTTCAATCACCGATGAGGAGAATTACGGTTTTCTGAGTGCCAATGAAATCAAGTCACTGCTTGTGAGTCAAGATATCTATCCACAGGCACAACGTCTTGACGAGATTGACCCTCGCGCCATTGAGGAAAAGCTACAGAGCAATACTTTCGTAGAGAAAGCAGAATGCTATAAGACCATTGACGGCACCGTCAACATCAAGGTGAGCCAGCGGATGCCCTACATCAGGGTTATAGCGGACAATGGCGACAACTACTATCTCGACAAGGATGGCAACATGATGCAAGGTGAAGGCTACACGTCGGATTTGATTATAGCCACGGGACATATCAGTCGTCAATATGCCAGAGACTATCTCACAGAAGTGAGCAAGTTCATCTCAGCCAACGACTTTTGGCGTAACCAGATAGAGCAGATCAACATTCTATCCGACGGTGACATGGAGATTGTACCGAGAGTGGGCAATCATGTAGTGAAATTAGGCAATATGCCTCAATACAATGACAAAAAAAGAAGAGAAGAAGAAATTGACGCTTTTTTGAGCAAGAAGCTCCAGAGGCTTGAGAAATTCTATTTCTTTGGTCTTAACAAGATTGGTTGGAACAAATACAAATACATCAACCTTGAATTTGACAACCAGATTATTTGCAAGAAGAATGATGGTAAATTTGAGGAAGAGGAAATTGAATTGAATGTCCAGGCCACAAACATGGAGAATCAAAGCAGCAAAGAAGATTTAAAGGAGAAAGAAAAACCCAACAACACTAAAGAAAAAACGGCGGAAAAGCCAAAGGAAGAAGTAAAAACGGATAAAAAGCCGGAAAACAAGAATTAGCATTTGACATAAGGAGCAATCCATCGGAATATTAAAAAAAACAATATGGCAGCAAAGGACTTTATAGTAGCAATCGAGCTGGGATCCACCAGGATTACCGGCATAGCAGGCAAGAAGAACATGGACGGGAGCATACAGATCCTTGCCGTGGTAAGAGAAGACGCCACCTCTTGCATCCGTAAGGGCGTGGTCTACAACATTGACAAGACCAGCGTATGTCTTAACAACGTCATCAAAAAACTTAAGACATTGCTGAAGTCTGATATCTCACAAGTCTACGTAGGCGTAGGAGGTCAGTCCATCCACAGCGTCAAGAACGAGATAGTGAAAAACATCCCCGACGACACCGTCATCAGCCAGGACATGATCAATGAGCTGATGGACAACAACCGCAGCATGTCGTATCCTGATCAGGAGATACTCGACGCCGCCACCCAGGAATACAAGGTGGGCACACAGTACCAAATCGACCCTGTGGGTATCCAGTGCAGGAAACTTGTGGGCAACTTCCTCAACATTCTTTGTCGCAAGGCATTCTACCGCAATTTGAACAAGTGCTTCGAGAGTGCCGGCATCTCTATTGCCGAAATGTATCTCTCCCCCATCGCACTTGCCGGCAGTGTGCTCTCTGAGGCAGAGAAGCGCAGCGGATGTATGTTGGTAGACATGGGTGCCGACACCACCACAGTATTGGTTTATCACAAGAGCATCCTTCGTCACCTGGCAGTGATACCTCTCGGCGGCAACAACATCACCAAGGACATCACATCCCTCCAGATGGAAGAGAAAGATGCCGAGGAAATGAAATTCAAATACGCCTCAGCCTACACAGACCCCAATGACATCGATCCAGAGAAGAAGCTCCCAATTGACAACGAGAGAAGCGTTGACGAGCAGACGTTTGTCAATCTGGTAGAGGCCCGTGTGAATGAGATTATCGAGAACGTATGGCATCAGGTACCTCAGGACTACAAGATGAAGTTGCTGAGTGGCATTATCCTCACTGGTGGAGGCAGCAACATGAAGAATATCAAGCGCGCCTTCACAGAAAAGACACATATCTCAAAGATTCGCATCGCTGGTTCTGTAAGCCAGAATATCACATCTACCGACAAGGAAATCAACGAGCATAAAGGCACGATGTGCACCGCCATCGGCCTGCTCGCCAAAGGCGACATGAACTGTGCCGGCCAACCCATCCGCACAGACCTCTTCGGACAAAACGGTAACACAGGTGGCACTTCTTTCAATGACAACACACCTCGTCCCGGACGTAAGCTCGGAGAAGTGGAGAACGGCACCGTGCTGACCGAGCGCGAGAAACAGCTTATCGAAGAAGAGAGGAAGCGCAAAGCAGACGCCGACGCAGCAGCAGCAGCTGCCAAGAGGCAATATGAAGAGGAGCAGCGTCTTGCAGAAGCTCGCAAGAAGAAAAAGAGCAGCGGCTTTGGCAAAAAAATGGTGAGCTCAATAAAAGATTTCACCAAGAAACTTATCTCCGATGAGGAAGAGGGTGAAAAGTAATCCACGTATTACGAAAGTTGTGAAATTATCCATCTAAACAAACGTAGAAACAACATGAAAAAGTTAGATACACTGAATTTCGAAGATATGCCGCAGGAAAAAAGCATCATCAAAGTCATCGGCGTAGGTGGTGGCGGTGGCAATGCAGTCAATCACATGTACCGTGAGGGTATTCATGACGTGACATTTGTATTATGCAACACTGACCGTCAAGCACTCACTGACTCCCCAGTCCCCACCCATATTCAGTTAGGACAAGAGGGGCTTGGAGCAGGCAACAAACCCGAGCGCGCACGCCAGGCAGCCGAAGAGAGCGAGCCCGAGCTGCGCTCCATGCTCAACGACGGCACAAAGATGTCGTTTATCACCGCTGGCATGGGTGGTGGCACAGGAACGGGCGCTGCTCCCGTCATTGCACGTATCTCCAAAGAGCTTGACATCCTCACAGTAGGTATTGTGACCATCCCCTTCCGTTTTGAGGGAGCCAAAAAGATTGACCAGGCACTTGACGGTGTGGAGGAAATGGCCAAGCACGTGGACGCACTGCTCGTGATCAACAACGAGCGTCTGCGCGAGATTTATCCAGAGCTTGGCGTTCTCGATGCCTTTGCCAAGGCAGACGACACCCTGAGCGTGGCAGCAAAGAGTATTGCCGAGATCATCACTGTCCACGGACTGATCAATCTCGACTTCAACGACGTGAAGACCGTTCTCAAAGATGGCGGTGTAGCCATCATGAGCACTGGCTATGGCGAGGGAGAAGGCCGTGTGAAAAAAGCCATTGAGGATGCCCTTCACTCACCACTTCTCAACGACAACGACGTATTCAACTCCAAGAAGATTCTTCTGAGCATCACTTTTGCCAATGAGAAAGGCACAAGTGGGCTGATGATGGAGGAGATGAATGACGTCAACGACTTCATGGCAAAATTCGGTGACGATTTTGAGATCAAATGGGGTATTGCCGTAGATCCAGAACTTGGCAAGCGTGTGAAAGTGACGATTCTTGCCACAGGCTTTGGCATCAAGGATGTCGACCACATGATGTCCGACCGCATCAACAGCAAGAACAGCCAAAAGGATGCTGAGGAGATAGAGAAGCAGGAAGAGCTTAAAGATCGTCGTCAGCAGTACTATGGCGGTGACAGCAAGCCCAGCAAACGTCGCTCACACATCTACCTCTTCAACCAGGATGACCTCGACAACGAGGATATCATCATGGCCGTGGAGAATACCCCGACCTATAACCGTACACGTCAGATGCTCGAGGACATCCGCCGTCAGTCATCTGGCGAGGAGACGGCAGAAAAACAGGAGCAACCCGGCAGCACCAACTCGGGCAAAATCGTATTTGGATAAATGACAGATTAGAAAATCAAAAATCTCCAACCAAGGACACAGAGATACAGAGGAGGAATCCTTATGTCTCTGTGTCTTTTTTATGCCTTATAAAGCTCTTTGAGTATAGGGTAAGACTTTAGTTCGGGGAATCCTGGGATGTGTAGCCGATAATACTCCAAAATCACATCGAGACAGCGGTCACGCTCATTGCGCGTCATGACACAAAGATGCATGGTAGGATAATCAAGTCGCATCAACAGACCAATTTTAGCCGCATCTTCAGGCATCAGAAAATGTATATGAGAGGGAACATTTTCACAGAAACAGCCATTGAGCATATCAAAATAATCACCCTCGTGGTAATCCTCTGTGAGAGGCAGGAAGCCAACGAACCTTGACAGGCGGATCATGAATACCAGATGGAAATTGGCAAATTTATCCTGTACGCCATCCAACCATCTCAAACTGTTTTCCACATATTTATACAACAACACATTGTCTTGCTCATCACGAGTCGCATAAAGCAAAAACTCAGCGATAAACAACCCGATCGTCATCTTATATGGATTAAGCAGCAAAGAGGGAAGAGGTTCCAAGAGCCGCACGTCACGTATCCGTTGGAGAGACGTTTGTTGTCTCATATCGAAATCCACCTCCAACAAAGTTAAAGGCTGAAACATATTACGTCGGATCTTGGCTTTGCCCGATTTAGGTATACGTACCATGAAAGCCATCCTTCCGCATTGCTCCGAAAGCATGTCAACCACCAGCGAGGCATCACCATACTTCACTGTCCTGAGCACGATACCATTGGTCTTTATCATCATTATGGGTGTAAAAATACGACAAAAAATCGATAAAAGGCAAGGAAAAGTCATAAAAACAATAAGAAAACGAAAAAAAAAGAAAGAAAATTTTGTCAGTTATTGAAAAAGGTGTAACTTTGCATCCGCTAAATACGACAATGGTCCATTCGTCTATCGGTTAGGACGAGAGATTTTCATTCTCTAAAGAGCAGTTCGACTCTGCTATGGACTGCAATATAAAAATAATAGAAAGTAATATAAAGATGGCAAATCACAAATCATCCCTCAAGAGAATCCGTCAGGACAAAAAGAAGCAGCTTCACAACAAATATTATGCAAAGACAATGCGTGTGGCCGTACGTAAGCTTCGTGCCATGACCAACAAGGAGGAAGCAGCAGCTCTTTATCCCAGTGTACAGAAGATGCTGGACAAGTTGGCAAAGACCAACATCATTCACAAGAACAAGGCTTCCAACCTGAAATCAAGTCTTACCCGCTACATTAACAAGCTGGCTTAATTGTCACGACAAAAGAATAGTGGTAGGCTGCAACAGAAGTTGCAGCCTATTTGCTTTTTATACCCATCGTGCACATATAAATTACTTATTTTTCACATATTTTTATTTCCTAATATGATGGTTTTTTTGTAACTTTGCGGTCTATTAGAGAGATTAAAAAAATGTCTGAAAATATCAACAACGAAAGCAATTATTCAGCCAAAAACATCCAGGTGCTTGAAGGTTTGGAAGCCGTGAGGAAGCGCCCAGCCATGTACATTGGCGACATCAGCGAAAAAGGACTTCATCATTTGGTCAACGAGACGGTGGACAACTCCATTGACGAGGCTATGGCAGGCTATTGCAGCCACATAGAAGTGACAATCAACGAAGACAATTCCATCACTGTGCAGGATAATGGTCGCGGCATTCCTGTCGATGAGCATAAGAAGTTGCACAAATCCGCCCTTGAGGTAGTAATGACCGTGCTTCATGCCGGTGGTAAATTCGACAAAGGCTCCTACAAGGTGAGTGGAGGTCTTCATGGTGTAGGTGTAAGTTGTGTGAATGCGCTTTCCTCTCATATGCTGTCTCAGGTATTCCGTGATGGCAAAATATACCAACAAGAGTACGAACAAGGCAAGCCTCTCTATCCTGTACGGATTGTGGGTGAGACAGACAAGCAGGGCACACGTCAGCAATTCTGGCCCGACCCAACTATTTTCACCACCACTGTCTACCAATACGATATTATAGCACGCCGCATGCGCGAGTTGGCATATCTGAACGCCGGCATTACCATCACACTGACTGACCTGCGTCCTAATGATGAGGGCAAGACACGCCAGGAGGTATTCCATGCCAAAGAAGGTTTGAAAGAATTTGTGCGTTTCATTGACCGCCACCGCACACATTTGTTCGACGATGTCATCTATCTGAAGACCGAGAAGCAAGGAGTTCCCATTGAAGTGGCCGTGATGTACAACACTGACTATTCCGAGAATATCCACTCATACGTCAACAATATCAACACGATAGAAGGTGGCACCCATCTTATGGGTTTCCGTATGGCACTGACGCGCACATTGAAGAAATATGCCGACAATGAGCCTGCCATTGCCAAGCAGATTGAGAAAGCCAAAATAGAGATTACCGGTGAGGACTTCCGTGAAGGACTGACCGCCGTAATCTCCATCAAGGTGGCAGAGCCCCAATTTGAGGGACAGACCAAGACCAAGTTGGGCAACAGTGAGGTAACCGGTGCCGTACAACAGGCTGTGGGCGAGGCGCTCTCCAATTATCTGGAGGAGCATCCCAAAGAAGCACGGCAAATCTGTGACAAAGTAGTGCTTGCGGCCACGGCACGTATAGCCGCCCGCAAAGCCCGCGAGAGTGTCCAGCGCAAGAATGTGATGTCTGGCGGTGGACTCCCTGGCAAGTTGGCCGACTGTTCCAACAAAGACCCCAAGGAATGTGAGATTTTCCTTGTCGAGGGAGACTCTGCCGGAGGCTCCGCCAAACAAGGTCGCGACCGTTATACGCAAGCCATCCTGCCCCTTCGCGGTAAGATTCTCAATGTAGAGAAAGTGATGTGGCACAAGGTGTTTGAGAGTGAGTCTGTCATGAACATCATCCAGAGTATTGGTGTGAGGTTTGGTGTTGACGGCGAGGGAGATAAAGAAGCCAACATTGACAAGTTGCGCTATGACAAGATCATCATCATGACCGATGCCGACGTCGATGGCTCTCACATCGACACACTGATCATGACGCTCTTCTATCGTTTCATGCCCAAAGTCATCCAAGAAGGCCATCTTTATATCGCCAGTCCCCCACTCTACCTGTGTACCTTCAAAAACAAAGTGAAGGAATATTGCTATACCGAGCAGCAGCGCCAGGCATTCATCGACAAATATGGCAATGGTGTGGAAGACGCCAACATTCACACCCAGCGCTACAAAGGTCTTGGTGAGATGAACCCCGACCAATTGTGGGAGACCACCATGGATCCATCTAAGCGTCTGCTGAAGCGTGTAAGTATTGAGAATGCCGCAGAGGCAGACGAGATATTCTCGATGCTGATGGGCGATGATGTCGGCCCACGCCGCGAGTTTATCGAAGCCAACGCCATCTACGCCAATATTGACGCATAATACTATCATATATACAGGGATGCGGATGTCGAAAGATATCCGCATCCTTTAAGTATTCAAGAATACTGACATAGAGCATCTGTCTATCATAACAAAAGTGTGATGAAAAAGGATTTTTTTACCAAAACATCTCTGTTGGTGACATCTGTCATCATGACCTTGAATTTGTACAGCCAAGAGCAACTTCCCATGCGTCTTTGGTATGACCGTCCTGCAGATTATTTTGAAGAGTCGCTACCCATAGGCAACGGGAAACTGGGCGCATTGGTCTATGGGGGAGTGAAAGACAACACGATTTTCCTGAACGACATCACGCTATGGACAGGGAAGCCCGTAGATCCAAATCTTGATGCAGATGCCAGCAAATGGATACCCGAAATCCGCAAGGCACTCTTTGCTGAAGACTATGCTTTGGCCGACAGTCTGCAGTTACACGTTCAAGGCCCCAATTCCCAATTCTACCAACCACTCGGCATCCTGCATATCCTCGACGAAAATGATGACAGTCTGGCCACGGGCTATCGCCGGGAGCTCAGTCTCGACAGTGCCATCTGCAAAGACAGTTATACACTCGGCAGCACACGTTTCCACCGGGAATATTATGCCTCAAATCCCGACAAGCTGATAGCTGTCCGTATCACAGCCGACAGGAAAGGAGCAATCAACTGTCGAATAGCTCTCACCTCACTCCTCCCCCACCAAGTGAAATCAAAAGCGTCAGGACAAATGGTGATGACTGGTCATGCCACCGGTTCTTCCGACGAAAGCATTCATTTCTGTAGCATCATGTTAGCAAAGAGCGACGACGGATCCATCTCCGCATCAGACAGCACACTGACGGTGAGTGAAGCCACAGACCTGACCATCTATCTTATTAATGAGACCAGTTTCAATGGTGCATCCAATCATCCTGTGACAGACGGATCCTCCTATCTATCGGATGCCACCGATGCCATTTGGCACACCTTAAACTATACGTATGAACAGTTTCGTGAACGGCACATCACTGATTATCGCCAGTATTACGACCGCCTTCACTTATACCTAAAAGACAGCGCCTCAAAGACACGGACAGACACACACATCCCGACAGACTCGCTGCTGAAACGCCACACCGACAATGGTGGTGACAGCCGTTTTCTGGAGACCCTATATTTCCAATATGGTCGCTATCTGCTGATTTCCTGTTCACGCACACCAGAGGTACCCGCCAACCTGCAGGGCCTCTGGGCACCAAAACTCTATTCGCCCTGGCGAGGTAATTATACCGTCAACATCAACCTGGAGGAGAATTACTGGCCCTCAGAAGTGGCAAACCTGTCTGAAATGTCCACCCCCCTATGGGGATTTATAGAGTCGCTTGCCAAAAACGGTCGTCATGTAGCACACAACTATTACGGAATAGACCGTGGTTGGTGCTCCAGTCACAACAGCGACATCTGGGCAATGGCCAACCCTGTGGGTGAGAAACGTGAGAGCCCTGAGTGGAGCAACTGGAACCTTGGCGGAGCCTGGCTTTCACAAGCTCTTTGGGAACATTACCAATTTACACAAGACAAGGAATTCCTTCGCCAGACAGCCTATCCCCTGTTGAGAGGAGCGAGTGAGTTCTGTCTTGACTGGCTTATAGACAATCCCTGTGTAGCAGGTGAACTTGTCACCGCCCCCAGCACATCGCCCGAGAATGAATACAAAACCCCTGAAGGATATCACGGCACCACCTGCTATGGTGGCACCGCCGATCTTGCCATCATACGTGAATTATTCCAAAACACCATCGCAGCCAGCAAGATCTTAGGCGTTGACAAGCGCCTGCGTCGTGAGGTTGAGGGCAGTCTTCGCCGCCTGCATCCCTATACCATCGGGCACGACGGCGACATCAATGAATGGTATTACGACTGGGACGACTGGGATCCGAAACACCGTCATCAATCCCATCTCATCGGCCTATACCCCGGTCACCAAATCACAACAGACGGCACCCCCGCCCTTGCCACAGCCGCCAAACGGAGTTTGGAAATCAAGGGCGACTACACCACAGGATGGAGTACAGGGTGGCGCATCAACCTCTGGGCGCGTCTGCATGATTCTGCCCAGGCATTCCATATCTTTCAGAAACTCCTCACCTATGTATCTCCCGACGATTACAATGGTCCCGACCGCCGACGCTCTGGAGGCACCTACCCTAACCTTTTTGACGCACATCCTCCATTCCAGATAGACGGCAATTTTGGAGGCACAGCCGGTGTCTGTGAGATGCTCCTTCAGAGTGACGATGGCATCATAGAATTGCTGCCCGCTTTGCCCAGGGAATGGAGCGAAGGCAGTGTGAGCGGCCTTTGTGCCCGTGGCGGTTATGTGGTAGACATAAAATGGGCAAACGGCCGTGTGACCAAGTACACCATACATGCCACAAAACCTGGTAAAGTCATTGTGAAATGTAATGGCCAAGAAAAGCGCATAAAGATATCCAACACCAGAGAATACACCTCAGTTATTGAGAATCATTAGCCACATAGTGGTCATTAAAGGTGGGCTCTCCTAAAACTTTTATAATTTCTTAGTTATAAATGTCAAAAGCTATACATCCTTCCCGGCGAGATCCATATTGGGACTGTCTGAAATTTATTCTTATATTTATGGTAGTATTTGGCCATACTCTTAAGGGGAAAATTGCCTCAGGTAGTTTTGGTATGGGTGTGTATAATTTTATTTATATTTTTCACATGCCCTTGTTTATTTTCATATCAGGGAGATTCTCACAGAAAAGAAAAAACAAGAGATTTTTTTTCAACATTCTGAGATTACTTGAGACCTATATAGTATTTCAAATCATCCTGACATTGTTAAAAGCATTCGTAAACCACAAAAGTATCGTATTAACCAATTTCTTTTTTACTCCAGAATGGGCTATGTGGTATCTTCCGGCGCTTGTCTTTTGGCGATTATTGCTCCATATTATTCCAGACAATATATTGGAACTTCACGCTAAGCAATTGACAATCATCAGCTTTATCATCGGCATAGGCGGAGGCTTCATACCCTTTGACACCTATTTTACATCTCATCACACATTGGCATCTCTCCCCTTTTTTATGATGGGTTATTATTCATATAGAGTAAATATTCGTGAGAAACTTTCCCATGTCCCTTCATGGACCGCATGGTGTTCACTTACGATATTGTTGCTATTATGCGTCCTTTGGTTCAATGGGAAATTTTATTACATTCTTACGTGTGGCTATTCCTATTTCCATCATCCAATTTATGGCGTTGCAGGGAATATGATTGGTCGTATAATTGTTTATGCCTTAGCCATTTTCATTTCACTTATGCTCATGCGCATTGTTCCCGCAAGCACTAAAATGGCAAAATGGGGGTCAGTGACCATGATCATCTATGTATTCCATCCGCCATTGCTTATTATCATTAATTGTCTGTTGAAAGTGTTCTCCATATCTTGTAGCCTGCCGTTATCGTTCATCATATCGATTGTCATCACAATATTCCTTGTCTGTATATCCCGATACAAGTTTATCAACATCATGGTCAACCCTGTCACCTATTGGAAGAGCAGGATTTTGTAGCAGGAGTTTTTAGCAGGAGATTATAGCGTCAAAAAAGCAAGAAAAAACATCTTCAATAAGGACGACACATAACTTTTTTGTATCTTTGCAACATAAAGCGTATCAAGAAGAATTTAGATGATAAACATTACAGTCCCTCAGGCCAAGGAATTTATTGGCAAGAACTCATGTATAGGTGACCATCTGGCGCTTTTCAGCCGTTTTGAGGATGTGCCATTAGCTTCCGACACGCGCAAGATGTGTTGTTTTTTCGTTGCATTTTGCACCGAAGGCAGCGCCTGCTACACCGTAGACACCAAAGAGCAACTTGTCAGGAAGAACGATGTCATCGTGATAAACGACGGTCAAGTGATCAGCGGCTATCAACTCAGTGACGATTGCCGTGGCGTGGCGATTTTGGCATCCAATGATTTTTTCCCTGAAGTCATCAAAGAGGTTCACGAGATTTCCCGTCTGTTTCTGTTTGCCTATTCCAACCCTGTGTTTAACCTCACAGAAGAGAAAGCCAAGATTTTCATGGAATATTTCGATGTTATCAAGAGCAAAGTCGATGATACCAATCACCATTTTCGTACCGAAATGACCATGTCCTTGCTCAAGGCAATGATTTACGATATTGGAAATGAAATATACCAGAAACAGCTCAACACTCCGAAGCGCACTCGTGCAGAAGCCATTTTTAATGATTTCATCATTTTGGTCAAGGACAACTTCAAGCATGAGCGTCGTGTAGGTTGGTATGGTGATCAACTGCACATTACTCCCAAATACCTCTGTGAGACAGTGAAACATATTAGCCGCCGCACGCCCAACGACTGGATAGACTACTATGTGACACTTGAGATACGTGTTCTACTGAAGAGCACCACGATGAGCATCAAGGAGATAGCCGAACGTATGCATTTCCCCAACCAGTCGTTTTTAGGTAAATATTTCAAGGAGCACGTTGGCATGTCACCATCAAAATATCGTCGGAGCTAAAGTATCGTTTTTGCAGTCTCCACCAGTTCATCATACCATTGTTGTCCAAATCGCCGTACAAGAGGATCTTTCAGGAACTGGTACAATGGCATATTCAGTTTTTTCCCAAGTTTTACAGCATCGGCACAAATCTCCCATCGGTTGTAATTGAGTCCCACCATTCCATTTGAGAATTGTTTCTCTCGAATGGGATAGAGTGCGCAACTGATAGGTTTGCAGAATTTTGTTCTTCCCGTTCGGAACGCTCTCTCCAATGAGCACATGCAGCAGTTGTCCACATAACATGTAAATACACAGTCACGCCCAGAGACAATACTTGTCACCAAATCGCCATCGGTATCGGTATATGCTACCCCCTGTTTGTCAACGACAGCCTGAGCAGATGCCGACATGTCGTTCCACACCTCATCCAGCGCATTCTCAATCTCCATCACCTCGTCGATGGAGACGGGCGCGCCAGCATCCCCTTCGACACAACACTGTCCGTGACATGCACTGAGGTCACAACAGAATTTCTCGGTGAGGATGTCTGGCGACAACAGAACGTCTTCCACCTGAATGATAGGAAGCATCCGATTCTTTTCCATATTCATGTCACCATGCTATGGGTTGCGCCCCATGTTGTGCGAGATAATGATTGGCCTGCGAGAAATGATGATTTCCGAACCATCCTCCTCTATTGGCAGATAGAGGAGATGGATGCACAGACTGAAGTACCAAATGCCGGGAGCGTTCGATAAATGCGGCCTTGCTTCGCGCATATCCTCCCCAAAGAATGAAGACCAAATGGTCTCTTCCCCTGTTGAGTGCCTGTATCGCAGCATCAGTAAACGTTTCCCATCCTTTGCGTTGATGGCTTGCCGCGGCATGCTCTCTGACGGTAAGAGTGGCATTGAGCAACAACACCCCTTGCTGTGCCCACCTGGTGAGATTTCCAGAGAAAGGCATGGGTGTCCCCAGGTCCAGTTCTATCTCCTTGAAGATATTGATTAGTGATGGAGGCATCGTGACGCCATCGGGAACAGAGAAGCTCAACCCCATGGCTTGCCCTGACTCATGGTATGGATCCTGTCCGATAATCACCACTCTCACTTTGTCAAATGGACAGAGGTTGAAAGCATTGAAGATCAACTTGCCAGGAGGGTAGCACCTGTATTGCGCATATTCCTGCCGCACGAAATGCACCAATGCCTCGAAATATGGTTTTTCGAACTCACTGGCAAGTTGACGTTTCCAAGTCTCCTCTATCTGGACATTCATACCACAAGACTCGTTATGGTTTATCTTTGATAAGGTTTTCGCCCGTCATGTCTTCAGGCTGCTCCAATCCCATGATGTGAAGAATCGAGGGAGCCACATCAGCCAGTCGGCCATTTCTCACCGTAGCACTATTGTTTTCGGTGACGTAGATAAAAGGCACCGGATTCAGAGAGTGTGCGGTATTGGGAGTTCCGTCAGGATTGATCGCATTGTCGGCATTACCATGGTCGGCTATGATGATGGCCTCATAGTCATTGGCTTTTGCAGCCTCAATCACGTCGTGTACACAATGGTCGACAGCCCACACAGCCTTGGCAATGGCATTATAGACACCAGTATGTCCCACCATGTCACCATTTGCGAAATTCACGACGATAAAATCATACATTCTCGTATTGATGGCAGCCACAAGGCGGTCTTTCACCTCATAGGCACTCATCTCCGGTTTCAAGTCGTATGTAGGCACCTTGGGTGAGGCCACCAGTATTCGGTCCTCGTTCTCGTATGGTTTCTCTCTTCCACCGTTGAAGAAGAATGTGACATGAGCATATTTCTCGGTCTCTGCAGTATGCAGTTGCTTTTTCCCACATTTTGACAGATACTCACCCAGTGTGTCCTCCACATTCTCTTTTGGGAAAAGGACATGCAATCCTGTGAAACTGGCATCATAAGGTGTCATGCAGTAGTATTGCAGTCCCGGGATAGTCTTCATACCCTGTTCTGGCATATCCTGCTGTGTCAGCACAATTGTCAGCTCCTTAGCGCGGTCGTTACGGAAATTGATGAACATCACCACATCGCCCTCTTCAATCACGCCATTGACAGAGCTGTTATGTATTGGCTTGACAAACTCATCCGTCACACCATCATCATAGCTTTCCTGCATGGCTTGTACCATGTTGTCGCTTTGTTTACCCTGTCCGCAGACAATCAAATCGTATGCTTCCTTGACACGTTCCCATCGTTTATCACGATCCATCGCATAGAAGCGTCCGACGATAGAGGCCACATGAGCATCATTGTCATCACACACCTGCTGAAGCTGTTCGATGAATCCTTTTCCTGAGTGCGGGTCGGTGTCACGTCCGTCCATAAAACAATGCACGAAAGTCTGGTTTTTCAGTCCGTATTCTTTTCCCACCTCAATAAGTTTGAAAAGATGGTCAAGTGATGAATGTACGCCACCATTGGATGTCAATCCCATGAGGTGCAATTTCTTTCCAGTCTCTTTTGCGTATGAGAATGCGGCCTTCACCTGTGGATTGTCCATGATGCTATTGTCACGACATGCACGGTTGATCTTCACCAGATCTTGATAGACCACACGACCAGCTCCGATGTTGAGGTGTCCCACCTCAGAGTTTCCCATCTGTCCATCAGGCAGTCCGACATCCTCTCCCGAAGCCTGTAGTTGTGAATGAGGATTGACAGCGTTGAGATAGTCTAAATAAGGTGTTGGAGTGTTGTAAATTACATCCCCCTTTCCATGTTTTCCGATACCCCATCCATCGAGTATCATAAGAAGTGCTTTCTTTGCCATATTATTAATGATTTTATTATTACTTTTACAATCTTTTCAAACACAAAACATGTTTAGCGAGTGCAAAGGTAATGAAAAATCCCATTTTATTTGCAAAATAAAAAAAATAAATATAATTTTGCAATTTGTATTGATTTGATATGATTGGAAATAAACTATTTAAGAGGCTCAAGGTTGTACGCTCAGTGTGGTGCGACAACTGGAATTATAGTGGTGTCTACACTCGCGAGGGCGCCATCAAGAAAATGCGTCTTCCCTTATTTTTTGACATGCTCTATTCGGAATTGACAGTAGGTTCAGATCCTCATAATTACTATATGTTTTATTTTGAGAACCAAAACAAACGTCAACGCCGTGAATGGATCACCAATCATTTCAACGCACATACCGCTGCTCAACATTCCGGCAAGGAAATCTGGAAACTGTTTGAAGACAAAGCCAAGTTTAACATCCGATTTAAGGACTATGTGAAAAGGCGCTGGCTTGACACCCGTATTTCATCAATAGAGGAGATTCGCCAATTCATAAATAATCTTGGCAAAGTCATCATAAAGCCACTCAACATGTCGGCTGGCGAGGGAATTTATATTCTCCATGCTGAGGACAACGAGAAGACAGCAGCCTTGTTCTCCGACATAAAGCGAGGGCGTCATTGTCTTTTAGAGGAAGTAAAAGAAAACATTCCAGAGTTGAAGGCACTCAATCCTACATCCCTTAACACGATTCGGATTGTCACCTGTATCAACAGTCAGGGAGAAATACATTTCCTGTGTTCAGTACTGCGAATGGGCAGCACAGACAGTTGCATCGACAATTCCATTGGTGGCGGAGTGACAAGCTACATCAACACCGAGACAGGTCATCTTTGCAGCCCAGCCGTAGACCGAAAGCGTCAAACTTTCACACGACATCCACACACAGGTATAGACCTGATAGGCTACCCCATCCCCCAATGGCAAGACGTGTTGGAATTTGCCCGGAAAATAGCTTTAGTAGAACCACGAGCCCATTATGTGGGCTGGGATATCGCCCTATGCCCCGATGGCATAGAGTTGATAGAGGGCAACATTCCTCCCGGGGAAGGTATCATACAAGTATGCGATCAGAAGCCCAAGCGGGGCCTTTTGATGGAATATCTTAAATAGGACAATTATTATGAGTAAGAACAAGCTGTTGATTAGGAAAAAACTTCTATCTGCCAACAGGTCGATGCTTCACATCCTGGACAGGACCAAGCCCACATTAGCATTTTATGAGCACGTCATTCTACCTTTGGAAATATTTATCACTAAGGCAGGCGATTATAATCTCTGCCCATCACTTAAAAATGATCTGGAAAAAGCCAAAGAAATGTTCTTCACTGAAGAAGAGAAAAACGACCCTCAAAAGAGCAAGAGACTTATCCGTGATGCTGTCGGCGCCTATATTTCCCAAGGTTTCACGATTCAAGAGTTCTTCCTTTATGGCCTACGAGATGTGGGATACTGGGAGAAACGAGAGTTTCTCTCGGACAAGGAACGCAAAACCATGCTCGACAAGGTCAACAATCAAGCCGCCTTTCATGAGCTTACAGACAAGGGCTTGCTATACAAGGTCGCAAAAAAATATTTCAAGCGAGAGGCATGTATCATATCACCAGAAGAAGATGCCGGCGGTTTTATGGATTTCATCACACGGCACCCTACATTCATCATCAAGCCCATCGAAGGTTCCACTGGAATTGACACGCATCTTCTGACAATCAAATCCTCCACCGAAGCAGAGGAAAAGTATACAGAATTATGCCGTCAAGGGAAGTGGATAGCCGAGGAACTCATACAGCAGCACCCTGCCATGGCGGAATGGAATGCCTCCAGCGTCAACACCCTGAGGGTTCCCACTATCGACACCGGCAATGATATCAAAATACTTCAACCCTTTTTCCGCACTGGCCGGAAAGGTTCTTTTGTAGACAATGCTGGACAAGGTGGTGTGTTCGCGGTCTTCGACCCCGATACCGGCATTATCATCACCGATGGTGTGGACGAATATGGCGGCCGGCACGAATATCATCCCGAATCAGGCCTGAAATACAAAGGATGGCAAATTCCCCGCTATCAGGAGATGAAAGACATGACAGCAGAAATCATCAAGGAGCTACCCTCTCAGCCGCGTTACGTTGCCTTTGATTTTGCCCTGACACCAGAGGGATGGGTATTGGTAGAAGGCAACTATAACGGCCAATTTGTAGGACAGATCGCAGAAAAAAAAGGTGTTCGGAAGAAATTCATTGAATATTATTGCAGATAAGAAGCCTCTGTTTTTATCAAAACCCCGACAGGCTCTTACTTCAAAAACATTTATCAATATATGAGTAATAAGAAGAAGCTCAAAGATTTGTGTTTCGCATTTGACGGGAAAATAAGAAATGCGCTCGACAAGACAGCGTTTACCCATGCCGTTTATGCCCACGTCATTCTTCCATTAGAGTCAGGTATTTTTAGGGCGGGCAATTATAAGATGAGCTCAGCATTCCGCAGAGCTCTTTCAAAAGTCAGAGAACTGTACTACACCGAGGAAGAGAGGAACAATCCCAAACTATCCAAAAAGATTGAGAAAGATTTAGTCAAGACTCTGATTGCACATAGAATGAACCCAGAAGAATACTTCCTCTATGGCGTTCGTGACAAAGACTATTGGGGGAGAAAAGAATTTCTCTCAGACATAGAGCTCCATGAACTTATTTTGAAACATGTGCCTCGCTCCACCTATATGGGAATCTACCATAAAAAGGCATTCTATACTGACACAAAAGAATTTTTCCACCGTGACATATGCTTCATCGACAAGGAATCCCCCAAATCAACATTTGTGGAGTTTGCCACAAAGCATCAGACATTCTTTGCAAAACCTGTTGATGGCACCTGGGGGAAAGGCGCCTCCATCCTATCTGTGGAGAATGCCGATGAGGCCTCAAAAATTTATGACGAGTTATTCAAGGAAAATGAATGGATTGTGGAGGAACTCATCCAGCAAGTGCCAGAGACAGCAGTGTGGAACGACACCAGCGTCAACACCATCAGGATTCCGGCGTTCCGTACCACTGAAGGATGCAAGATTCTCCAACCCTTCATCCGTACCGGTCGGAAGGGAGCCATTGTGGACAATGCCGGTGGCGGGGGAATCTTTGCCGTCTTTGACGCAGACACAGGTGTCATCACCACCGACGGTGTCGACGAGCATGGCGGGAGATACACGTGTCATCCCGACTCTGGGATACGCTACAAAGGTTGGCAAGTGCCAAGGTATGAAGAGTTGAAAGTCACCGTTGCCAAATTGATACATGCCATCCCCTCACAGCCGCGTTATGTAGCTTTCGACTTTGCCCTCACCAACGAAGGATGGGTGGTCGTAGAGGGAAACTCCAACGGTCAATTTGTAGGACAAATAGCCGAGCATAAAGGTGTGAGAAAAGAATTTGTCAAATATTTTGTCGGAAACAAATAAATACAAAGATATGAATATTGCTGTAATCTTAGCAGGAGGCAGCGGCAGCCGTCTTGGAGGCACACTGCCCAAACAATTTCTAAAAGTTGCGGGTAAAAAAATCATCGAGCACACCATTGATGTCTTTGAGAACAATGACCTCATCGACGAGATTGCCATTGTGAGCAAGGAGGAATTTATTGCTGACGTGGAGGACATCATTGTCACCAATCAGTATCAAAAAGTAAAGAAAGTACTCACTGGCGGCAAGGAGCGATACGACTCCAGCCTGTCAGCCATCGCGGCCTACGATGACGACGACGTCAATCTGCTCCTTCACGATGCCGTACGCCCCCTTGTCAACGACCGTATCATCAACGATTGTATAGAAGCCCTCAAGACATACCGGGCTGTAGACGTAGCCATAAAGACCACAGACACCATCATCGAAGTTGGTGATGACAACTGTATCAGCACGATTCCCCCGCGCCATGTCCTACGCAATGGCCAAACCCCACAATGTTTCAAGCGTGGCGTTATCAGGAAGGCCTATGAGACAGCCCTTCGTGATCCCAACTTCGTGACGACCGACGACTGTGGAGTCGTCCGAAAATATCTTCCCGAAGAGCCGGTGTATGTGGTCAGCGGCGAGGTGTTCAACATGAAAGTCACCTATATGGAAGACCTGTTCCTGCTCGACAAGCTGTACCAACTTCGCAGCATATCGAGTACGAAAGAAGTGCTTGACATCTCACGCCATGTATTGCCCAACAAAGTGATGGTGGTATTTGGCGGCAGCATGGGCATCGGAGAGGAAACAGTGAAACTGGCCCGCGAGCTGGGTGCCGTGGTGTATTCCTTCAGTCGCTCCCAGAATGGTGTCGACATCACCAACGCCGAGCAAGTGCGCCAGACCCTCAAAGACATCCATGACCGCAACGGCCATATCGACTATGTGGTATGTACTCCAGGAATACTCATCAAGCAACCACTGTCCGCCATCAGCTACGATGATATTACCTCCAGTATCAACATCAATTACCTTGGAGCAGTCATTGTGGCCAAAGAATCATTTGAATACCTCTGCCAAAGTAAAGGATCCCTGATTTTCTATACCAGCAGCAGTTATACGAGAGGGCGCATGCTCTATAGCATCTATTCGTCTACCAAGGCCGCCATTGTCAATCTCGTTCAAGCATTGAGCGAGGAGTGGTTTGGTTTTGACGTACGGGTCAATTGTATCAACCCCGAACGCACTCGCACCCCTATGCGTATCAACAGTTTTGGCATAGAGCCAGAGGGAAGTCTGCTGGAGCCCAGATATGTGGCAATCGCCACCATCAACACCTTGGTCTCAAAATACAGCGGACAAGTGATTGATGTCAGAAGATAACCTGTAAACGCATTACTATCATATCCGATTTTAGGGTTAAAAGTAACGAAAATTTCGGGAAATGGTTGAAATATGTCATTTTCCGATATTTTTTTGATATTTTTACTATATCATTTGATTATTTTTTAATAACTTTGCAGCCTAAAGGCATTTTTGCAGCATCATGTCGCTCCTGACAAGCCGACAGGAACAGCTGCCTAAGTCCGAAATGAAAGCAAATAAATAGTTGATGATTCCGAAAACTGCGAGAAAATAACAAGGCGTTCGATGATGTCATGCATCGAAGGCAACATTGTGCGCAGACACCTGACGCGTCAGGTGACATGCTTTTCTCTAACGTGGTAGTTGGCCTCACCTTCATTTTTTCCCTTCAATATCCGTTTTTTTTACAAGAGAAGCGGAATGGGGAGGTTGTATCCGGCTCCCAAGTGACCAGGAATCGTCCAACTACGCATTGCCACTTCAATTATCATTACTCTGGTTTCAGTCATATCAACACGTCAAAATAAGAGAATCACATGAGCATTTTTGGAAGTGCCTTGAACTCATTAGACAAATATCTTGCAAAGACAAGATTTGACAGGTCTCGACAGTATATGTTCAATCGGACGAAGAAGTTCGTTGAAAAACTTGACCTGCCCCCACTCTCCCAAGAAGAGCGGGAAATGATTGCAGAGCAGTGGAAACGCCTGCCGATACAACCTTATGAGAACGAGTACCGTCTATATAAATATCACGCCGGTTTTGACGCGCGGTTTGTCACACAAGATTTACAATATCCTTATTTCTACAACGCTATTAATCCTGCGGCAGAACGCAAGGCGCTTTCCAACAAGGGAATGTTTCAGATGTATTTCTCAGAAATACCTCAACCCCAGACCATCATCACCTGCATCTCCGGTGTGTATTTTGACAAAGAAAGAAAGATTATCGACAGCCATGAGGCAGAGAAGCTTGTCAGGGCCCATGAGGAATGCATTGTCAAACCGACTATAGAAACCAAACAGGGAAAAGACATCAAGATCATCCATCCTGAAACAGATGACATCTCAGATTTGTTCACTGACAAAAACGGCAATTATATCGTACAGGAAATGCTTGGGCAGTCACCTGTCACCAAACAATTTAATCCCACGTCACTCAACACATTCCGAGTGACCACGATCTATCTTAATGGCAAAGTCAGTCTGAGCAGCATCTGCTTTAAATTCGCCAGAAATGGAGAACGTCTCGACAATCTTGGACATGGTGGATTATTTGTTGGCATTGATGAGGATGGTCGTCTGCATGATTTTGGTGTAGACAAAGAATACCAAAAAGTATTCACCTGCCAAGACGGAAAGAAGATTGCGGGCATCTATATCCCAGAAGTAAAAAAAGCCATAGATTTCGCAAAACATTACCATCCCGTCTATTTCCCGACAATCACCATGATCGGATGGGATATCGCACTCGACTCAAAAAGTCAGCCCATATTGATAGAAACCAACCTGATATCGCCTGGCATACAAGCAGAGCAATTCTGCTATCAGCAGCCTGCCTACGGAGACCGCACAGAGGAGGTCATAGACTTCGTATTGTCTAATCCGAGACACTATCTGTTTTTGAATGACAAAGACTATTCCAGTGAGTATTTTTCAAAAAATACATAGTATCAACTACATATAGCTTTCATTTTACCTTTAACCTTATTTCTATTTCTTTCCCTTGAAACCTAACTATCAGCTAAGCACAAAGAACTTGACATGAGAAACATGACGCTTGAAGAAATCAAGGAAGTAAGCCTTGACGTACTCAGTGAATTTCACGATTTCTGCTGTAGTCATTCACTGAAATACTCTCTCGCTGGCGGTACAGCCATTGGCGCCATACGTCATCATGGTTTCATACCATGGGATGACGACATCGACGTATGTATGCTCCGCCAGGACTACGAACGTTTTTGCCAGCTCTACGAGAGCAACGGCGACTATGAATTGTTTGCGCCGCAGCGAGGCAACACGCAGATAGCCTACGCTCGCCTATGTGAGATGCGCCGGACAGAAGTCCGTCCGTTTGTGCCATGTTTCAAAAAGAGCAGTGGCATCTGGATAGACATTTTCCCCATGGATCTTGCCAATGACGACTACGACAAGTTTTATGCGCGCCAGATGGATGTGTACAGCATCAAGAAGAAGATAGACCATCATCGTGATGCCATGCGCCACCTAAGTCGTTCATTGGGAATAAAAGGCAATCTGCATGTCATTTGGAAGAAAATCACACGCCCGACGACTGGTGTTGAGGACATCATCACCGAGATTACACGTCTTAGCACAGCCGAAGATGACAGTTGTCAGCGTTTGACCAATTATCACACCGTCTACAGGAAGACGGAGTGGTATCTTCGTAAGGATTTCGACGACACCATCACCGTGGAATTTGAAGGCAAGCAATACCACCTAATGTCTGGTTACGATGACTATCTTCGCCAGATATATGGCGATTACATGCAGCTCCCTCCCCCAGAGAAACGCATTGCCCGCCACCATCGTCATCATTATTTATGGAAGGACAAACAATAGCACCGGATATGAAAAGAACGATCAACTTATTATGGACTGGCGGTCTCGACAGCACATGTCGTGTGGCCGAATTGTCCGTTCATGATGTTATCGTACAGCCCTATTATATCATCGATAAGGTAAGAGGATCTGTAAAGCATGAGCTTCAAGCAATCTCCAAAATCACAGAGATGGTACGCAAGAAGCCAACGACGAAATGCGATTTAAAAGACGTCATTATCATCGACATCAAAAGCATTCCACCCATGGCAGACATAAAAGAAGCCTCAGACATTCTCAAGGAGAAATATCACATTGGCTCACAATATGAATGGCTTGCACGTTTTGCCCGCCAGCAAGGACTTGTCATGGAACTTGGTCTTCAGAAGAGCCCGCGCGGTAAATCATATAACGCCATTATCGGAGAGAGTGTGCTGATTGAAGACAATACCGACGGAATCATTCAGAAGCGTGTTGACAAAGAGAAATCCTCCAAAGAGATAACCCTCGTCTTTGGCGACATGCTTTTTCCCATGCCCATGTTCGATATGGAAAAGCCTGAGGAAGTGGAGGAAATGCGCCAATTAGGTCTTGACGATTTAGTAAAGGAGACCTGGTTCTGCCATCGTCCTATCTTTGGCATGCCTTGTGGATATTGCAACCCATGTAAGGATGCGCTCAACGAGGACATGGCCTACCGTGTACCACTCACAGGCAGGTTATTAGGAATGATGCGCCATATTACTTACGACCCCGCCAAGACACTTCTTTGGCGAGCAGGAAATATCAAGAAATCGTCTCATCAATAGACAATCAACGAAACCACTATGACAAAGCTCTCAAACGAACAGATACGTGGTGTCATGTTCGAGACATTGAAAGAATTTGCCTCATTCTGCTCCACTCATCATTTGCGCTATTACCTGGCATACGGCACCCTGCTTGGAGCTGTTCGCCACAAAGGATTCATCCCATGGGATGACGATATCGACGTGATGATGCCTGAGGAGGATTTCCTAAAGATGCTGTCGCTCTACAAATCAGGAGATTATGAATTAGTAGATTGCTATAAAGCCCTGGATCTTCTCTTGCCAATGGGCAGACTCTACGACACTCATACATACGGTGTGCGCCCAGGTCGTCGCGAACGTGAGCGCGGCATACACATCGATATCTATCTGATGTATGGTTCACCCGACAAAGCCACGCTTGACCTGAAGAAATATTACAAGAAATACAACTATTATGTCCATCGCCTGCACTTTTGGAGACTGTGTGGCATCAAGCTCTCCACTTGGCATGTTTCTGACAAGTGGAACCCATTGTTACGCATAGCGCGTCACTACTCGATGAAATATATCAAGTTTTATCAGAAGCACCCATTCGGAGAAGGTCATCACACTTTAGTGACATCGGACTTTCGTTTCTACAAGACTTCGTCATTAGAGAAGACAGCGGAACTGCCATTTGAAGATGGTATTTTCTGTGCTCCGTATGATTATGACGAATGGCTTACAGTCAGATACAAGGACTATATGCAACTACCTCCTCTGTCTGAACAAAAGCCAAGACACACCTCAACTTATTACCAAATAGACTGAAAAAGACATGCCTGCCACCATTACCAGGAACTTTACGAATAATGACAAGTTTGTCTGGCTCGTCACATTGGTGTATTACATCAACATGTTTTTGTCATTTGGACGAAGTAATGCTGCTTTGTTGATCATCTGCAGCATACTCGTTCTGGTAACCACCAATTACAAATTTGAATTCAAATTATACCACTTATTTGTCTTTCAATTCTGTCTCTTCTGCTATGCAACTGCTTTTTGGGCCATGGGTTACGCCTATGCGATAGATAAAGGAAACACTATTTTCTTTATTTTTTTAAGCATGAGTGTATTTTACAGCTATTATGAGGATTTGCCAAAATGTGGCGTCGATATATTGTTGCACATAATGCTTTATGGTGCATACATAATAGTATTATATAGCATCTTCTTTATCGGTGTAAGCAAACTTGCTTCAATGAGCGAAGATGCAGAGCGCGTTTCCGCAGGTACCAATGCCAACACCATGGGACTTGTCGCTGCCACAGCCATCGTCATCAATACTTATTATTACCTATCGGGAAAACATCGGAAGCTGATGTTGATGGCCATACCATGTATTTACCTCATTGCTGGTTCTCAAAGCCGTAAAGCACTCTTTATGATGGTTGCAGGTGTCGTCCTGTTATATTTTCTCAAGAACCTCCGAGGCAAGAAGGACAACCTACTGCCGATCATGAAATTCGTCTTTTTCATGGGTGTCATCATCGGCATTTTCATATTTTTGTCCCAGACCGACTTGTTTTCTGGCGCAGTACGGCGTATGGAAGGATTTATTAATTCCGTTACCGGTGAAGGTGAAGTAGACAGTTCCACCTCCAAGCGAGAGTTTATGCGCAAAATCGGCTGGATACAATTCTCACGCACTCCGTTGCTTGGTATCGGTATGGGATGTGCGCGTCTCCTAACACAAAAAGCGATGGATATCGATGGCTATTTGCACTGCAACTATGCAGAATTGGCTGCTGATGGTGGCATTGTGGGATTAATATCCTATTACAGCATGTATATATATGTCCTGGTCAAGGAAATCAAGTATTTCAAAGTAGATAATTTGGCAATACTCTTTCTCGCCCTGATTATTCTGAAATTCTTTACAGACTGGGGTATGGTGAGCTACTATAGCAAAGGAGTCTATTTCTCGTTTATGGTTTATTTCCTTCATATCCAATGGTGCAAAAGGCAATATCCACATTTAAACAAGAAACGGCGAGCGACTTGACCACTAATTATCCCTGCTCAATCTCGCGGATGGTAACGCCCAACGAAATGGTCTTCAATCAGTTGGCGCTCTTACAAAAACAATCATCAAGTTGGGCATTCTCTATTCACAATGTTTTTCACATGAAAATCCTGATAGTCTCTAACCAAGTGTGCAATCCCAAAATAGTCGGGAATCCGATTCTTTATCGCATGAAAGAATCCCTGGCCAGAGATGAGCGTGTAGAAACAGTGGATTTTGAGCGATTCAGGAATCGCAAACCCTTGAAATCCCTTTTGGCCATTGCCCGTGCAGCACGTTGCCACGACATTGTTCACGTGCATTTTGGAGGTATATACTCATTACTTGTCAGACTATTTTTGACAGGCAGCAAAAGCCGAAAGCTCATCACTTTTCATGGTACGGACATTCATGCGAAAGCTCTTAAAACCACAAACAACCGATGGAAACGTCTCAAGATACGAGTCAACCGACGTGCTTCCTTCGTCTGTATCAGCAGGTTCGATGCCGTCGGCTTTGTCTCTAATGAGATGAAAAAATATGTACCACAAAGACTTCTCAAGCGACAGTCATGGCGGATGTTTACGCAACCCCTTGGTGTGGACTATCGACTATTTACTCCCCTTGCCAAGGAAGAGGCAAGAGCACAATTGAATATCAGTAATGGTATCCAAATATTGTTTTCGGATGTACACAACAGCAGTGTGAAACGCCGTGACATTGCTGAGCAGATTGTGGAGAATTTGGGGAAAGAGTACCATCTACTGGTAATGTGTGGCATCTCACCCAATGAGGTTCCTTTATGGTTGAATGCCTGCGATCTCGTATTGCTCACATCAGACGAGGAAGGCTCTCCCAATATCATCCGCGAGGGTCTGTCACTCAATAAGCGCATATTCAGTGTGGATGTTGGTGATGCTCGCCGTCAATTGGAAGGTCTTGTCAATTCCACTATTATCAGCAGAAACCCCTCAGAAGCCGCCCGGCAAATTCTCAGGTTTATGGCTTATGAGTATACAGACAACACCCGAGATACTCGACGCGACAACATAGATTTTGACAGAATCAACAAAAGTGTTGTAGACTTATATGAACGACTATTAGCGAAATAACACTGACTGATTTGCAATCTGCCGATAATAAATCTATAAACAGAGGTCCACATATACCTATGACCTACAATTTTCTCTTACCGAATCTCGGGGCTGGTGGCGCCGAACGAATCAGCCTTCTATTAGCGCGCGTTCTTGTAAAAAACGGCGTGGAGGTGAGATTTGTCAACCTTGGTAGTCCCAAAGGTGAAATACGCGGATGGATACAACCAGAGTTTGAACTGGTCTCCTTAGGTTGTCGCCGTTCTCTCACTGCGATTCCTGCTTTAGTGAAATATCTCCGCAAGCATCGTTGCGAGGGTGTTTTTGCCAGCCGTGAGAATGCGTCTATAGCGGGCCTGATAGCATGCGGGATTTCCGGTCACCCTATCATTATCCGTTTGCCTAATATGCCTACCAACCAGCTTTTGCATGGGATAAAAGGTATAAAACTGAAGATTGTGAAATGGGTTACAAGAAGGGTTTACAAAAGAGCAAGGTACGTTATCACTCAGACAGAAGAAATGCGTCAACAAACGATTTCATATTACAAGCTACCTCCTGAGAAAGTGGTGACAATCTACAATCCCTTAGACGAGGAAGCCGTGAAGAGACAAGCTCAGACAAGCGAGGATCCATATACCCATGCCGGTCCACGGTTCCTCTTTGTGGGGACAATAGCCTACCGCAAAGGAGTTGACATACTATTAGAGGCATTTTCTACAGTAAAGAGAGACATACCAGATGCCACGCTCACCATTCTTGGGGGAAAAGATGGCAACTACGCAAGCAACCTTGTGGAGAAATGGGAAGGCATGGAAGGGATAGAGTTTAAAGGTTTTGTTGAGAACCCCTATCCCTATATGGCTCACTGTGATGTCTTTGTGCTTCCATCTCGCATGGAAGGTTTACCAAATGTCCTCTTAGAGGCCATGAGCCTTAACAAGCCCGTAGCCGCGACGACCTGTCTGCCAATAGTGAGCCAGCTGGTGAAAGAGGGAGTCAATGGCTATCTCTGCCCGGTGGAGAATACCGAGCTATTATCAAAGGCTATGATCAAGGCACTCACACTGAAAGACATTCAAAATCGATACGAGCTTTTCGACAGCAAGAAGCTACTGGAAGTTTTCCAAAAAAACAACTAAGAACATGATAATCCGTCAAGCCACATACGACGATTTGCCCGAGATAGCACGATTGCACGCCCTGTGTTTCCCCGACTATCTCTCTACAAGAATAGGTTCATCCAACGACTGTTATCTGTTAAGCAAATTCTATAAAGAATTTATCGATGATAATCCAGAGTTGTTTATCGTGGCGATAGATGATGATAAGAAAATAGCAGGTTTCTGTATGGGATATTATATGGACAAGGCCGGTCAACAGTCAAAATACATCCGCCACAACCGTATACGAGTGCTTTCACGCATTGGGTGGTTACTATTAAAAGGTGACCGTCTGGCATGGAAGAAGCTCAAACTGCGTTTCAAAAAACCCACCTATGAAATATTGGATCACAGCATAGACGATGTACCAATGTCAGACATTGGTGACATGTTGTCAATGTGTGTTTTACCAGAACTTAAAGGAAAAGGTTGTTCAAAACAGCTTACCAGTCGATTTTTGGAAAACATGAAGGCGCATGGCAGAAAATACTGCCTGGTTACCATGAAAGTAGGCAACCAAAGAGCCATAGGATTCATGAAAAAAAACGGATTTGTCCCCTACCGTAAAATCGGCACCATGTCGATTACCTATCTGAGACAACTATAGGTGGGTTCTATTTATTA
>FLNZ01000018.1_pt1 | contig 29556 bp, 17 predicted proteins | sample 1140391 | NCBI WGS metagenome assembly FLNZ01 (sample SAMEA3878171, study PRJEB12797) | bioreactor metagenome | biome: Moose rumen | place: Sweden | collected 2011-10 | reverse complement strand
TGTCGGGGCGTATAAGACGGTGGATTTCAGGCGGCTTATATGCCCCTTGTGGCTTTTTGCGGGCAATGTGCCTCTTCTTTTGGGGCCGATTTTGGGTCGGGGGCATATAAGAGCAGGCTTAAACCGCATTTTATATGCCCCTGCAACGAATATGGCCATTGTTTGGCGGATGATTTTCTGCTGAGGGGCATATAAGTGGGCGGGTGATAGTTGTATTATATGCCCCGCGCGATTTTTGCATGCTAAAAAAACGTTTAATTTGTATGTGTTTTGCCTTAGGGGGCGTATAAGAAAGCCGCCGCCGCCAAATTTATACGCTCCCGCCGCCGTTTAACGCCCTCCGATGCCGCCCAAAGCCGTTTAACGCCCTCCGATGCCGCTCAAAGCCGTTGCCCCTCCCCTTTATTGATAAATAATCAACAAAACGTTCCCTGAAACCCTATTTTTTGCCCTTTTTTGGGGCTAATTTTAGAATGGGTGTATGTAAAACCGGGAGAACGTATGAAACTTGGCCTGATGTTTGGCGTAAAAATCGCGGCAGCCTTTTGCGCGGCGACCTTGTCTTTCGCGTCGACGGACAACCCGCTTACCCTCTGGTACAACAGCGATGCGGCGGGCGAATTCACGAACGCCCTCCCCATCGGCAACGGCTACATGGGCGGCATCATTTACGGTGGCGTCACGAAGGATATTATCGGCCTGAACGAGAGCACGGTCTGGTCGGGCGGCCCGGGCGACAACAACAAGCAGGGTGCGGCAAGCCACCTGAAAGATGCCCGCGATGCCATGTTCCGCGGGGACTACAAAACTGCGGAATCCATCGTTTCTAACTACATGATTGGCCCCGGCCCGGCGAGTTTCCAGCCGGTGGGCGACCTCGTGATTACCACGTCGCATTCGGGCGCTACCAATTACCGCCGCGAACTGGACCTCAAGACGGCCATCGCGAAAACGACCTATACGAGCGGGGGAGTCAAGTACACCCGCGAATACTTTGCAAGCTATCCGGACCACGTGATTGTGGTGCGCCTCTCCGCCGATAAAAGCGGCTCGGTGAGCTTCGGGGCGACCATGACAACCCCACATCGCAACAACAAGATGTCGAATAGCGGGAACACGCTCGTTTACGACGTGACCGTCAACTCCATCAAGTTCCAGAACCGCCTGGACGTGGTGGCCGACGGCGGCACGGTCTCTGTCGCGAACGGCAACATCAATGTGCAGGGCGCGAATTCCGCAATGCTCGTGCTCACGATTGCGACAAACTTCAAATCGTATAATGACGTGAGCGGCGACCCTGGCGCCATTGCAGCCGATATCATGAGCAAGGTGAAGGGCAAGTCTTACGACGACCTGCTTGCGGCGCACCTGAAGGACTACCAGACGATTTTCAACCGCGTGAGTATCGACCTGGGTACTGCCGACGCGAGCGCAGGCGATATCACCAGCACCCGCGTGAAGAATTTCAATTCCACGAACGACCCCTCGCTCGTAGAACTGCATTACCAGTATGGTCGTTACCTGCTGATTGCGAGTTCGCGCAAGGGCGGCCAGCCTGCAAACCTGCAGGGCATCTGGAACAAGGACACGAACCCGGTTTGGGGCAGCAAGTACACGACCAACATCAACCTCGAAATGAACTACTGGCCGGTAGAGACGGCGAACCTCGGCGAATGCGTGTGGCCGCTTATCGACAAGATCAAGAGCATGGTTCCGCAGGGCGAAAAGACTGCGAAGGTGCACTGGGGTGTTGACGAGGGCTGGGTGGAACACCACAATACCGACCTCTGGAACCGTACCGCCCCGATTGACGGCGCATGGGGCTTGTGGCCCTCTGGCGCAGGCTGGCTCAGCACGCACCTCTGGGAACATTTCCTGTTCAACCCGACCGACAAGGCTTACCTGCAGGACGTTTACTCTACCATGAAGGGGGCGGCGCTCTTCTTCGTGAACAGCCTTGTGGAAGAACCTGAAACCGGCCACAAGTATCTGGTGACGGCCCCGAGCGATTCTCCGGAAAACGACCATAGCGGTTACAACGTCTGCTTTGGCCCCACGATGGACAACCAGATTATTCGCGACGTGCTGAACTACACCATCGAGGCTTCCAAGATTCTCGGCGTCGACGAGGATGTTCGTGCCAAGATGGAGGCGACCGTCAAGAGGCTTCCGCCCACAAAGACGGGCAAGTACGGCCAGATTACGGAATGGTTGCAGGACTGGGATGACCCGAACAACAAGAACCGCCATATTTCGCACCTGTACGGCCTTTTCCCGAGCGCACAGATTACGCCCGAAGAAACTCCCGACCTGATCAAGGGCGCAGGCGTTACGCTCAAGCAGCGCGGTGACGATGCGACCGGTTGGTCTCTCGCATGGAAAATCAACTTCTGGGCCCGCATGCACGATGGCGATCACGCTTACACGATGATCCGCATGCTCCTCACGCCAAACAAGACTTACAACAACCTCTTCGATGCGCACCCGCCGTTCCAGATTGACGGCAACTTCGGTGCGGTCTCGGGCGTGAACGAGATGCTCATGCAGAGCCACAACAACAGGATTAACCTGCTGCCCGCACTCCCCTCGCAGTGGAAGGACGGCTCCATCAAGGGTATCCGTGCCCGCGGTGGCTTCGAGATTGATTCCATGGCCTGGAAGGGCGGCAAGCTCACGTATGTCGCCATCAAGTCCGATGTCGGCCAGACTCTGAACCTGGTCAGCGGTACGAATACCTTCACGACTACGACGGTCCCGGGCAAGATTTATGAATTTGACGGCAACCTCAAACTCACGAATCAGCCGTTTGAGCCGGTAACGGTCCCGGGCAAGATTCAGGCCGAAAGCTACATCGCGATGGATGGCGTGCAGATTGAGGATGATACTGAGGGAGAGCCAAACCTGGGGTGGATTAACGACGGCGATTTCAGCGAATACCTGGTAAAGGTCCCGACTGCTGGCGCCTATACGCTTACGGCCCGCGTGGCGAGCGAGGCGGAGGCCGCCTCTACCATCACGATTACGGATTCTACCGGCAAGGCGCTCGCGACCCTCACGGTAGACCCCGAAAAGACGAACGGCTGGAACGACTGGTACGAGACTACGGCGGATATCGCGCTTGCCGCGGGCGAGCAGAAACTCCGCTTCGAGTACTCCGGCGAAAGCAACTTCCTGATGAACTTTGACTGGTTCAGCATCGCGAAGGGCACGGATGCCGTACCCGAGGCGCGCAAGGCGGTAACGATGCTCGATGTGCGCCCCGTATCGCTCTCGAAGGGCTCTGTTTCGCTCATGATACGTTCCAATGCCGGCTTCAAGGTCAGCCTGTATACGGTGCAGGGAATGCTGGTTGGCACGCATGAAGGTTTCGGCAGTTCGCTCGTGGAATTCGGTGAAGACGGTAGCCTTGCCCGCGGGAACTACATTGCGGTCGTTACCAGCGGAAACCTGCAAAAAACGCTCAAAATCCGCGCTTTTTAGCCCCGAAAATGTCCCTCCGACATTTGACTAGTCCCGTGCATTGTCATCCCCGCGCAGGCGGGGATCTTCTTGCCGAACCATTGACAACTTATCCACGCGAACATGGCTTTCACATGGATTTTTCGCCTTTTTTATGGATAATTTTAGAATGGTGAGTTAAAAAAGTCGCCTTTTAGGCGAAAGGGATGTTCTATGAGTTTTGCCAAGACAGCAAAAATAGCCGTAGCCGTCATCGGTTTTGGGCTCTGCACGCAGGCTATGGCCGAAAACCCGCTTATCCAGACCTATTATTCTCCGGACCCGGCGCCTGTCGTGTTCGGCGATACGCTTTGCACCTATTCCGGCAACGACGAGGGCGGCAGCTTCTTCACGATGCACGGCTGGCGCGTATCGTGCACCACGGATATGGTGAACTGGACCGACATGAACACCCTCATTTTGGAAGCGGGTGACTTTAACGGTTCTGCCAAGAAGAACGGCGACTGGGCATCTCAATGCATTCGCCGTAACGACAAGTATTATTATTACGTGACCGTGGAATCTACCCGCGGTGGCCGCGCCGTCAACGTGGCCGTGTCCGACAAGAAGGAAGGCCCCTTCAAGGATGCCTTGAACGGCAAGCACCTAGCGGGCCCCAACTGGGACTACATCGACCCCACCGTATTTATTGACGACGATGGCCAGGCATGGCTCTACTGGGGTAACCCGAAGCTCTATTACTGCCCCCTCAAGGAGAACATGATTGAATGCGCAAGCGAAATCAAGGTCTCCGATATGAGCACCTTTAACGGCAAGTATACCGAAGGCCCGTGGATTCACAAGCGCGGCAAGAAGTATTACATGATTTACGCCGCCGGTGGCATTCCCGAATCCATTGACTATTCCTGGAGTGATTCCCCGACGGGCCCCTGGACCTACAAGGGAGTCATTATGCCGAGTAGCGAACCGGGTTCCGCGTTCACCGTCCACTCCGGAATTGTCGACTTTAAGGGCCGCAGCTTCTTCTTCTATCACAACCAGAAAAACGTGAAGGGCGGCGGCTACAGCCGTTCTACCGCCATCGAGGAATTTACCTGGAATGCCGACGGTACCATTCCCACAATCCGTGCCACCAACAATGGCGTCGTGAAGCCCATCAAGAACCTTGACCCGTTCGTGCGCGTGGAAGCCGAAACCAAGGCCTGGGTTGGCGGCATGACTGTCAATACGTCGGGCGGCTACACCATCATCGAGCATGTCGGTGCCGAATACGGCAATGTTTTCCTCACCAAGATGAACAGCGGGTTCTATACCAAGGTGCGCTCTGTAGACATGGGCGACGGTGCCGACCGCATTATCGTTTGCACCAGGGGTAATGGCGGTAAGCTTGAACTCCATGCCGGTTCCGAAAACGGCGCTCTCCTTGCGTCCATGAATATCCCTTCAAGTTCTGCTTGGGAAGAACATTCCTTCGACGTGACCGATGCCGCCGGTGTCGACGACCTGTTCTTTGTGGTAAAGCAGGGCGGGTTCGATTTCGACTACTGGTACATGGAAAGCGAAAAGACTGCCGTTCCGCAGACGCCTTACAAGGGCACTGCCGCTGCGGTTCCGGGCAAGATCGAGGCCGAAAACTATGACGAAGGCGGCCACAACAAGGCCTTCTACGACAATGACCGCGAAAACCAGGGCAAGGTCTACCGCGAAGACGAAGTCGACGTGGTGGACATTAGCGATTCCAAGTGCGGGGACGCGGCCTGCACGGGTTATGCCATCGGTTACACGCAAGAAAACGAATGGGTTGAATACACTATCAATGTCGCCGCTGACGCCAAGTATAACGTCGTTGCGAACGTGGCTACCGCGTTCGAGACCTCTGCAATGCAGTTGTTCATTGACGACAAGGAAGTTACCGAATCTGTGGTGCTCCCGAAGGTTGATAGCGTATGGACTACGTACAAGGAAGTGGAAATCGGTTCCGTGGAGCTCAAGAAGGGCGAACACGTGCTCAAGCTCCTGATTACGGGCGCCTACCTGAACGTGGACTGGATCAACTTCGTTGACCCGAATGCGGAAATTACGGCTCTCAGGCAGGTTCGCTTTGCCCCGATGACCGAAGGCGAGTTCAACGTGTTCGGCGCCACGGGCAAGTATATTGGCCGCATCGATTTGGGTTCCGCGACATCTACGCAGGATATGGCGGCATCGCTCAAGCGTGCCGGTTACGCGAGCGGCATGTACATCGTCCGCAGCGTCACGAACCGCGCCCAAATCCAGCGCGTGCAGGTGAGATAGCGCGCCTACAGTGTCATCCTGAGCGGAGGCGCGATGCGCCGAAGTCGAAGGATCTAGTCACGTAGCCCGTTGACAACTTATCCACACGACTTCTATAAAACACCTTTCAATACCCCCGAAAAAGGGGTATTTTTCTTTATGGTGTGGAAAACAAAAGAGGATGTTATGAAGAATCTCCAGATAGCTAAGGTAGTATCGTGTGCGGCCATTTTTGCCGCACTTACGGGCACCGCTTTTGCGCAGAGCGGCCCGAACGATGAATGGAACGGCAAACCGCGCGTTTTCGGCGTGAACCGGCTTAACCCGCACGTGACCTCGATGCCTTACACTACGGTGGAAGAGGCTGTCAAGGGCGACCGCCATGCATCCGAATGGTACCAGACGCTCTCCGGCAAGTGGAAATTCTTCCATGTGGACAAGCCGAGCCAGCGCAACAACGACTTCTACAAGGACAACTACGACGTTTCCAAGTGGGATGAAATTCCGGTGCCTTCCTCGTGGCAGATTCTCGGCTACGACCACCCGATTTACACCAACGTGATTTACCCGTGGGCGCAGAACAACCGCGTGTCCGCTCCGGGCGCCCCGACCGACTTCAACCCGGTGGGCCACTACCGCCGCACCTTCACCGTTCCCGACAAGTGGAACGGCAAGCGCATCCGCCTGCATTTCGAGGGCGTGGAATCCGCCTACTACGTGTGGGTGAACGGCAACTACGTGGGTTATTCCGAAGACTCCTTCACGGGTCACGAGTTCGATATCAACAAGTACCTGCGCAAGGGCGAGAACAACATCTCGGTGCAGGTGTTCCGCTGGTGCGATGGCTCCTGGCTCGAAGACCAGGACTTCATCCGCCTTTCGGGCATCATGCGCGATGTGTACATCTACGCCGTTCCCGAGGTCCATATCCAGGACTTCCAGATTGACGCTACCCTCACGAACAACTATACCGACGGCTTGCTGAAGACAACCGCCTGGATTTACAACTCCACGGGCTCCTCTTCGGGCGAATATACGGTGGAACTTTCGCTCTACAACGATGCGGGCAGCGAAGTGATTGCCCCGACGGCGCAGAAGGTCTCGGGTATCGGCGCGAACGGTGGCGAAAAGAGCGTGCATTTCGAAATCCCGTATGCCAAGCCGAATCGCTGGTCTGCAGAAACGCCGTACCTCTACACGGCGGTGCTCACCATCAAGGATAACGCGGGCAAGATCATCCAGGTCGAAAGCAACAAGATTGGTTTCCGCACGGTCGAAATCAAGAAGGACAACGGAGTCCCGCGCCTGCTGGTGAACGGCATGCCGGTCAAGTTCCACGGCGTGAACCGCCACGAGCTCGACCCGGATAATGGCCGCGCAGTGACTTACGACCGCATGGAACAGGATATCATCCTGATGAAGCAGTTCAATATCAACGCTCTCCGCATGTCGCACTACCCGAACAACCCGGTAATGTACGATCTTTGCGACAAGTACGGTATTTACGTGATTGACGAGGCGAACGTGGAAAGCCACGGTGCGAACGGTGACCTGCCCAAGAGCAGCGATGACTGGCGCGCTCCGGTGGTGGACCGCCTGAACAGCATGGTGCAGCGCGACAAGAACCACCCGAGTATCATCCTGTGGTCGCTCGGTAACGAAGCCGGCAACGGCAACGTGTTTGCCTCTGAACGCCAGCGCGCGCACGAAATCGACTCCACCCGCTACGTGCACTACGAAGGCGATAACAACAATGCCGACGTGACGAGCCAGATGTACTGGGGCTACGACTATATCGCCGGTTACAAGGATGCGAACAAGCCGGTGATGCTCTGCGAATACGAACACGCCATGGGCAACTCTGTGGGCGATTTGAAGGAATACATGGATGCCTTCTATAGCAACCCGCGCGCCTTCGGTGGCTTTATCTGGGATTTCATTGACCAGGGCCTGCACCACAAGGGCACTCCGTACTGGGAATTCGGTGGCATGTGGGGCGACTGGCAGAACGATGACAACTTCTGCGCGAACGGCCTTGTGTTCCCTGACCGTGCGATTCAGCCGGAAATGTGGGAAGTCAAGTATCAGTATAGTCAGCTGCGCGTGAAGAACGTTGACGCCGCGAAGGGCAAAATCGAAATTGAGAACCGCTACCTGTTCAAGAACCTCGGCGACTTCCTCGAAGGTATCTGGCAGCTTAGGGAAAACGGCAAGATTATCAAGGACGGCAAGCTGAGCGGCTCGCAGTTGAACATCGGGCCCCTCCAGAAGAAGGAAATTACCATCGAGTTGCCGGACATCGAGACGACAATCGGTGCGGAATACCATCTGGATATCGATTTCCGCCTCAAGAAGGATGAACTCTGGGCAAAGGCGGGTCACAGTGTCGCTCATGAACAGTTCGGCGTCAACTATGACCAGCCCTGGTCTACCGAAGTGGATATCAGCACTCTGAGCGCCCAGAAGGTTTCCCGTGTCAGCGGCCTCACCATCGAAGGTACCGACTTCAAGATTACTTTCGACGAGAAGGCGGGTACGCTCGCCAGCTACGTGCTCGATGGCGATACCATCATCAAGAACGGCGGTATCCCGAACTTCTGGCGCGCCCCGACCGATAACGACAAGGGCTTCAACATGGAAAGGGGCCACGGCGAATGGCGCAAGGCGAGCAAGAGCCGCAATGTGACCTCCGAAGTCAATGAGGTTTCTCCGCAAGAAACACGTGTGACCTTCAACTTCAGCTTCCCGGACGTGGGCAGTTCCAAGATGAAGATGACTTACTACGTGTACGGCAGTGGCGATATCGTTGTGGAATACACGTTCAACCCGGATGGCTCCAAGAGCTACATCCCGAACGTGGGTACGCTATTCACGGTGCCGGGTGGCTACGAGAAGGTGCGCTACTTCGGTCGCGGCCCCGACGAGAACTACATGGGCCGTAACCGCGGCACCTTCATGGGCATCTACTCGACTCTCGTAGATTCCATGACGGTCATGTACATGGAAATTGGCGAAACGGGCCAGCGTACCGACGTGAAGTGGGCGACGCTCACCAGCGACAAGACCGGCAAGGGCTTGATGGTTGTGGGTAATCCGCGTATGGAATTCAACGCGCAGCACTACACTCCGGAACAACTTTCCGATACCAAGCTCCCGTGGGAACTCAAGCGCAACAAGGATATCACGATGCGTGTGGACCTGCACCAGATGGGGCTCGGCGGCATCAACAGCTGGGGTGCGGAACCGCTCAACGAATATCGCCTGAACGCGAACCGCGAATACTCGCATAAGTTCCGCATCGCTCCGATTCGCCAGCAGTTGAACGACCCGACCGAATACTCGCTGCTCGGCTTCAAGAACTTCGGATGGAACGACCTCCCGCCTGCAGCGTATGGCCCGGATGAAGTCGCCGATATTTACAAGAACCAGCCGGAAAAGGATGTTACTGAGACGGCGAACGTTGGCACTGTCGAAACGACGGACAAACTGCGTACGCCCTCCGTGCTGGTACCCGAAGGTATGCGCTACTACAGGGTGTTCGATATGCAGGGGCGCCAGGTGGCAAGGTTCATGACCCGCGGTGTCGAAGACCTGCATGTTGCAACCAAGCGTGCGATTGGCCGTGCGGGCTCGTACTTGGTTCGCCCGGAACGGGGCGGCAACGCCTTCCGCATCGTCGTGAAGTAGCCTAAAACCCCATTGCAATTTTGTCAAAAGTATTTGTTTTGGGCGCCTTCTTGGAAGGCGCCCTTTTACATACATTTATATGTGTGTATTTGTGCAAACGCACAAGGGATGGTTATATGTTCAAGAAAATTCCTGCAATCGCGCTGTTGGCTTTCACCCTGCCTGCAAGCGCTCTGGCTGCTGTCAACCTTAACGTTAGTCTTGGGGATAGTATCAAGCCGGTGACCCATGTGGCCACGGGCTCGCTCTACGGCCTTACGGAAACGCTCCCGAGCGATATCACGAAAGATGTAGCCCCGCTCAAGCCGAACGTGTTCCTTTCACCCGCCCGTAGCGGTAGCGGCCGCCAGCAGGGTATAGGCGGCGCCTTCCTCGTGGCCCCGCGTGTCGAAAGCATTGGCGCCAAAATCCAGATACGCCTTGCCGACGTGTTGCCCGGCTGGCCCTACAAGTTCCAGAACATGAACCACTGGAAAAACGAGGTTACCTCGGTCATCAACGACAAGCTCAAATCGAACAACAAGAACTTTGACGGCTACGAAATCTGGAACGAGCCGGACGGTACCTGGAAAAACGAAAACGGCGACTTCAATTCAGTGCTCTGGAAACAGACTTACGATTTGATTCGTCAGATGGACCCCGGCGCAAAGATTATCGGCCCCTCGTATTCGTACTATAATTCCTCGCGCATGGACGCCTTCGTGAAATACTGCTCGCAGAACAACTGCATGCCCGACGTGATTAGCTGGCATCAGTGGGGTAGCGCGAACTTCGTGAACACTGTCGAAAGCTACCGCAGTATCGAGAAGAAGTACGGCGTGTCTCCGCGCCCCTTCAGTATCAACGAGTATTCCTCCGAGGAACATTCCGAGGAAGGCTGCCCGGGCGTATCGGTGCCGTTTATCGCCAAGTTCGAACGCTATGGCGTCGAGAGCGCGATGATTTCCTGGTGGTTCGTACCGCTTCCGGGGCGTCTCGGCAGTCTCCTTACCTCCAATAACGAGCGCGGTGGCGGCTGGTGGCTGTACAAGTGGTACGGCGACATGAGCGGCTATATGGCTAAGGTTACGCCCCCCAACGACAAGAGTGATGGCGTAGACGGCTTTGCCGCCCTCGACAAGAAGAAGGGCTTTGCAAGCATCGTGCTCGGCGGAAACACCAAGGGCGAAATCAGCGTGAATATTTCGGGCATCCCGGAAGCGTTTGGCAAGAAGGTGAATGTCGACGTGGAATACGTCGTGTGGGAAAACAAGGACAAGGCCGTGCCTTCTACCACTCCGGTTTCGAGCAAGGAATATGACGTGAACGGAGGCAAGATTACGGTGCCGGTGAACATCACGAACGTGAAGTACGGTTACCGCGTGTACGTGACTCCGATTATCCCGCAGGAACCGTACAAGGGTTCCGCCGCCGCCATTCCGGGCAAGATTGAAGTTGAAAACTACGATGTGGGTGGCTCCGGAAAGGCCTACCTGGATAAGGACGATGACAATAAGGGCGGTGAGTACCGCGAAGATGCCGTCGATATCGTGAAGGGTGGTACGGGTTACGCCATCGGGTATACACAGGAAGGCGAATGGCTCGAATACACTGTGGATGTTGCGGCGGCGGGTGAATACGCCCTCACCGCAAGTTACGCGACTTCCTCGGAAAATGCAGGCATCAAACTCTATGTTGATGACGTTGCTGTTACGGATAACATAATATTCCCGCAGGGCGCCGACTGGGAAACCTACACCCCGTTCGATGCGGGCAAGGTGAACCTTTCTGCCGGCAAGCACGTCCTCAAGCTCGAAATCGTGGGTAACTACGTGAACGTGGACTACCTCGAGTTCTGCACTGGCGAAAAGTGCAGTGTTGGCGATACGACCATCACGGAGCCTTCAGGAACGGGCGATTCGACGACTCTCGTGCAAAACTACCGCGTGAATTTCGGGATGGCGCAAACCTACGGCATATTCTCCCTGAATGGCCGCCTGCTTGGGAAGGTTTCTGCCACATCGCTCACCGAGGCTCATGTCAAGGCCCGCAACCTGGTGCAGCGCGGCTCCGCATTGCAGTCCCGCTACGTCATTCGCGCAGTCAAATAGCACATCGCTAGCCGGTACGGTAAAGTTTCATCTCTACACACAAAAGGTCTCCGCATTCTTGCGGAGGCCTTTTGGATTTGGAGTTAGTAAAGAAGCTCTAGTGCTTATTTCACGAAGCTTGCCGGGAGCGTGAACTGCTTCAGGAACGGCCAGCCGATGCTTGCGTCACCGTAGTCGTGGCCGCCACCCTGCTTGGTGCAGAGCACGACCTTCACGCCGTCCTGGCAGTTGGAGTATTCATCGCAACCGTTGGAGTTCTTGCTCGGGGAGCCCGTGCAGCCATTCTTCTCTGCCCAGAACTTGAAGGTGCCTTCGGCGCCGAGGAAGTTCAGGCCGTCGTTGAATCCGCTATCGCCGCCCTGGTACTTGCAGACAGGGTCATTCGTGCCGCGGAAGTTGATGACAGAGATAGGACGAGACATCTTGCACTGTGCACTGTTGGTCTTGTTCAAGTCCATAGCTGCCGGAGCGACTGCCGCAAAGACATCGGACATCATGCAAGCCACGTGATTGCTCATACCGCCACCCATCGAGAAACCGGTTGCGTAGATACGCTGCGGGTCGATACAGGCGATTTCTTTGAGTTTGTCGATCATTGCGTAAGAGAACTTGACGTCGTCGTCGTTGGAGCAGCAGGGGCCGACGTTCCAGCCGTTACCCATTCCACCCGGTTTGCTGGTGCCGTCCGGGTAAAGCGTGATTACGCCTTCGGGGTCAGTCTTGGCCTTGTACGGAGAACTTCCGAATTCGCCATTGCCGGAACCGCCAATCGGGTGGTAGTCAATAACGAGCGGTACGGGCTTGTCGCCCGTGTAGGCACTCGGAATGTGCATAATAAAGGTGCGCTGCTTGCCATCGACGGTCACGGACATGTTTTGCTTATCTCCGACCTTTGCAGTCTTGCCGGAGCAATCGACTACGATAGGTTCGTCGCTGCCAGCGTTGCTGCTGGAAGACTTCGGCGGTTCAACCTGTTGAGAACTGGATGTTTCTACCGGATTGACTTCGGTAGAGCTGGAACTCGAAGGTCTTACCATCTCGATGGTCACACCGGTTTCGACTTCAGCCTGCATCTGGTAAGCCAGGTTTGCATAGCCGTCCAACGCGAACTGGAGCATCGGCAACAGGTCGCCTTCCTTCTTGAGAGCCTTTACGCCCTTGCTGGTTACCATGTAGGTAGCCCTGTCGCTATCGGCGTTGATGCGGATGAATTTTGCACCGCGGGCGAGCTTGCCAAAGTTGAGAGTGACGATACCCTGGACGTGCCCGGGGTTGCTCTGTGCAAGAACCTTGCCCAGAGCGTCAATCACGGAAACCTTGAGGTTGTTGGCGTCCGCATTGTAGATGGTGAGCATGCCACCTTCCATGTGGATAGCCATGTTGGCAACCTTCGAGGTAGGCAGGGCGTCTGTGCCGCCGCTGAGGCTGAACGTGCCATCTTCTGCGGAGATCGTTTCGTAGCCACCGAAATTGAAGGTGTTGATTTTTACGCCCGAAAGCAGTCTGCCGGATACCTTGGATTTTACAACCCCGTCGATACTCCAGGCGAACGCCAGGCTACTAGACAATGCCAATCCACTGGCAATGCCCAAAAGTTTGGGAAAATGCATATTTGACTCCTTTTTTTCCCAAACACCACATACATTCCATAGACAAATTTAACCTTTCGGCCTTGCGGGTAGGTGTTTTATCTTTTGTAAAGATTTGGTTATTTACATTTTGGTAACGGCAAATTTCGCTAAAAAAGCCATTTTTGCAAAAGGCTCGTTTTTGCCGGGGCGATTAGCCCCAATTTTTTTGTAAAAATCGCCATTTTGTGTCATGGCGAAAATGTAGGAGTTTGGGGGCAACGCTTGAGTGTAAACTTTTGATTGTGGATAAAACGTCAATGGAATAGGTGTGCCGGTGTGAGATTTTCGTAATCTGAGGAGATATCTTTAGATTAGGCCGGTATTGGTGAGTCGGCCATAACACATAAGGGATGTGGTTATGAAAAATATTCTCTCAACGGCAACGAAGGTTGCTGCAGTCGCTCTTGCAGCGTCCTCTTTCTCCTTCGCGGGTCCCGGCATTGCCGATGGTGCGGCGAAGTTCATTGGTAACATTACTCAGTCAAACACGGCTCCTGGTCCTAACGACCAATTTACCAAGCTGTGGAACCAGGCTACCGCCGAAAATGGTTGTAAGTGGGGCTCCATCGAAGGTACTCGCGGTCGCTACAACTGGGCCGGTTGCGACGCGGCCTACAACTGGGCAAAGAACAATGGCGGTCACTTTAAGTTCCATGCCCTCCTTTGGGGCGGCCAGTATCCTGGCTGGCTTGAAAGCCTGAGCGTTGAAGATACCAAGAAGGCGATTACCGACTGGTTCGACGCCGTCAAGAATCATTACCCCGATATCGAGATGATTGACGTGGCCAACGAGGCTATCCGTACTGGCAACAATCAGTATCATTCCGGTTATACCAGAACCAAGATTATTCCTGCACTGGGTGGCGATAACAACGGCGATTACGCCTTCTTGACGACCGCTTTCAAGATGGCTCGCGAACGTTGGCCCAAGGCTATTCTCATTTATAACGACTATAACACCATCCAGTGGCATGTGGACCAGGGCATCAACCTGATCAACACCATCCGGAAGAATGGCGCTCCCGTTGATGCTTACGGCCTCCAGGCTCATGACTTGATGAGTGACGGTGGTCAGGCTGGCGGTACTGGCGGCGGCGGCGTCTGCATGAATTACAATAATTTCGTTTCTACCATGCAGAAGATCCATAAGGAAACTAATAATTTCCCGGTTCTCATCTCTGAATACGACGTTCCGTCTACTGACGATGGCATCCAGAAACAGTGCTATCAGGAACAGGTCAAGTACTGGATGGAAGACCCCCATGTTGCAGGTATCACCATTTGGGGATGGGTCTACGGTCAGACCTGGCTTAACTGTAATGGTAAGGCGAACGGTTGCTCTGGTCTTGTGAGAAATGGTCAGGATCGTCCGGCTCTCACATGGATGAAGGAATATCTGGCTTCCAACAAGGGCGTGAACACTACCGGCCTCAAGACTGGCGTGCTCACTCCGGTCGAACCTGTGCCGCGCAAGATGTTCAAGGGCTCCGCATTCGAAATTCCGGGCAAGATCGAGGCCGAAGACTTCGATATTTCCGGTGTCGGCGAAACTAACGGCGTGAGCAACGTCTCTTACAGCGAAGGCGATATCGAAAACCACGGCGACGTGAAGGATTACCGCAAGGACACGACGGGTGTGGACCTCTACAAGAAGGCTACCGGCATCATCGTGGGCTACAACAGCGAAGGCGACTGGCTCGAATACACGGTCAACGTGAAGGAAGCGGGCGACTACACCATGTTCGCTGCCGTGGCTGCTGCCGGTTCTACCTCCAGCTTCCAGCTTTCTCTCGATGGCAAGGCTCTTACCGATGTCATCAGCGTTCCGGCTGCCAAGCAGGGCGAGGAGAACTACGACGACTACAACAAGGTTTCTGCCAACGTTTCCCTCACTGCGGGGACGCATATCCTCCGCATGACGGTAACCGGCTCCTGGTTTGACGTGGACTACTTCACCTTCGTGAAGGGCAAGAATGCGACCGACCCCGAACCGATCGTGTCTGAAGAACCGGGCGACGACAATCCGGGTGAAGGTACGACGGTTATCGGCCAGAACATCAATTACGACCCGAACGCTCTCCAGCACTACTTCGTGTTCGACATGCACGGCGTCAATATGGGTGTCATGAGTGCCTACGGTTTCGACGGTGCCGCGGAAATCCTCCGCACCTCTGCCGACGTGAAGGCCTCGGGTGTGTACCTGCTGCGCAATCGTTTCACTGGTGAAATGCAAAAGGTCCGTATAATCAAGTAAAATACCGAAAATTTGCGAAATTTCGCAAAAAAGAGCAGATTCCGGGATTCTCCGGAACCTGCCTTTTGGGGTGTTATGGACATTTTGTCAATGGGAAATGTCTATAAACGGGAGAAAAAGTGCTGTTTTGAGGATAATTTAATGTCCAGATGGTTATAAACCAAAGGATGTGGATATGAAAAAGATTCTCTCAACAGCAACGAAGGTCGCGGCGCTCGCTCTTGCAGCGTCCACTCTTTCGTTTGGCGTCGGCTTGGCAGAAAACGCTTCCAAGTTCGTCGGAAACATCACCACTCGCGGTCAGGTGCGTTCGGACTTCGGTCAGTACTGGAACCAGATTACTGCCGAAAACGAATGTAAATGGCAGTCCATTGAAGGTTCTCGTGGTAACCGCAATTTCAGCGGTTGTAAGGCGGCCTATAACTGGGCAAAGAATAACGGAGGCCTCTTCAAGTTCCATGCCCTGCTTTGGGGTTCCCAGTATCCGACTTGGCTCGAAAGCCTGGGCGTTGACGACACCAAGAAGGCCATCATGGACTGGTTCGATGCTGTCAAGCAGAATTTCCCCGAACTTGACATGATTGACGTGGTGAACGAGGCTATCCGTACGGGTAATAACCAGTACCACTCCAACTACCCGAAGACCAAGATTATCCAGGCTATGGGCGGCGACAATAATGGTGACTACATGTTCATCGTCAATGCATTCAAGGAAGCAAGAAAGCGCTGGCCGAATGCCGTCTTGATTTACAATGACTACAACACGGTCCAGTGGAACTTGGACCAGGGTATTGACCTTATCAAGACCATCAAGAAAAATGGTGCTCCGGTTGACGCCTATGGCCTCCAGGCCCACGACATGATGACCCAGGGTGGCGGTGCCAACGGTACCGGTGGCGGTGGTAACTGCCTGGCTCTCAGCTCGCTGAAGAGCGCGATAGAAAAAATTTGGAACAATACCCAGACTCCGATGTTCATTTCGGAATATGATATCAACACCTCGGACGATAATACCCAGAAGAGGTGCTATGAAGAACAGATTTCCTACTTCATGGAAAATGAACACATTGGTGGCATTACCATTTGGGGTTACATCAATGGCGCCACATGGTTGGACAACTCGGGTATCATCGACGGAAACAGGGACCGTGCGGCCATGACTTGGCTCAAGTCCTACCTGCCTTCTCACCCGGGTAACAACTCGACGGGCTTGCTGAACAGCACTCCGATCGAGCCCGAACCGCAGACTCCGTTCAAGGGCCAGCCGTTCGATCTGTCCGCCAAGATTGAAGCTGAAGACTTCGACGTTCCGGGCAAGGGTCGTAACGAAGATGGAACGAACAACAACTCCTACTCTGTTACCGGTGAATGCAACGATACCTGGAATACGGAATACAGAAAGGGCACGTCTGTAAGCATTGGCGAAAAGAACGGTGGCCTTGTCCTCGGTTGCAATCCTACAGGAAACACTTTCGAGTACACCATAAACGTTGCAGAAGCTGGTACGTATGATATCGCTGCAATGGTCGCTGCAGACGGTAGTGGTGCATTGGTGTTCAAGGTTGGCGACAAGGTCGTATCTGATTCGCTGACGTACACCGGTTCTTCTTGGACTACCTTTGAACAGGTTTCTGGTTCCATCACACTTGAAAAGGGTGAACAGATCCTCACGATGGAAGTTGCCAAGGGATATATCGATATCGACTGGTTCCAGATTTCGAAGGCTGGCGAAGGTCCGGGCACGGGCCCGGGTACGGACGCAATCAAGCAGACCGTGGCATTCGACGATCCTTCCGTCCGTCAGGACTACCACGTGTTCGACATGAACGGCATGTTCATGGGCATACTCACTGCCTATGGCTTCGATGCAGCAAAGCAGATTCTCCAGACTTCCAACGATGTGAAGACCTCGGGAATCTACCTCCTGCGTAACCGTGCTACCGGCCAAATGCAGAAGGTCCGCGTGGTCCGCTAATCGCAAACAAAAAGGTTTAGCATTTTAGAGACGGGTCTCGAAACGAAAGTTTCGGGATCCGTTTCTTTTTATTCTTATGGATAGATTGTCCATAGAAACGCCTTTCCGACATGCTTTTTTGGGCGTTTTTCAAGGTAATTTTGGAGTATAGACAATAAAAGGATGTGGTGTATGAAAAAACTTTCTCTTTCTCTTGCTGTCGCTGCCATCGCTGGCCTTGCAACCGTGGCGAATGCCGCATTGGCCGATGGTGGCGCAAAATTCCTGGGCAATATTACTACGGGTGGCCAGATCCGTAGCGACTTTGCTCAATATTGGAACCAGATTACTCCCGAAAATGGCTGTAAGTGGGGGTCCATCCATTCCCTTTCTAACGGCAACAGCGGTACAAGCAAGTTCGCCTGGGACAACTTCGACAAGTGCGAAAGCGCCTACAAGTGGGCCAAGGAAAAGCCCGGTGAGCGTCACTTCAAGTTCCACGCCCTCGTTTGGGGTTCTCAGTACCCGAACTTCCTCTGCAAGAAAAAGAATCCGAGCATTACGGTAGAAAAGACCAAGCAGTACATCACCGAATGGTTCGATGCCGTTGCGGCCAAGTTCCCGGATCTCGAATACATCGACGTGGTGAACGAAGCCATTTGGGCGGGTGACAACTACCACTCCGGTTACGGCAAGCCTGCTGCAGGTGCCGAAGGCCACAGCACCGACGATACGGAATGCGGTGGCTCCTACATTATCGAAGCCCTCGGTGGCGACCGCGTGGTGAATGGCAAACACCAGTACGACTTTATCACGAACGCCTTCAAGATGGCCCGCGAACGTTGGCCGAAGGCTGTGCTTATCTACAACGACTACAACACGCTTTCCTGGCAGATCAACGAAGGTATCGAACTCATCCAGACCATCCTCAAGAATGGCGCTCCGGTCGATGCTTACGGCCAGCAGGCTCACGACTGCAAGGGCATGAACAAGAACGATTTCGAAAGCAAGATGACCCGCATCCACAACGAGACGGGCCTCCCGCTCCTGGTTTCGGAATACGATATCGGCGAAGCCGACGATACCAAGCAGAAAAATGACTATGCAAACCAGGTTCCCTTCATGTGGGAAACTCCTTGGGTCGCGGGTATCACTATCTGGGGTTATATCAACGGCTCTACTTGGGTGGCAAACACCGGCCTTATCGAAAAGGATGGCCGCAAGCGCGCTTCCATGAACTGGCTCGAAGACTACTTCGCGAAGAACCTCAACAAGGGCCAGAATGAAGTGACCTTCACTCCGGTTGAACCTGAGCCGCAGCTCCCGTTCAAGGGTCAGCCGATTGCGCTCCCGGGCAAGGTGGAAGCCGAAGATTTCGATATCCCGGGCGTGGGCGTCAATGAAGACGGCACGAGCAACCAGTCCTATAGCGACGATTCCGAAAATCACGGCGATAGCGACTACCGCAAGGATACGGGCGTTGACCTGTACAAGAAGGCTACCGGCGTGATTGTGGGCTACAACAGCGAAGGCGACTGGCTCGAATGGACCGTGAACGTGAAGGAAGCGGGCGACTACACGATGTTTGCCGCCGTGGCTGCCGCAGGTTCTACCTCCAGTTTCCAGCTCTCCCTCGATGGCAAGGCCCTGACCGACGTGATTACGGTTCCTGCGGCCAAGTCCGGCGAAGAGAACTACGATGACTACAACAAGGTCAGCGCCAACGTGACCCTCCCGGAAGGCACGCATATCCTGCGTATGGATGTGACTGGCGCCTGGTTCGATGTGGACTACTTCACCTTCGTGAAGGGCAAGGACGCGACCGACCCCGAACCGATTATCGGTGAAGACGACCCGGGTACGACCTCCATTGCTAACGTGAATTTTGATGCGGGCAAGCTCCAGGACTACTACGTGTTCGACCAGAACGGCGTACGCCTCGGCCTGATGAGCGCCTACGGGTTTAACGCCGCAGCCGATATGCTCCGCTCTTCCAGCATGGTGAAGACTTCCGGCGTGTACTATCTGCGCAACCGCTTTACCGGCGCAATGCAGAGCGTCCGCGTGACCCGCTAAGGCAAAAGAGAAATCCTAATCCATACACCCAATGCCCCGAAACTTGTTTTCGGGGCATTTTTGGTGGTGACGCTTTTTCTATCTTTACTTTTGTATGAATACGAAGATTTATTACACGCTTACTGACGAATCGCCGTTCCTGGCGACTCAATCCCTGCTCCCCATCGTTCGCGGTTTTGCAAAGGCCGCCGATATCGATGTGGAAACCAAGAACATCTCCCTGCCGGGCCGCATTCTGGCCGCTTTCGGCAAGGCGAGCGACGACCTGGATTTCCTCGGCAAGCTCACGCTTGAACCGGACGCAAACATCATCAAGCTCCCGAACATTTCGGCTTCTGTGCCGCAGCTCAAGGCCGCCATCGCCGAACTGCAGAAGAACGGCTTTGACGTGCCCGACTATCCGGACGCTCCGGCGAACGACGAAGAAAAGGCAATCCGCGCCAAGTACGACAAGGTGAAGGGCTCCGCCGTGAACCCGGTGCTTCGTCAGGGCAACTCCGACCGCCGCGCTCCCAAGGCAGTGAAGAACTTTGCCCGTAACAACCCGCACAGTAACGGCAACTGGAACACCTCCGTGAAGACTCACGTGGCGAGCATGCAGGCCGACGACTTTTATGGCAACGAAAAGTCCATCACCATGGCCGATGCCGACACGTTCAAGATTGAATTTGTCAATGAAGCAGGCGAAGTTACGGAACTCCGCGCCGCAAAGCCGCTTTTGAAGGGCGAAATCATCGACGCTACCGTAATGCGCATGGCGTCGCTCGAAAAGTTCATCGCCAATGCGATGGCCGAAGCTAAAGCCAAGGGTCTCCTCTTCTCGGTGCACCTGAAGGCCACCATGATGAAGGTCTCTGACCCGGTGCTGTTCGGTGCGTTCGTGCGCGTGTTCTTCAAGGACGTGTTTACGAAGTACGCCGACCTGTTCAAGGAACTCGGCATCGATGCCAACAACGGTCTGGGTGATTTGTACAAGCGCCTGGAAGGTAATGCTAAGGAAGCTGAAGTCAAGGCCGCCATTGACGCCGCACTCGCTGCGGGCCCGGATCTCGCCATGGTGGATTCTGCCAAGGGCGTTACGAATTTGCATGTGCCGAGCGACGTGATTATCGACGCCTCAATGCCTGCGATGATCCGCAATTCCGGTTGCATGTGGAACAAGGAAGGCAAGTTGCAAGAAGTTGTCGCCTGCATTCCGGACCGCTGTTACGCCGGCATTTACGACGAGACGATAGAATTCTGCAAGCAGAACGGCGCATTCGACCCGAAGACCATGGGCACTGTGCCGAACGTGGGCCTCATGGCTCAGGGCGCCGAAGAATACGGCAGCCACGACAAGACTTTCGTTGCAAAGGGCAAGGGCGTCATTCGTGCCGTGAACAGCAAGGGCGAAGTCCTTTTGCAGCAGAATGTTGAAGCGGGCGACATTTTCCGCATGTGCCAAGCCAAGGACGCTCCGGTGCGCGACTGGGTGAAACTCGCCGTCACGCGCGCCCGCCTCAGCAACACGCCTGCGATTTTCTGGCTCGACCCGGAACGCGCTCACGACCGCGAAATCCAGAAGAAGGTGGAAGCCTACTTGCCGGAACACGACTTGAACGGCCTCGACATCAAGATTATGAGCCCGCGCAAGGCCATTGTGGAAACCATGAAGCGCGCGAAGGCCGGCCTCGATACCATCGGCGTCACTGGCAACGTGATGCGCGACTATCTCACGGACCTTTTCCCGATTCTTGAAGTCGGAACTTCCGCCAAGATGCTCAGCATCGTGCCCTTGATGGCGGGCGGTGGTCTCTACGAAACGGGTGCAGGCGGTTCTGCCCCCAAGCAGGTGCAGCAGTTCCTGGCCGAAAACTACCTCCGCTGGGATTCCCTGGGCGAATACTTCGCGTTGGTGCCTGCATTCGAACAGGTCGCGCTGAAGGACGGCAACAAGAAGGCGAAGGTCCTCGCCGACACGCTGGACGAAGCGAACGGCAAGATTCTCGAATTCAACCGCACGCCCGCCCGCAAGATTGGCGAGCTGGACAACCGCGGCTCACACTTCTACTTGGCCCTCTACTGGTCCGAAGCTCTCGCCGCCCAGAAGGACGACGCGGAACTTGCAGCCAAGTTCGCCCTGGTGGCCGACGCATTGAAGGCCCGCGAAGCCGAAATCATCGCCGCGTTTGCCGCCGAGCAGGGCAAGCCTGCCGACATTGGTGGCTACTACCTGCCGAAGGCCGAACTCCTGAAAAAGTGGATGCGCCCGGTGGCTGAATTCAACGCCGTCATCGACGCGCTGTAGCCCACCCGCAAAAAAAATTATATGTTTAAGGCAGAGCATTCCCTTTGTGGGGCTGTTCTGCTTTTTCGTTGTAGAACCGGAGGCTGAAAATGAAAGTTTCACTTTGGAAGTCGTTGTTTGCATTTGTATGCATTTTCTCTGCACTCCTGCTTGTGGCGTGTACCTCGGACCTTTCGCCTGAAGCGATTGCGCCGGATGGTTTTACCTACAGCCAGGATGAGTACGATTCTCTCGTGGCGTCGGGCAAGATGGATACGACAGGCCACGTGGTAAAGTCCTCCAACTCCAAGAAGCAGTCCAGTTCCTCGGTTGCCACGAGCTCCGAAACTGGCGGAAGTTCCAGTTCTGAGGAAGGCAGTTCCTCTTCGGGTGCCGAAGATGCGTCCAGTTCCTCGGAAGATGACGACTGGATAGAATCCTCCTCGTCGGCAGAACCTGAGAGTTCCAGCGCCTACGAGGCCACCTTCGGCGAGAACAATTCCATTGTGGCGAAGGATGGCATGCTGAGCATCGGCGTGGATGCCTTTGCCGATGTGGACGATGAATATGCGGAAGATTTAGAACAAGTTAAGGCGTCCATCGAGGATTCCGAAAAGCAAGCTCCCGAAGGTTATAGCGACTTTGGCCTGGAATCTACGACAAGCGAGTTCAACTACGAGGCGTACATCGACAACGAGTTCTTCTGCCTTGATAAGGAAGGAAACTGGTCCGAAATTTCGCGCGCGAAGCTGGCGGAGTTCATCCCGCACTTCAAGAATGGTGCAGATTTAGGGCCGCTCGATGGCTTCAAGGTCAGTTTTGCGGATGCCTGCAAGGCTGTTTTTGCACGAAAAGACGCTGAATAGTTAGCTGGTAACTCCGTCCATAATCCAACTTGGAATGCTCTAGATTGGGCGTGGTTACCTGCAATATTGTGTTTTAAACGCCAAAAAAGGCTTTTTTACAAAACCGAACCGATATACACTTGTGATATAGTGCATATTTTTTTTGTAGTGCACTCTTGAGCCCAGTCAAAAGGCCGTTTTTTTAATTATTTTAGGCAAAAAAAGGGAATTACGATGAAAATTGCAGTCCAATCCCATTTTATTTTGTTTGTGTCGCTCCTGTTGTTGGCGGGCGCCGGCCAGTCGTTTGCCGCGTGGGACGGCAAGTCCATGGAAAAGCCTGAATCGCAGAAGATTGACGGCAAGGACTTTTACCTTATCGGTAACGAGGCCAACCTGGCGTGGTTTACCGATTCAATTTACCGCGCGGGTGGAACGGCTACGTTGAACGCGAAACTCACGAGGTCGCTGGATATGGGAGGCAAGCTCTTTATGCCGATTTCTGCAGGCATGGGGCGCAACCAGTTTGCCGGAATTATCGACGGTGACGGCTTTACCATATCGAACCTCTATATCGATGCGGGCAAGATTGCCGAAATCAAGAATCCTTTCTGCGATGCGTCGGTTGCGAATTGCAACGCCCAGAACGCTGCGTTTATTGCGGTCATGTCGGGAGGTACGGTCAAGAACCTCAATTTCAATAACCTCTATATTACCGCATCGGCGAGTGCCGGCGAAATTCTCGGTGCCCAGCAGCCGGTTTCTGTCGGCGGCGTAGTCGCCTGGCAGAAGGGCGGCACTATTGAGGGTTGCACCGTTTCGGGCAAGATCCTTACGAGCGGAAACGGTAACGGTGTCGGCGGTATCGTCGGCAACGCCTGGAACGGGACAATCAAGAACAGCCTGAGCTCGGTTTCCATTTATGCCAGCGGTAACCAGACCTATATCGGCGGCATTGCCGGGTTCATTAGGGGTAAAAATGAAAATGATAAGGTTGCTGTTGAATCCTGCGCATACGATGGAACCGCCCTTGTCAATAGTGGAGACGGCAAGTTGGGCGGTATTGTCGGCAATTTCGAGTACGGCGTCTTGAATGTCGGTGCCGCTTACTTTGACAAGGATGTCGCTTCGGAAGGCGTTGGCAAAAAGACGGATTCGCTCGAGGTGGATGGCACGACGTTGAGTGAAGAAGAACTGAATGTCGGCAAGGTTACGTGCGCGTTGAACGGTGGCGAACTCAAGGATGGCGCCTGCAGCGAGGACGGAGTCTGGTCCGTGGGCGAGGTGCACCTGGTGGTGAACGGTGTATCGCGTAACGAGAGCGGTGCGCTCATGTTCGAAGTAAAGTTCGATGCTAATGGCGGCGTGTTCCGCGATGGCGACAAGACGAGCAAGCTCTTGAAGGTCGGCGACAAGATTACGGCGACGGAAATTATTCCGCCGACCCGCGGCGATACCGTATTTGCGGGCTGGGCGCTTACAAGCGACGCCACGAAGCCGGATAGCGTGCTGGGTGTTGCCGACAAGGCGAAGACTGTTTATGCCGTGTGGAAGAAAATGTTCAAGGTGACCTTCGATGCGAACGGGAGCGCATTCCCGGGCGCGGGTGCCGTGAAGTCGATGTCCAAGCTGGTCGCGGAAGGCGAGGCTATCAGTGTGGAAGGTGTCGGCCTGCCGGAAAGCTATACGGCAGATGATGTGAAGTACTACTTCAACGGCTGGGCGTTTGCGGCCGATGCAGAAGCGTCTCTGGCAACGCTCGGAGAGGCGAAGGGCGATACAACGTTGTATGCAGTGTGGACCGAGGCTCCGACCTGGACGGTAACGTTCGATGCTCGCGGGTTCGGAGTGAACGTCGCCTACGTGCAGGATGGCGAGAAGGTGGTGCTGCCCGAAGCCCCGAAGGCTGCCGGCTACAAGTTTGTGGGCTGGTTTACCGATTCCTCGTTCGCGGAAGGTAGGGAATTCGATACCAGCAAGGTAATTGAAGAAAACGTCGTGGTGTATGCCAAGTGGAAGTTGCAGGAATACGATATCGTGTACCTTATGGGCTCGGGCGCGAACAACGAGGTGAACCCGGTTTCGTATAATGTCGAGACTCCGACCATCAAGTTGCGCCCGCCTACCAAGAAGGGTTACAATTTTGACGGCTGGTACTACGATGCCGACTTCGTGAATGCTGCGACCCAGATTACCGAGGGCTCTACAGGCAAGGTGAAGCTGTACGCCAAGTGGGAAGTGAAGACGTTCACGGTTACCTACATGGGTGGCGAATTCGCTCTGGAGATTGTCGAGCCGCAGGTCAAGGTGTTCGGCGATACGCTGAAGCTGAAAGATGCCGTGTTCACGCGCGAGGGCTACCTGCAGGATGGCTGGTCTACCGAAGATGGAGGCAAGGGCGTGTACAGGCTGGGCGTGGACTATGTGGCCGATGCCGACGTGGTGCTTTACCCGCACTGGCGGGTGGACCCGGATGCCATTCCCACTGTCGCGGGTTCGAGTGTTGCCCGCTTCAGTGTGGTGGCGCACGCGCGTTCGCTCGAAGTTTCGGGTGTACGTGCCGGCTCCGGCGTAGTCGTGTACGATATGCGCGGGCATGTCGTGGCGAAGGCTACGGCAAGTGCGGGCACGTTCAGCATGGGAACGTTTGTGCCGGGAATGTACCTGGTTCGCGTGGGTAGTGACGCACAGCGCGTGTTAGTGCGGTAATACCTGCTTTTGTCATCCTCGCGTAGGCGAGGATCTATTAGAAATTCTTGCTAAGTTTTAATTTAAAGTAACCCGCAATCTGTAGCGGATGGTTGAAAGTGCCATCCGCCATTTTCTTTTGCAGTTCTTCGTCGGAAAGTTCGAGAGACTCGATGTCCTCGGTGCTGTCGAAATGCGTTGTGCCAGCCTTCACGACCCCGTCGATGAAAACGACATGGAATACGCCGCGGTGCCTGTCCGGGTTCACGGGGAACTTGCCGAGGTAGCGGATTGACTTGCCTTCGTCATCCTCACGAGCCCCATCGTCATCCTCGCGCGCCCCATTGTCATCCTCGCGTAGGCGAGGATCTATGCGATACCCGCATTCTTCCTGCAGTTCGCGGAGCGCGGCCTGTTCCGGCGTTTCGCCCTTGTCGATGATGCCCGCGGGGAATTCGAGCGCAATTTTTCCGGTGCCGTGGCGGTACTGTTCCGTCATGACCCACTTGCCTTCTGCGGTACGCGCGAGAATCAGCACCCAGTCGGGTTGCCATAGCGTGTAGAAGTCGTCGATGACCTTGCCGTTCGGGAGTTCGCAGGTTTCCTTCGCGACCTTGAGCCATGGGGCGTCTACCAGGTATTCCGTCTTGAGCAGTTTCCAGGGTTTCATATCGTAATGTTTTCCGCCGGGATTATCCTTCAAGCTTATTCTTCAGGTAATGCCTTGCGGTCCATGTGAAATATAATATGTCGGCGATTACAAGTGCCACGGCGCAGGTGAAAAATACCTGCTGGTGCATGCCGAAGTGTTCTGCCATCGAGCCGCCCGCCAAAATGCCCGCCCCGATACCGATGTCCCAGCCGCTCAGGTACGTGCTGTTGGCCGTGCCGCGCTGGTCGTGGCGGGCGAGGTTCACACACATGGTCTGGTAGCCGGGGAAGATAAGCCCGAGGCTCGTGCCGATAAGGAAAGCCGCCCCGAAGAAGGTGACGGGCGAGTGGCTGAAGGCGAGCAAAAAGTAGGCGACGATATTGAGCGTCATGCCGGTGCCTACCAGGTGAATCAAGTAGCCGCGGTCAATCAGGCGCCCTGTGGTGAGGCGGTTCAAGATAAGTCCGGCCGCAATGAGCGCATAGAACCAGCCGGAACCTCCGATGCCGAGTTCCTTCGCGTAGAGCGCGATGTAGTTCGTGACGGGCCCGTAGGCGAACCCCACGAAGATAAAGTTCACAAACTGCGGGATGGCGCGGGTGAGGAAGAACCTGTCGAGAGAAAGCGGCGCATGCGGCTTCTTCTCCTTGCGGGGGACGCTCAATGTCTGCACGAGAATGAGACCAATAACGCACAGGATGATGGAAATCGCGAACACGATCGTGTCGCCGAAGGCCTCGTACAGGAACATACCTGTCATCGGGCCGGTCGCGAACGCGAGATTCACGCTAATCCCGAAATAACCGATGCCTTCGCCGCGGCGGCTTGCGGGGAGCGCGTCGATGGCCACCGTGTTGCTCGCGGTACTCGAAATCCCGAAGAAGAGACCGTGGGCAAAGCGCACTGCGGCAAGTATCGGCAGGAAGGCCACCGTCTTGTAGCCCAAGAAGCATGCGGTGAACGCGAAGAACGTCCAGAAGTACAGCGGCTTGCGGGAAAGCGTATCCACGAGGAAACCCGCGAAGGGCCTGCAGGCGAGTGCCCCGATGGTGTAGAGCGAGATGATGAACCCAGCAGTTGCGTTGTCGGTCTGGAACTTCTCGATAATGTAGAGCGGCAGAATCGGCAACAGCTGGTAAAAGCTGAAGAACAGCAGAAAGTTCGCGGCGGCGACCGTCACGAAGTTGCGTGTCCAGAGTGCGGTTTTTTGGGTTGCATCCGTCATATCAAATATCCCGGAGGCCAAAGATAGAAATTACTTCCCGAACAAATCTTTCTTAAAACGGCTAGTCCAGATTACTTCGTAAATCATTTGTCAAGATCCGCCCACATCTCGTTCATATCCGTATAGCGCTTGGTCTTCGGGTCGGCTTCTAGTCGCTTTGCTTCTTCGATTGCATCTAGGAGTTCGTTGACCTGGCAGCCCAGTTCGGAATCGATGCGGAAATTTTTAGCTACGGTGCTCATGTTCATAAATATGCCTTTTTTTAATTGCAAATGCAAGTATGTAGTTGTATATTTTATCCACCCGTGCAGAAATAAATTTATATTATGCGTGATATGGCATCAAGGAGCGCCTTATGACAACGACAAAAAGCATTGATTCCTACAGATTGACGGACTTGGAAGAGCCGACCGATGAAATGCTTGCCCAGATAATGAGGGAAGCTGCCGAAGATGCCCGCAAGGCCAATGCCGATGCCACCAAACGTTTTTTTGATGAAATCGAAAAGGCTGCCGCGACCATCCGTTAACAGGGGTGTTATGACAGAAGAACATCGCCCAGTACTTATTGTCTTGCCGGCCCTAATGGTTCGGGAAAAACGACCATTACGTCAAAGATTCTTAGGCATGAATGGTTGGAAAATGCCGTCTACATCAATCCGGACAATGTCGCCCAGGAACGTTTTGGGGACTGGAATTCTCCGGAAGCTGTTCTTGATGCCGCTCGTTATTGCAAGTCCTGGCGTGAAGAATCTTTGAAGAACCATCAAAGCCTTATTTTTGAATCTGTTTTTTCTTCAGACGAAAAAGTCGATTTTGTTTGCCGCGCGAAACAGCAGGGGTATTTCATCCGTTTGTTTTTTGTCGCGACCTCACACCCGTCCATCAATGCCGCAAGAATTGCAAAGCGAGTGATACAGGGTGGTCATGATGTCCCGATATCCAAGATTATTTCTAGATACCAGAAATCCATTTTCAACTGCAAGAAAATAATCCCTTCGGTTGACCGGCTTTATGTTTATGACAATTCGGTAGAAGACCAGGACGCCTCGCTTTTGTTCAGAATGTCGGACGGGAAACTAGCAAAGAGCTATACAGAGAACATTCCCCAATGGGCGATGACGATTCTGAAGTAGAAAAGCGAAGATAGTGCAAGTCGCTGCTAAAAGATTTAGAAGAATCAACTAGGATTTCCTCTCCAGCATCACGATGGTTTCGAGGTGCGGGGTGCCGGGGAACAGGTCGAGCGGCTGCACCTCGCGCACGCGGTAGCCGTAGCGTTCCCATTCCTTGAGCGAGGAGGGAATCTCGTCGGTGCCGCAGAAAATGTGGCACACGCGGATGGGCTTCCTCATCGCGAGCGCGTGAATCACGCCGGGTTCGCAGCCCTTGCGGGGCGGGTCGAGCAGGATTTTTTCGGGCTCGTTCAGTACCGGCTTCGGGAGTCTAGTTTGTACGAACATCTCGTCGATCTTGCCCGCGATAAAGCGATAGTTTTTCTTCAGGTGCTTTGCGGAAGCCTTCGCGCAGTCGATGGACGGGCCTTCCCATTCCACGCCCAGAACGTCCTTGGCGGCTTCGCCGAGCGCAAAGCTGAACAGGCCGTAACCGCAGTACAGGTCCAGGAAGTGTTCTTCCTTGCCGAGGCTGAGCATGCGGCTCGCCGCCTTGATGAGGTTGTGAATCTGGCTCTCGTTAATTTGGCTGAATCCCGTGACGGGGTAGCGCAGGCTGAAGTGCCCGAGATTCAGGCTGAGTTCGCGCGGGCCGTAAAGCTGCTTGAAGTTGAGCCCTTCGGTGGGGCGCTTCGATTCCAGATAGTAGTCCGATTCGGTCGTGTCCACGTAGGCGTGCGCCGCGGTCACGTGGAGGGGCGATTCCTTCAGTGCGTCCGAAATCAACTTGAGTTTACGTACGATGCTCGCGTCAATCTTCTTGATGTTGAAAATCACCACGCGGTACTGGTACGTGCCGCGGATGATAATCCAGTTGAGCGCGTAGGCGAGCGGCTTGTACGCGGGCGTAATGAGTTTTTCGAACAGGAACGCGTAAATCTTGTTGTGCTCCTCGGGTTCGAGCATGGAATCTTCGCGGTCAAACTGCAGGTTGCCCGGCTGCATGTACACACGGCGCTTGCTCGTGGTACGGTACCCGCGGGGCATGGGGCTGGCAATCACCTTCTGCGGGTTGCCGGCAAGGCGGTTCTTGTCCCAGAATTCCTCGAGGGCGTCGTTCTTGACCTTCAGTTCGTCCTTGTAGTCAAGCATGGCGAGCGATTCGCCGTGGAGGGAATCGGCCTCCTTGGTGTAGCCTGGAATCTGGTGTGCGATGGCTTGTTCGAAAAACATGAATGCCTCCATGTCGGCAGTTTTTACGGGAGCAAATTTAGAAATTATTTATAGGGTACCTCTAAAAATACATTCTTTTCCTGAAGATGGGTTTATTTGTCGTTTTCA
>FLNZ01003245.1_pt1 | contig 29580 bp, 23 predicted proteins | sample 1140391 | NCBI WGS metagenome assembly FLNZ01 (sample SAMEA3878171, study PRJEB12797) | bioreactor metagenome | biome: Moose rumen | place: Sweden | collected 2011-10 | reverse complement strand
ATGGGGGCTGCGGTAACTAAACTCCCCTCCCTTCTGAGGGGAGGGGTTAGGGGTGGGGTAGGCACGAAACGAAGTTACTATATCCCCTTGCTTACCCCACCCCGCCCTTCGGGCACCCCTCCCCTTGGAAATGGGCGGGGAGTCTGCTGGCGCGTCGCGACTATATGGGGGCTGCGGTAACTAAACTCCCCTCCCTTCTGAGGGGAGGGGTTAGGGGTGGGGTAGGCACGAAGCGAAGTTACTATATCCTCTTGCTTACCCCACCCCGCCCTTCGGGCACCCCTCCCCTCACAGGGGCGGGGAATCCGTTTGCCTGCTGCCCATAGCCCTATGTACAATTAATTTTGAACAATTACTTACATTCTACTTTTCACTTTTTCATTTATTTATTGTATCTTTGCAGCGGAAATTCTGAAGACTATGCTTGAAATACGCGACCTGCGCGCCGGCATCGCCGGCAAGGAAATACTCCACGGCATCAGCCTCACCATACGCGACGGCGAGGTGCACGCCCTCATGGGGCAGAACGGGGCGGGCAAATCGACCCTCTCCAACATCATCGTCGGCCACCCCGCATACGAGGTGACCGGCGGGGCGATTACGTACAACGGCCGCGACCTCCTCGCCATGCCCCCCGAGGAGCGCGCCCACCAGGGCATCTTCCTCTCCTTCCAGCAACCGGTGGAGATACCCGGCGTGTCGATGACCAACTTCATGCGCGCCGCCCTCAACGCCAAGCGCAAGGCGCAGGGCCTGGAACCGCTGCCCGCCACCGAGTTCCTCCGCCTCATGCGCGAGCGGCGCAAGATAGTGGAACTGGACAACCGGCTGGCCAACCGCTCCGTCAACGAAGGCTTCTCCGGCGGCGAGAAGAAGCGCAACGAAATCTTCCAGATGGCCATGCTCGAGCCCACGTTCGCCATACTCGACGAGACGGACTCCGGCCTCGACGTCGACGCCCTGCGCATCGTCGCCGAGGGCTTCAACAAACTCCGCCGCCCCGAAACCTCGGCCCTGGTCATCACCCACTACCAGCGACTGCTCGACTACCTCCGCCCCGACACCATCCACGTATTGATAAACGGCACCATCGTCCACACCGGAGGCCCCGAGGTCGCCACCATGATTGAGCAGCAGGGATTCGAACAATTCATAAAATAGAATAAGACTACGAATTAAACGAATTAAACGAATTGAAACTATGTATTTGCATAATTCGTGAAATTCGTGGTTAAGAGAAATATCTGAAACAAACAGCAAGGATAATTCGTGAAATTCGTGTAATTCGTGGTTAAGAAAAACGATAATTGTGAGTTCTGAAAAGCAATATATTGAATTGTATGCCGAGTGCCGTCCTCTTATTTGTGACCACTCCGCCCCCGTGCTGAACGCCCTGCGCGAACAGGCATACGAGGACTTCCGTCGCCTGGGCTTCCCGTCGCAGAAGGTGGAGCGATACAAATACACCGACGTAGCCGCCGCCTTTGCACCGGACTACGGACTCAACCTGCGCCACATCGACATCCCCGTTGACCCCTACGATGTCTTCCGCTGCGACGTGCCCAACCTCAGCACCTCCCTCTACTTCGTCGTCAACGACCGCTTCTACGACAAAGCCATGCCCCCATATTCCCCCGCTAAGTTAGAGGGGGTGGCCCGTAGGGACGGGGGCGTATGTTCGAATCTACCCGAAGGCGTGGAAGTGATGTCACTGGCAGAGGCATCGTCAAAAAAGCCCCATTTCATCGAGAAATATTACGGTCGGCTGGCCCGTACGGGCAAGGACGGACTGAACGCCCTGAACACCATGTTCTGCCAGGACGGACTCTACATCCATGTGCCCAGCCACACCATCGTCGAGCGTCCCATACAGATAATAAACATCCTGCGCGCCGACGTCGACCTGATGGTCAACCGCCGCGTGCTCATCGTCCTCGAAGAGGGAGCCGAGGCAAAGATACTCTTCTGCGACCACGCCATCGACGACCACCAGTTCCTCGCCACGCAAGTCTCGGAGGTCTATGTCGGCGAGGGTGCCCACCTCGAACTCTACGAACTGGAGGAGACCCACGTCCGCAGCCACCGCTTCGCCAATATGTACATCGACCAGCAGCGCAACTCGACGGGCACCATCGACAGCCTCACACTCCACAACGGACTGACGCGCAACCGCACCGACGTCACCCTCAGCGGCGAGTACGCCGAGACGCGCATGTACGGCTGCGTCATCGCCGACAAGCAGCAGCACGTCGACAACAACACCCTCATCGACCACCGCGCCCCCCGTTGCCAGAGCACGGAACTATATAAATATGTATTGGACGGCGAGGCGGTCGGAGCCTTTGCCGGGCGCGTCCTCGTCCGCGAAGGCGCACAGAAGACCGTCTCGCAGGAGACCAACGCCAACCTCTGCGCCACCGACACCGCACGCATGTACACCCAGCCCATGCTCGAAATCTATGCCGACGACGTGAAGTGCTCGCACGGCAGCACCGTCGGACAACTCAACGACGAAGCACTCTTCTACATGCGCCAGCGCGGCATCCCCGAGGCCGAAGCCCGTATGCTACTGAAGTTCGCCTTCGCCGGCGAAGTGCTCGACAGCATCACCCTCGCCCCCCTCCGCGACCGCCTCCACTATCTCGTGGAGAAGCGTTTCCGCGGTGAACTCAGCAAGTGCGAAGGCTGCCGCCTCTGCAAATAACCCATATCGCCCATTAAACCCACATCGCCCATTAACCCCATTAACCCCATTAACCCCATGCCCCCCATAGACCAGATTCGCTCCGACTTCCCCATCCTCGGGCGCCGCATCTACGACAAGTACCCCCTCATCTACCTCGACAACGCCGCCACGACACAGAAGCCGCGCTGCGTCGTCGAGGCCATGACCGACGAATACTACAACGTCAATGCCAACGTCCATCGCGGTGTGCACTTCCTTTCCCAGCAGGCCACCGACCTCCACGAACAGGCGCGCGAGACCGTCCGCCGCTTCCTCAACGCCCGCACCACCAGCGAAATCATCTTCACCCGTGGCACCACCGAGAGCATCAACCTCGTAGCCTCCTGCTTCGGGCAAGCCTTCATGCGTGAGGGCGACGAAGTCATCCTCACCGAGATGGAGCACCACTCCAACATCGTCTCGTGGCAGTTGCTCCAACAACGCCGCGGCATCCGCCTCCGCATCCTCCCCATCACCGACGACGGTTCCGTACGCCTCGACTGTGTCGAGGCCCTCTTCAACGAAAGAACTAAAATCGTCTCCCTCTCCCACGTCAGCAACGTCCTCGGCACCATCAACCCCGTCAAGGAAGTCATCCGCATAGCCCATGCCCACGGCATCCCCGTCCTCATCGACGGAGCCCAAAGCACGCCCCACTTCCGCATCGACGTGCAAGACCTCGACTGCGACTTCTTCGCCTTCAGCGGTCACAAGATATACGGTCCCACCGGCATCGGCGTCCTTTATGGCAAGGAGCAGTGGCTCGACCGCCTGCCCCCCTACATGGGCGGCGGCGAGATGATAAAGACCGTATCCTTCGAGCACACCACCTTCAACGACCTCCCCTATAAGTTCGAAGCTGGCACGCCCGACTACGTCGCCTCCACAGGCCTCGCCCGTGCCCTCGACTACGTCAGTTCCGTCACTGCCCCTGTGCCCGATGCTTCTCCGTCGGGTCTCACTGCCCCTTTGCCCGACGCTTCTCCGTCGGGTCTCGTAGGCCTCGATGCCGTCGAGGCTCATGAGCGCGACCTCACCGCCTACGCCATGCAGCGTCTCATGGAAATCCCCGACATGCACATCTACGGCCCGCAACTCCAGATAGGGCAGGACGGTCAGCCCGACGTGAGCAACCACGATGCCGTCATCAGTTTCCAGGTCGGCAACATCCACCACCTCGACATGGGCACCCTGCTCGACCGTCTCGGCATTGCCGTCCGCACAGGTCACCATTGCGCCGAGCCCCTCATGCGCCGCCTCGGCATCGAAGGCACCTGCCGTGCCTCCTTCGCCCTCTACAACACCCGCGAGGAGGTCGACGCCCTCGTCTCTGCCATCCAACGCATCCAGCAAATGTTCTAATCCCCGTCCCGTATGCTGCGATTATCGCACCAGCAAATGTTCTAATCCCTGTCCCGTATGCTGCGATTTCATCGCAGCCCCATAGCCCCATGCTCAAGCCCTACCTACATCCAGACATCATCGAAGCCGGCTGTGACGAGGCCGGCCGTGGCTGCCTTGCCGGCCCCGTCTATGCCGCCGCCGTCATCCTTCCAGATACTTCTCACCTCTCACCTCTCTCTTCTCACCTTTGTGACCTCAACGACTCCAAACAACTCTCCGAGCGCCATCGCTACGCCCTCCGCGAGGTCATCCAGCGCGAAGCCCTTGCCTGGGCAGTGGGCGTGGTTACCAACGAGGAGATAGACGAGATTAACATCCTCCGTGCCTCCATCCTCGCCATGCACCGCGCCGTGGCACAACTGAAAATCCGCCCCCAGCACCTCCTCATCGACGGCAACCGCTTCATGCCCTACGAGGACATTCCCCACACCACCGTCGTCAAGGGCGATGCTACCTACATGAGCATCGCCGCCGCCAGCATCCTTGCCAAAACCTACCGCGACGACTATATGCTCCGCATCCATCAGGACTATCCCCAATACCACTGGGACCGCAACAAAGGCTATCCCGCCCCAGCCCACCGAGCCGCCATCCGTCAGTATGGCCCCACACCCCACCACCGCATGACCTTCCAACTCCTCCCTCCTACTCAGTTGGAACTTCAGTTTTAGTTATACTTCTAATTCGGGGATTCTATAATTAAGGTACGCGCACACGCGCGCTTAACTTTTAAGATAAGTATTCTCTCCACTATACAGAGAACTGGGGACGGTAACGATCCTCGTCCTTATCGCCAAGCATGGAAAGATAAGAAGTGAAACGCGAAATTGCGATGCGCCCTTCATCCACCGCTCGTCGCACGGCACAACTGGGTTCGTGGGTGTGGGTGCAGTCTTGAAAACGACACTGCTGTCCTATCTGAAATATTTCACGGAAATAGTGACTTATCTCCTCACGCTCGAAATCGAATGTACCAAAACCTTTAATGCCCGGAGTATCTATAACCTGTCCACCCATGGGTAAGTCGAACATCTCACTAAAGGTGGTGGTGTGTTGTCCCGTATCGTGGGCATCACTGATTTCCTCCGTACGTACATTCAGTCCTGGAATGAGTGTATTAAGCAGGGTGCTCTTCCCCACTCCACTATTGCCACTGAGCAGAGTGGCCTTGTTGCGAAGCAGGTCGTGGAGTTCTGCCAGTCCTTCCTCCTTCAATACCGAACAGGCAATACAAGTGTAATCAAGGTTTTGGTAAAGGTCCATCAACAGGCGAACCTGTTGCCACTGAACTTCATTATATAAATCCGTCTTGTTAAATAACAGGATGACGGGGATGCGATATGCCTCGGCAGAGGCAAGAAAACGGTCAATGAAGGTGGTGCTGGTTTCAGGGTGGGCAATAGTTATAAGCAGCAACACCTGATCGACATTGGCAGCAAGGATGTGGCTTTGTTTGGAAAGGTTTGTAGCACGGCGGATAATATAGTTACGTCGGTCGTGAACCTCTGAGATAAGTCCAGTGCCATCATCGCTTGGGATAAAGGATACATGGTCGCCCACTGCCACGGGATTGGTGCTACGAATACCGCGCAGGCGAAAATTTCCTTTTACCTTACACGAATAAAGTTGGCAGTCGTCCGTGCGGACGACATACCAACTTCCTGTGTTTCGTATGACTATACCTGTCATATAGGGCTAAAGAGAAGGGATAAAAGAAAACCTTTTACCTCCTCAAAGGGATTAGACGGTCATAATTTCCTTCTCCTTAGCGGCGAGGATTTCCTCAATCTTCTTGATAAACTTGTCGTGGAGTTTCTGCAACTTTTCTTCAGCGTCCTTCTCGGCATCTTCAGAGAGACCATCCTTCACAGCCTTCTTCAGGCGGTCAATAACTTCACGACGACAGTTGCGGACACTGACCTTTGCCTGTTCTTCTTCCTTGCCACACTGCTTCACGAGTTGCTTACGACGCTCTTCGGTCAGGGGAGGAATGTTGATACGGATAATCTCTCCATTGTTTTCAGGCATAATGCCAAGGTCAGAATCGATGATGGCCTTTTCGATAACTCTGAACATAGACTTGTCCCAAGGCTTGATGGCAATGGTACGCGCATCAGGAGTGTTGACGGCGGCCACATTGTTTAGGGGCACCATGGAACCATAACTGTCAACGCGGATGTTGTCCACAAGTTTGAGATTGGCCTTGCCCGCACGGATGCGAGCAAGTGCATCTTCGAGGTACATGACGGTTTCTTCGAACCGTTCTTCAGCCTCATTGAGTGTTTCTTTAACGTCAATCATAGTTTGTCAATTATCTATAAATGTTTGACAAAAATAGCGGTTTTATTTTATTTTAGCAAAAAGAATGCGATGTTTTATTATAAATTTCATTATCTTTGCCGCGTTTATGGTGGAAAACAAGAGCATAGAAGAGAGTATCGGTGATTTGGTAAACCAATTACAGCCCATTACGCTTGAGGAAATGTCGGGCATCAAACTGATGAACCGCACAGACACCAAATTTGTCACTAACAAGCAGAAACTGGCACAGTTACTGAAGTTGGTACAGGGCAAATACTATGCACAGCGGACCAACGATAGTATGATAGCCGAATATGTGACCACTTACTGGGATACCGACGAACTGAGTTTCTATTTCCAGCACCACAACGGACGGGCACCGCGACAAAAGGTGAGAGTGCGCTCCTACATAGGAAGTGACCTGACCTTTTTGGAGGTCAAAACCAAGAACAATCATGGGCGCACGAAGAAAAAGCGCATAGAGGTGCCCTGCCAGGAACTGACGGGAATGAGGGACGAGGCTGACGAATTTGTCAACAAGATGGCACATTACCGACTCGACGACATACACCCGACGGTGCAAAACCACTTCCACAGGATTACCCTCGTAAACTATGACAAGACAGAACGACTGACAATAGATTTCGATGTCCAGTTCCAAAATTTTGAGACCGATCACCACGCCGAGACAGGCGAACTGGTCATCATCGAACTGAAGCGCGACGGAAACTGCTACAGTCCTGTGCTCGACATCATCCGCCAGCTACGCATCAAGCCCTCTGGATTCAGCAAATACTGCATCGGTTCCGTAATGACCAACCACGGGTTGAAGCATAATATGTTCAAGCCCAAGATGGTCAGGATAAACAAACTGGTGGCACAAGTTTAAGGAAACAAAGACAAACACTATACAAAAACTAAAGAACAAAAATATAACAAACATACTATACTATGGACTTCACTTCAATAAACAATCAATTAGGAGACTTGTTCGGAGTTATCCTGCTCGATCCCCAAGAATTCATTTCGCTAATCATCCGCTTTGTCATTAACTTGGCGGTAGTATCTACTGTGGCACGTTGTTTCTACTATCCCCATAGTCGCAGACGCGATTATATGTTCATCTTCATCCTCATGTCCATGAGCATCTTCCTACTCGTAAGCCTGATGGAGGGCGGAGGCATGGAACTGGGAGCTGCCATGGGACTATTTGCCATCTTCGGCATCATGCGCTTCCGAACAGAGGCAGTGCCCATTCGTGAGATGACCTACTTGTTTATGCTCATCGCAATCAGTGTCATAAATGCCGTTGCCCGGGGCGACTATCATCCTAAAGCACAATACTGGGATGGTGTAGGCATTGTCACCATTATATTCGTAAACCTCGTGTTCATCTTAATGGCATGGCTCTTTGAATCCAGCAAGATTCTAAACGACAATTGCTCCAAGTACATTAAATACGACAATGTAAACCTCGTTTCTCCCGACAAACGTGAGGAGTTGAAAGCCGATCTGGAGAAGCGTACTGGGCTAAAGATTCAGCGCATAGAGGTGGGTATGATTGACTATCTGAAGGATGCCGTACTCATTCGCATCTTCTACGACGAAATGAGTGACCGCGGTAGCAGTATCGCAGAAGTTACGAAAATGCCAAGGTAGCAGAGGGCAGTGCTTAATATATAGTTGGCGACAAATAATAATATGATATATATAATAAGATGAAGCGTTTTATCTTAGCCACCCTTTCTACAATCTTTGTTATACAAGCCTTTGCTGAGACAGACAACACAGGTGCCCTCTGGACGGAAGTGGGTGTCACAAAGGTGCTTCCCTACAACTTGAGTGTGGAAGGTTCGTTCGAAGAACGTGCCATCCCCAGCCGTGACTGGAAAAATCGTTGGAGTGTAGGAGTAGGGGTAAATTATAAAGTAAACAAATACTTCAAGGTGGGACTTAGCTATACCTTCATCGACAAGCATAGTGTTGAGCGTTGGAAAGACCACTATGGCAGCAGTAGTGGGCGATGGAACGGATTTAATATAGATGCCCCCAACTGGGCACACCGCCATCGCCTGTCCCTGGATTTGGCAAGCAGTGTGCGACTTTGGAAAATCCTACGCATTGGTGTACGCGAACGCTACCAATATACTTACCAAATGTCACGCGATGTGGACAGAATAAAGTTACGCGAACCCATAAGCAACCTCAACCGTCGTCACGACTTTGACAACTTTGAGGACATTATCTACACCACAGACCACAAAGATGCCAAGAATCGCCACCTGTTACGCTCGCGACTGAAACTGAGTCTCGACAAGAAGAAGTGGAAGTGTGAACCCTATGTCAGTGTAGAAGCGCACAACGACCTGAGCAACATTATGCATCTGGACAAAATACGCTCTTGTGCAGGCTTTGAATATAGTTTCACCAAGCAACACCACATTGGCATGGCCTATATCTTCACCCACGAGAACGACGACGACGGCGACATGAATACTCATGCTATTGCTGTAAACTATAATTTCAAGTTTTAGTAGTATTTAATAAAATAATAAGGATTATAAAAACCGTAAGAAAAATGAAGAAGTGGATATTTATGGCATTGCTGGCAGCCAGTACGACGTCCTATGCCGATGAATACAACTATCTGGTCCTTGACCACAACGGAACAGTGAGCAGTGTCTTGTTGGACAACCTACAGAAGATTACTTTTGAGGATGGCAATGTAGTGTTGACTACCTCTGGGGGCAAGGAACAATATCCTCTGGCACAAATGGAGCGGATGTATTTCTCTGAAACCGCCACCGCCATCAAATCTGTAGAAGAGGATGCCGAAAAGACAAATGTAGTCTATGACCTCAGCGGGCGCAAGGTAACAAAGCCCACAAAAGGACTCTACATTGTAGATGGGAAGAAAGTTATTATCAAGTAACATCCCCACGGTTTTATGAAAAAAATAACGGTACTTCTGACGCTGCTACTATTTGTCTTAAATACGAGTGCACAACAGCAATTCCGCATCTGGCAAGGTGAGGAGTCCTCGCGCTTCAGCATTTCCAACTACCAGTTCATGACATTTAGTGAGAACGGAGCAAAAATTACCATTGGCTCGAATTCCACAGACGCTTCCGCTACCTTTAATGTGGCAGAAATCGACAGCATCGTCATGATTCATCAGGTAAAAGTGGCATATGACAACAGCAAGGACACTGCCATCGTCACCATTCCAGAAACCCTGGAGAAATATGTTACGGCAGAGGTAAAGGGAGCCCATGTCATAATCACCAACACCAATGAAATGAATGAAGTAGAGTGTGAGCTGACCGGCGAAGCCTCCGATGGTTCGTTCACATACATAGGTTCCTACAAGTCGTCCATCCGTTTGGCGGGCGTCAACCTTACCAGTAATCAAGGTGCTGCCATCGACATAAAATGTGGCAAGCGCATAGCCCTCATTCTCGAGGACGGCACCGAGAACACACTCGTTGATTACGTAGATGGAGCACAGAAGGCTTGCCTCTACTGTAAAGGCCATCTGGAAGTGGAAGGCGGTGGCACGCTGAATGTAACCGGAAACTTGTCCCATGCCATAAAAACTAAGGAATACCTACAGCTGAAGAAATCCACTGGCACCATCAATATCGTAAAGTCGAATAGCGATGGCATCCATGTAGGGCAATACTACCGACAAGATGGCGGCACAGTGAATATTACTTCTACTACATATAACGATGGCATACAGGCAGAGATAGCGACTTTGGATGATGACGTTACGCCAGACCCCGACAAGGAGTTCAACGGACAGGTCTTCATAAATGGAGGTTCCATAAACATAGAAATCGCTCGAGATGAAGACCAGAAGGCCATCAAGTGCGACAGCCTTGTCACCATCACGGGCGGCACCCTCACATTTACGGTGTCTTCCAATGGCAGCCGAGGCATCCAGACCGAAGGAAGCATGATTGTCGGAGCGGAAGGCAGTACTACTGCCGCTCCCATTATCACTATTACTGCTACGGGTGGGCTGTGCACTAAAAATGTTCATAAGACCGACCCACACCGTTGCATGGGCATCAAGGTGGAGGGAGACCTGTCGGTCTATTCAGGTGTTATGAAAGTGATTGCCACGGGTTCTAAGGGTCGCAGCATCAAGGTTACCGGGAATTACAACAAATATGGAGGTACCGTGTATGCATCGCCCAGCATCAAGGCGGCCAACCTATAAGAACAAGTGAAGAAATAGAAACGGAAAAAACACTATTTTTCGTCATTCCGATGAAATTTTTCGCTTTTAATTTTTCACTTTTGATTTTTTGTAGTACCTTTGCACTCGCTATTTGAGAATAGTACATTACTGATTGGGCTATGGTGTAATGGTAACACTGCAGATTCTGGTCCTGCCTTTCCTGGTTCGAGTCCGGGTAGCCCAACAAGAAGAGAGCCTCAGCACTAATGCGTCGAGGCTCTCTTCTTGTATCGGATAAGGCTATTCCGATTCTTGCGATTTTCTCATCTCCTGCTCAACAGCCTTGATTTTCTGTTTCAGCAATTCCAGTTCATCCTTCAGTTTGTCAACCTTCTTTTGGATTTCCTGTACCAGCGTATTGCCTTTCTTGCTGCTGGCAGAAAGGAAACCGATATTATTTTCGTAGGTCTGAAGTTCCGACTTCATAATTTCATAGGCACGTAACATACGTTCGCGTTCGCGATTCAACGTGTTCACACCTGCCTCTGCCGACACCTTCAAAGTCGTCTTGAAACTGTTCAGCCTGCGTTCAGACTTGCTAATGTTGAGTTTCTTATAAAGTGCATCTACCGCCTCACGATACTGGCGATATATCTTCTCCTTATTGCGGATAGGCACATGTCCAATGCTGTTCCACTCCTCCTGCAACTCATGTACTTTCTGTACCGTGAGTTCTGCAGCATCTTCTGCCAAGGCCTTCAGTTGTTCAATGACACTTTGTTTCTTTTCTTGATTCTCCTTCTCTTCTTCACGCTGACCGGCTGTAGCCTCGTTCTTTGCCTCAAAGAAGTGGTCACAAGCACCAACGAAACGCTTCCAAAGCTCCTCGCTTACTTTGCGGGGTACGGCACCAATGGTCTTCCACTCCTTCTGCAGGGCAATAATGGCATCGCTTGTCTGGCGCCATTCGGTGCTGTCCTTCAGTGCTTCAACCTTTTCCACAAGTGCCTGCTTTTTCTTCAGGTTTTCGTTCAATTGGTCTTTCACATTGCGGAAATAGGCGGCCTTCTCCGTAAAGAACTTGTCACAAGCGGCATGGAAACGCTCATAGATTTGTGCATTTGCTTTCTGGGTAGCAAATCCAATGGTTCTCCAAGCAGCCTGCAAATCAATTATTTCCTTCGACTTTGCTTCCCAGTCGGCAAAGGTCTTCAAGCCCTCCGTACTTACATTTTCTACCTGTTCGCATAGTTCGGTCTTCCGTTGCAGGTTCTCTTCCTCACGCGCCTTACGTTCCTCGAAGAACTCCTGATGGCGTTTGCGAACCACCGTGCTGGCCTCCTTGAAACGATTCCATATTTCCTCGCGCAATTCCTTCGCAACGGGACCAATTTCCTTCCACTCCTGATGTAGGGTCTGCAACTTATTGATGGCCTTTACGACATCGGTTTCCTCCGCCAGACGCTCGGCTTGCTCGCAGAGCAGAGTCTTAGCCTCCAGATTCTTACGAAAGTCATATTCTCGGAATTCAATATTCAGTTTCAACATATCGTAGAACTGCTCTACGTAGAGCTGATAGTTTTTCCATATCTCCGAAGCCTGTTCTGCGGGCACGGAACCTATCTCACGCCATTCGTTCTGCAGTTCCTTAAACGTGTCATACGATTTGCCTGCCTCCTCGGGAGTTGTGGAAAGCAGTTTTATCTTTTCTATCACAGCCTGCTTGCGAGTCAGGTTTTCCTTTCTTTTCTGCTCCTGCTGTGCCTGTATCTCTGCGCGTTGCTGACGGATAAGTTGCATGGTGGCCTTGAATTGTTCTTCCGTAGAATCTATTTCGGGAACGAAAGCCTCTGCCTCGCCCCCTGCTTCTACGAAAGCCTGTTGCTGAGCCTGCAACTCAATGCGGTGGTATTTATAATATAATTGTTTTAATAGGTCTAACTCCTGTTTCTGTCCGCCATCGCCTTGCTCTGCTATCTCCTTAGCACGGGCAAGCACTTCATCTTTAGTCTTCATGAGTGGAATGGCTGGAACCTCAGTCTCTGAGACGCTATCTTCCTCCTCAGTTACTTCGGGTTCTGCAGTTTCAGGTTCTGTCTGTACCATTTCAGCGGGTTCGGGTTCAATGTCTTTTGTTTCCTCAGAAACATGTTCTTCTCCCTCTACAGGGGGAACAGTAGGCGCTACTTCGGTGGGGGTTACCTCCACCTCAGTGTCGTTCAGTTTGGTCTGATCTAAAGTGTCCATCATTTCTGTTTTTAAGTAATGAATCGTGTTAACATTTACGCATATTGGGCACTAAGTTACAAATTAGCACGCAAAACGACAAATTTTGAGGCAGCCAAATGCATGTTAAACGTATTTTTGCATATTATAGGAAGAGAAAGAAGTAAAAAAATACGTGCATATCAAATAATAAATTTACCTTTGCAGTATGGTGCGCCAATATATAGCCATAGACCTGAAATCCTTCTATGCCTCAGTGGAGTGTGTGGAGCGAGGACTCAACCCTCTGACCACGAACCTCGTTGTGGCGGACGAATCGCGCACGGACAAAACCATCTGTCTGGCCGTATCGCCTTCCTTGAAGAAGTTAGGCATACCTGGACGGGCACGATTGTTTGAGGTCAGACAAAAAGCGCGTGGGGTGCCCTTCATCATTGCGCCGCCGCGCATGAAGTATTACATCGAGTACAGCACACGCATCTACAAAGTCTACCTGCGCTACATAGCAGCAGAGGACATCCATGTTTACAGCATCGACGAGGTCATGATGGATGTGACGGCCTACCTTAAGACCTATCAGACCACGGCACCTCAACTGGCCAACCGCATCGTTCAGGACATATTGTCAGAGACGAGCATCACCGCCACGGCAGGCATTGGCACGAATCTCTACCTATGTAAGGTGGCTATGGACATACTTGCCAAAAGAGCAGAGCCCGACAAAGACGGGGTACGCATGGCGGAACTGAACGAAATGTCGTACCGTCGTCTGTTATGGGATCATCGCCCACTCACGGATTTCTGGCGAATAGGGCACGGCGTTGCCGCCCGACTGGGTCAATATGGCATTGATACCATGGGAAAATTGGCTCGCATGTCACTCCAAAACGAAGAACTGCTCTATCGACTTTTCGGTGTGAATGCCGAACTCCTCATCGACCATGCTTGGGGTTGGGAACCTTGCACCATAGAATACATCAAACGCTATCGGCCCGAGACCAACTCATTGTCCAGCGGACAAGTGCTGACCGAGCCCTACACATGGGAGAAAGCCCGCGTGGTAATGCAGGAGATGGCCGACGGTATGGCGTTGCAATTGGTGAGCAAACGTCTGGTATGCGACCAAGTGGCTCTGGCGGTGAACTACGATACGGAGAATTGCAAGAACAAGAACCTGACAAATCTTGAAATCGTAAATGACTACTATGGCCGCCTGGTGCCAAAGCCGGCACACGGCATGGCTAATCTCAAGGAACACACCTCATCGATGGCAATCATCACAGAGGCAGTGATGGAGGTGTATGACCGTATCACAAACCCCAATCTGCTCATTCGTCGCCTCAACCTGACCGTCAACCATGTGATACCCGAGGAAAACAAGCCCTCCAACGACACGCCGGCACAACTCGACCTCTTTGTCGATTACGAAACCCTGGCACATGAAAAGAAAAAAGAAGAAGCCAAACGTGCCAAGGAACGACGCCTTCAGGAGACACGCCTGAGCATAAAAGAGCGTTTTGGCAAGAACGCCATCCTGCGCGGCCTCAACTTTGCAGAAGGAGCCACGGCCAAGGAGCGAAACAGGCAAATAGGAGGACACAAAGCATAGGGAGAATGAAGAATTATGAATTGTGAAATAAACAAATACAGCGACATCATCAATCTTGAGCATCCGACATCGAAGCGCCATCCGCGCATGTCGATGATGCAACGTGCTGCCCAGTTCGCACCCTTTACCGCCCTCAATGGTCACGAAGAGGCCATCGAAGAAACAGCAGAAAGGCACAACAATAGCCAATACACATAACAGCACCACACAAAAAACAGCATCGTCCGACAATATACTATCGGATGGTGCTGTTTATCAATAACAGTCGCAAATATACGAATTTATCCTCCCTCGCCAAATTGTTTCTCCGAAATATTTCACAATTTCTCCCGAAACAAAAGCCTAAACAAAAGCCTCCCCAACGGCCATACGACCATCGGGGAGGCTTTTATATATTCCCCTCCTTTCAAGGGAGGGACAGGATGGTTCCTTACATCATGCCGCCCATGCCACCCATACCGGGGTTGCCCATCGGCATTTCGGGCTTGTCCTCCTTGGCATCACAGATGACGCATTCAGTGGTGAGGAACATGCCGGCGATGCTGGCAGCATTCTCAAGGGCTACGCGTGCCACTTTGGCAGGATCGATGATACCACTTGCCTTCAAGTTTTCATACTTGTCGGCACGAGCATTGTAACCATAGTCATCCTTACCATTGCGAACCTCGTTCACTACGACGCTGCCTTCCAAGCCGGCGTTCTCGACAATCTGGCGCAGAGGCTCCTCGATGGCGCGACGGATAATCTGTACACCCGTCTGCTCGTCAGCGTTCTCAACCTTCAAGCCTTCAAGAGCCTTCTGGGCACGGATGTAGGCTACGCCACCTCCTGGGATGATACCCTCCTCAATGGCTGCACGAGTGGCGCACAGAGCGTCATCGACGCGGTCCTTCTTCTCCTTCATCTCCACTTCACTGGGAGCACCTACGTAGAGGACTGCCACGCCGCCTGCCAATTTGGCAAGACGCTCCTGTAGTTTCTCCTTGTCGTAGTCGCTGGTGGTATTGGCTATCTCGTTCTTAATCTGGTTGATGCGGTCCTTGATAAGCTCGCTCTGGCCATGACCATTGACGATGGTGGTGTTATCCTTTGAGATGGTCACTTTGTCAGAAGAACCCAGCATGTCGATGGTGGCCTGCTCCAACTTCAGACCCGTGTCCTCGCTGATTACGAGACCGCCTGTCAGTGTGGCAATGTCTTGCAGCATGGCCTTGCGGCGGTCGCCAAAGCCTGGAGCCTTGACGGCACAAATCTTCAACTGCGTGCGCAGACGGTTGACAACCAATGTGGTCAGGGCTTCGCTCTCCACGTCCTCGGCAATTACCAGCAGGGGGCGACCCGTCTGTACGGCGGGTTCGAGGATGGGCAGGAAGTCCTTCAGGTTAGAAATCTTCTTGTCGTAGATAAGGATATAGGGGTTCTCCATCACACACTCCATCTTCTCCGTGTCAGTTACGAAGTAGGGTGACAGATAACCACGGTCGAACTGCATGCCCTCAACTACACCGATGGTGGTGTCACGGCCTTTGGCCTCCTCAATGGTGATGACGCCATCCTTGCTTACCTTCGACATGGCATCGGCCAAGAGTTTACCGATTTCGGGGTCGTTGTTGGCACTGACGGTGGCCACTTGCTCTATCTTCTGATAGTCGCTGCCTACCTGCTCCGACATTTCCTTAATGTCGCCTACGACGGCAGCCACGGCCTTGTCGATACCGCGCTTCAGATCCATGGGGTTGGCACCTGCTGCCACGTTGCGCAGACCCTCGCGAACGATGGCCTGTGCCAGTACGGTAGCGGTAGTCGTACCGTCGCCGGCATCGTCGCCCGTCTTCGAGGCCACGCTCTTTACGAGTTGGGCACCAGCGTTCTGGAAAGCATCGGCCAGTTCCACTTCCTTAGCCACGGTGACACCGTCCTTCGTTATCTGGGGGGCACCAAACTTCTTCTCAATAATCACATTGCGACCCTTCGGACCGAGGGTTACCTTCACTGCATTTGCCAACTGGTCCACGCCCTGCTTCATCTGGTCGCGAGCCTCGAGATTGAATTTAATATCTTTTGCCATAGTTTTTCAATTTTTTTCGATGTTACAATATTTCGGAATTTCGACATTTCGGCATTTCGATGATGCGATGTTCGACACGTCATCCCAGGATGGCGACGACGTCGCTCTGGCGCATGATGAGGTACTTTTTGCCTTCCAGTTCCAGTTCCGTGCCGGCATACTTGCCATAGAGCACCTGGTCGCCAACCTTCAGCACCATTTCTTCGTCCTTAGTGCCCTGGCCTACTGCCACGATTTCGCCCTTCAAGGGCTTCTCCTTAGCGGTATCGGGAATGATGATGCCGCCCACTGTCTTTGTCTCTGCAGGTGCGGGCTCAATGAGCACGCGGTCTGCCAATGGTTTAATGTTCATAACTTTTTAATTTATTAGTTTTGAGTTTCTCGAGTTTTTACAACAATAAAGTTACAAAGGGCGTGCCAAAACAAGAAGCGATGCAAAAAAAGTTTATATTATTTCCTTTACATGAAATTAATATTGTATCTTTGTAGGGTGTATGCACAAACCATGAGCAACAAACGAATTGCCATACAAGCCATCTCTTATGGTCTCATATTCTTTGGAGTATGGGGCGTGCTGACCTGGGTTCCATTGAATACCGACAACTGGCTGGACCCCTGGGCTGTTGACCTCAATCTGGTGGTGAATCTGTTTACCGCCATGCTTTTCGCCTTGTTTGTGTATCTCACGGCTCATTTGGCACGAACTGACAACACCGTTGCAGGCATCCTGGCCACTGCCATATTTATCCTCTTTTTCTGCCCTGGCGAGGAGGTATTCTTCGACCGCGACGAAACAGCACTGACAGAACTGGCCTCACAATGCATTGCACCATTTTTCATTTCCCAGTACAACCGCGTTAGCCAAAAGGACTTTCATCGGTGGTATCTGCTGATGCTCTTGATGGGCATATTCTGCAGTTTCACTCACAACGGCATTACCATACCCCTATGCTGTGCCTTCGTTTGGCTTGCCTTCCAGCGCCATGAACGCTTCTTCCGACAGGCGTGCTGGCCTATGGTAATAGGAGTCATCATCGGCACGGGATTAAGTCTTCATCAACGTTGGGGCGACAGCCTGACGGCAACCGTTGACCCAGAAGTGATGACCACAGTTACGGGCATCGCGTTGCGCACGCTGTGGGAGACAAAGGTATTCGTGATTTCCATTATCCTGACGGGATATATGCTATCAACCCGCAAGGGGCGTAAAGACATTCTATACATTTTCCGCCGCCATTATGTGCTGACGCTCTGCAGTCTGTTCTCGCTCTTCACCTTGCCTTTTGCCCCACTGGGCATTGAGAATGCGGTCACGGGCGTTTGCTTCTTCAGCATGTTCTGGCTTCTGTTCCTGTGCCAACACCTTATCGCTAAATATCTAAACAAAAAAATATAGCACCATTATGAAGCAGTTTGAAAAGATTGTAGGGCTTATCGATGCCCCTTTCACACCGTTCAAGGCAAACGGTGATGTAAACCTGGAACCCATTCCCCAATATGCCCGGATGCTGGCCAAGAACGGACTGAAGGGCGTGTTCATCAATGGTTCCTCGGGCGAGGGCTACATGCTGACGGGCGAGGAGCGCATGCAGTTGGCAGAGGCATGGATTGGGGCTGCGCCCGAGGGATTTAAGGTCATCGTCCACGTGGGCAGTTGCTGTGTGCGCGAGAGCCGCCGACTGGCCGAACATGCGCAAGCCATCGGAGCCTGGGGCATCGGAGCCATGGCTCCCCCGTTCCCCAAGATAGGCCGCATCGAGGAGCTTGCAAAATACTGCGAGGAGATAGCCTGCGGAGCCCCTGAGCTGCCCTTCTACTACTACCATATTCCCGCCTTCAACGGAGCCTTCCTGCCGATGGTGGAACTGCTGAAGGCCGTGGACGGTCGCATCCCCAACTTTGCCGGCATCAAGTACACCTTCGAGAGCATCTACGAATACAATCAGTGCCGACTCTACGGCAACGGAAAATTTGATATGCTGCACGGTCAGGACGAAACCATCCTGCCCTCACTGGCCATGGGCGGTGCACGGGGCGGCATCGGCGGCACCACCAACTACAACGGCCGCTGCCTTACGGCCATCATCGATGCTTGGCAGCAAGGCGACCTGGAGAAGGCTCGCCAGTTGCAGAACTACGCCCAGGAGGTCATCAACGTCATTTGCCACTTCCGCGGCAACATCGTGGGCGGCAAGCGCATCATGAAACTGATGGGACTGGATCTCGGTCCCAACCGCACCCCATTCCAGAACATTACCGACGAGGAAGAGAAGCGACTAAAGGCAGAACTCGACGCCATCGACTTCTGGAACCACTGTAACCGTATGAGAAGTGAGAAGTGAGAGGACCCCTCCCGGCCTCCCCTTAAAGGGGAGGAGAAAGCCTCGCCCTTTAAGGGAGAGGTTGGAGAGGGTCCCCTTCAAGGGGAGATTTAGAGGGGTCCGAGGTGAGAATTGAGAAGTGAGAAGAAATGAAGCACCTGTTATTTATTGTTTTTTATCTGTTATTTACTGTTTCTCCATCTTTGGCCACCCAAGAAAAACCAAAGATTGAGTCACTCCCTCCCCACATCGTTTCGGGCGGGCAGGGTGTGTCCGGAGCATTCTGCGGGCAGGTTAATGGGAAACTCACCATTGCCGGCGGCTGCAACTTCCCCAACACGCCTGCTGCCGAAGGAGGGAAGAAATACTTCTACAACAGCGTATGGTACCTCGACCGCACAGGATGGTATCGCCGTCGCTTTGCACTGCCCTGGAGTGTGGCGTATGGTGCCAGTGTGCAGATGCCGGAACTGGGACTTGTCTGCATCGGCGGCACAAATGGCGAACGCAGTTTGCGCGACGTGTTTGTTCTGGAGGAAAAGCGCGTAAACCCACTGGTTCCACTGCCTGTGGGCATCGACAATGGAGCCGCGGCCACCGACGGCAAGGACATCTATCTCGTGGGTGGACAAAGCGAGGGCAAGCCGCAGATGACGGTCTATCGATTGGCTACACCCGCAACATCGGTGGTTTCAACTTTGAGTTGGGAGGCGTTCGCCACACTTCCTGACCAACCTCGCCTGCAACCCACCGCCGTCGTGCAGACCAACGGGCTCGACCTGTCGCTGTGGGTGTTCGGTGGCTACAACCCTGAGACGGGAAAGATTGCCGACGACGCTCTGGAACTGAACCTGAAGACGATGGAGTGGAAGTCGCACCCCGGGAGCCAGGCCACCGCAGGCATGACTGCCGCAGCATCCGGCTATAGCCACGTACTCTTCTTCGGCGGTGTCAACAGAGAGATATTTGAGAGTGCCCTGCAGACCCACCCCCAGAAAGACTCACCCCTGCCCTCCCTTGAGGGGAGGGAGAAAAGACCCTCTCCAACCTCTCCCTTAAAGGGCGAGGCTTTTTCCTCCCCTTTAAGGGGAGGTCAGGAGGGGTCTTCTTATCTCACGCACCCTGCACCGTGGTACCGCTTCAATCCCGACATTCTCGTCTATCACACCATCACCGACTCGTGGTACACCATTCCCGGCTCTACGCTGTTGGCACGGGCTGGAGCAGGATTGGTCTGTCAAGACGACAGCTACATACTGCTGGATGGCGAGAGCAAACCAGGCATACGCGCCTCTGAGATAATGAAAGTACACTTTCCACACTCCGTCAACTTCGGCCTGCTCAACTGGATTGTGCTCATTCTCTATCTGGTGTCCATGCTTGGGCTCGGAGTCTATTTCATGCGCCGCGAGAGCGGAAGCGACGACTTCTTCCGTGGCGGCGGTCGTGTGCCCTGGTGGGCCGCCGGCATCAGCATCTACGCCACCATGCTCTCCGCCATCACCTACATGACCATTCCGGCCAAGGCCTACGCCACCAACTGGACCTACTACCCCATGCTCGTCATGATACTTGTGGTGAGCTGGCCCGTGGTCAAGTACTACCTCCCCTACTTCCGCAAGTTGAACATCACCTCAGCCTACGAGTATCTGGAACTGCGCTTCAACGCCTTCACCCGCCTGATGGCCTCCACGCTCTTCATCGTCTTCATGATAGCCCGCATGGCACTGGTGCTCTACCTGCCCTCGCTGGCACTGACGGCGGTCACGGGCATCGACATCTACATCTGCATCATCCTGATGGGAGTCATCACCATCATATATTGCACGATGGGCGGCGTCGAGGCCGTCATCTGGGGCGACGTCATCCAGGGCTGCATCCTCGTGGGCGGAGCCTTCATGGCTGCGGCCTACCTGTGGGGCAACACCGAGGGCGGATTCTCCGGTGCCCTGCAACTGGCTCTGGCGGACGACAAACTGCGCCTCTTCGACTGGAGTTGGGACTACCGTCGCGTCACATTCTGGGTGGCCATACTCGGTGGTGGACTGGCCAACAACCTCATCTCCTACACCTCCGACCAGACCGTCATCCAGCGCTACCTCACCACGAAGGACGTCAAGAGTGCCGGCCGGGGCATCTGGATGAACGGACTGATGAGCGTCTTCATCTCGGTTGTCTTCTACGTCATCGGCACAGGGCTCTACACCTTCTTCAAGACCCACCCCGCCGAACTCGACTTTACCATGACCAAGGGCGACGCCATCTTCCCCTTCTTCATGATGAGCCAGTTGCCACAGGGACTGGCGGGACTCTTGATTGCCGCCATCTTTGCCGCCACCATGAGCACCATCTCGGCCAACATCAACTCCGTCTCGACGGCCTTCAGCATCGACTTCTGGAAGCGTTTCCGTCCACAGACCGACGACAAGGAGATGCTCCGCGTGGCCCGCTGGGCATGTGTCGTGGCGGGCTTCGTGGGCGTGGGCATCGCCATCCTCATGGCCACCTGGAACATCATGTCGCTGCTGGACTACTTCAACACCATCCTCGGTCTGCTGACCTCGGGACTGGGCGGTCTCTTCTTCATGGGACTATTCATGAAGCACGTCAACGGCGCGAATGCCCTCATGGGCTTCATCACGGGCGAAGTGGTGGTGCTCTACCTCCAGTTCTTCACGCCCGACGATGTGCGTCCCTCCTTCATGCTTTTCGGCTTCATCGGCATGGTCGTGAGCATCCTCACGGGCTGGCTCCTCTCGCTGCTCAATAAGTCTCAACCCGAATGAATGTGTGGACGGCACGTCCCGACTTAGTAATGTGTGGGCTCACGATATAGTATAACGAAGGCTCATGATATAGTATATCGAAGGCACTTGATATAGTATATCGAAGACACTTGATATAGTATATCAAAGACACATGATATAGTATAGCCCGACAGCCATATAGGTTGCCGGGCTATCTGTTATATATAATGTATATCTACTTCACCACCCTCCGTTGCCGCCCGTGAATGTAGATACCAGCCTTCGTTGGGCGCGAACCCAACCTCTGTCCGCCTATGGTGTACCACTCATCAGCGTTGCCATCAGTCCGCACATCGGCAATGCCCACAGGCACTTGGATGGTGAGCACGCCAGGCACATACTGGAACGCATAGTTTACAGCCTCGCCGCCATCGATGCGTATCTCGTATGTGCCCACAGGACTGTCTGCCGTGGCATCGGTCGAAGCAACGGGCAGCGTGGTCAATACCGACTCGTCGTCCACTCCCTTCCAACCTTCGTAGGTCAGTGTCAGTTTAGGATTCTCCTGTCCCTGTTCCTTCACCTGGTCATCAGCCTTGACGGTGAGCAGGGCCTTCTCAATGGTGAATGTGCCATTGAGCGTGCCGTGGTAGAAGCCCATACCCGTTACAGAGAACGAAGCGAGACCAGCATCATGGTTGTCGGCAAATGCCACCTCGTAGTCAGTTCCCTCCACAAGCGGCGTGTCGCCGTCCATGATAGTCAACTGGGGAACGATATCCTGGGCCTCATAGACATACGAGTCGGCACCGAGCAGCAACATGGGTTGCGAGAGCAACAGGTTGATGGTGAGCGTAGCGCCCTGATAGATGAAGTCGTAGTTGCGCGACTCGCCACCAGCGATGGTGATGTCATAGGCGCCCACAGGACTTTCCGTCGTGGCTGTGGTAGTAGCCACGGGAAGTTGCTCAAGCGAGGCCTCATCATCTGTGCCCTTCCAGCCTTCGTAGGTCAGAGCGAACTCAGGATTCTCCCCACCCTTTTCACGCACCTGGTCGGTGGTGCTGACGGTGAGCGGGGCCTTGGTGATGGTGAACTCACTTTCTACAGTCTCCTTATAGAATCCCTTACCGCGCACGGTCATAGTGGCGGTGCCGGCATCGTGGTTGTTGGCATACTCCACTTCGTAATCCTCGTCGCGGACAAGCACTTCGTCGCCATCCGTTACGATGGGGGCGGGCTCGATGTCCTCGGCCTGATATTCGAAAGTGTTGGTAGCGAGGTCAATCATGGCCTCGGTCATGACAATGTGCTCCACGTCGAACGAATCGACCCTCACCTCACTCCACTTGCCGCGCGAGTCACCCACGGACCAGGATATCTGGTGCCGTCCTTCGCTGAGGTGCTTGATGCTCACGGGTATGATGCCACTCTCAGCCTCAAGCATACCGCTCTTAGCCTCGGCATTGTCGTCGTTGAACCAATAGACGTAGTGCGTGAGGGTAGACTCGAAGTCGTCCACGTGTGGCAACACCACGAAGTATTGTGTCACGGGACTGCTCCATACGCCCACGTCATCCTTCACGCGCATGGTGAAGGAGTGTATGCCTGTCCCGAGTTCGCCCAGATCCACGATGGCTTCGGAGGTTCCCAATGCCGTGCGGTCGGCCACCTTGCCGTCCAGCCAATACTCTCGTTCGGCAATTTCTGTAGCGACGGCTGTCTGCGTGGGGATGATGAAGTAGCGTGTCACGGGGGCACTCCAAACATCTGCATCGTTCTTAACGCGCATGGAGAAGGAATGCATACCCGGACTTAGTCCGCTCAGGTCAACAATGGCCTCGGACGTGCCCAAGTCCGCACGGTCGGCAAGTTTGCCATCCAACCAGTATTCACGTTCGGCTATCTCGGTAGCATCAGCCACATACGATGGAATGATGAAGTACTTCGTCACAGGACTGCTCCACACGCCGGCATCGTTCTTAACACGCATGGCGAAGGAATGTACGCCCGAACCAAGCCCACCCAGGTCAACGATGGCTTCGGACGTGCCCAAGTCCGCACGGTCGGCAAGTTTGCCATCCAACCAGTATTCACGTTCGGCTATCTCGGTAGAACCGACGACATACGATGGAATGATGAAGTATTTCGTCACAGGACTGCTCCACAGCCCCTCTGAATCCTTCACACGCATGGTGAGCGAGTGCATTCCAGCGGCAAGTGAGGAGATGTCCACCGACACACCCAGCGTGGTCGGCGACGCATAATCGCCATCTATCCAATAGGTGCGCTCCGTGATGCTCTTCTGCCCCAAGGCGACTATGCAAACGAATGAGGCAGAAGCGAGCAAAAAGCTTCTTAACTTATTCATAGTCGTTAGGTCTTAGAATTATCAATTATCAATTGTCAATTATCCATTGCCTTATCGCACCTGTGCGTCGTAGGTCACCTTCAGTTGTGTTCCCTCCACCTTCAGCTTCAGGTCCTTCACTACAGGCGTTCTGGGCTGCTTGTTCCAGGGATAGTCGCCGCCGTTCACGCCGATTTCCGTACCGTCGTTTCCCACGTAGGTCGTGGGGTCGGCAAGGGTGAAGGTGCGTGCGTCGGTATAGTCCATATTTTCGGCATCGGTGAAGAAGGTTGCCGCATTGATGCTAAACCAGTTGTTGCCACTGCCTGTCGTCTGCGTCCAACTACCACAAGTGAAAGCGCAGTACTGGTAAATCTTGGGACCGCCACTGTATACATAACTTGCAGGAATGATGCAGTTCGTGCAATTGAAGCGGCTGGTTCCACTATCAAAGTAGTAGCCATTCGTAATGATGCAATGGTCAAGCAATATCGTACTTTCGTCACTTAGAGGCCAAATGCCATTGGCATTTACGTATGAATTCTTAACGACAACATTGTCGCCACTATTGATTCTTCCGCCTCTCATATAGGACTGAATGATGTTCACACGCTTGTTCTCCTTGGAGAATGTTATCGAGTTATAGGAACACTTCACGATGCTCAGTCCGTCTATGGTCGAGGGAATGTATATGTCGCTATTCATATATAAGCCTTCGACATACACATCATGCGGAGCCTCCAGTTCCTCGGGCAGGTTGATGGTGAGCGTACCACTTAAGGTAGAGGGATAGATACCGTTCTCCGTATCGGTGAACCAACCGCAGCCATAGATGGTTACGCGCTTCGTAATGGTTACTGCATTGAACAGACCCGACGAAAGCGTGATGACGGCACCCGACTCAGGAGCAGCCTCCAAGGCTTGTGCCAGTGCACCGGCACCATAATACACGGTTACTTCGTCACCCACTTGCAGGATGGCGTTCACTTGTTCGCTCATCTGTGCCCGTGCCACACCTGTGCAGCACAGCACCACAAGGGTTAAAAGAATCTTTTTCATTGTTGTTAATATTAAATGGTTAATAAATAGTCAAATGGTAAATGAGCTTATTCTTCGAATCGGTAGTGCAACTGCCACTTCGTTATCGTGAAGGTGCAGGGAATCTCGTTGCCGTAGTACGGCTCGGTGCCGCCGGGATAGAGTGAGATGGGACTGGTATGCAGTTCAGCATTGGGGTGTTCCTTGCCTGAAAGGAAATTATTTGCCTCCCAGTTCACTATCTCGCTGATGTAGGTACCATCCAGACGATAGGTACCCTCGCCCGTGAGGGTGAAGACGTAGGTATTCTCGCCTTCCGAAGAGAGACCAATGGTGAAGGTTCCCTTCACTTCATGGGACATGTCGCCCTCGGTAAATACCAAGAACACTTTGGCATCGCCCGTGCCGTAGCGATAGAGGTTCACGAACTCTTCCCAGGTCCAGGGCTTGTAGTGGAAGGAGGTAGCGAGTTGGAACGTGCCGCTGCCCGTGCCCGTTTTCCGATTAAAGTTACCCTTCATGGTCAGTCCGTCCTTCACCAGCGAGAAGTTGCCCTGCTCGTCGGGTGTCGTGATGTAGCAGTGACGCTTGAAGATGTCCTCCACGTCGGTCGTGTGCTCATAGAATCCTATGGCCGCCCCCATAGTGTAGGGTTCCCAGCCGTCTTCCTCCTGCTCCTCCTTGGTGGGCACCACGTGGAGCGGTGTGTTCACGTAGTAGGGGTTGTGGTTCATGTACATGCCCGCCTTCGCCTCCTTCACCATCAGGAAGCCGTGAATCTCGGGCAACTGGCTGACGAGCAGCTTTGCAGAAAGTCTTTGGCCATTGGGGTCAGTACCGCTCACCGTAAACGTGGCTTCACGGATGTCGTTACCCGTGTTCTCCGAGCAGATGACGTGCAGTGTCTTCTTCACCAGTTCCACGGTGAGCCACGGGTATTCCTTCTCGGGCTTCACCTCCAGACCCGTGCAGTTCGTACCGATGTTCACTATCTTCACGTCCGTGTCGTCATACTCCACGGAGAGCATCTCCTTGGAGAGTTGCAACCCTTCGACGGTGGTCATAAACTCGACCGATGGTTTGGCAGGCAAATCCCACGCGAAGAGTGTAGTGAGTGGCATGGCCGTGTACTTGATGCCTGGCTCCAGGCCTGTGGCAGATACCTCGAAGGTGCTGGGCTCACCAGCCCAGTATTCGCTGGAGTTCCAAAGCGTGTTCACAAGTTTACCCTTGTCATCAAAGATGTTGAAGCCAAGACGGTTGGGGAAGGGTGTCTTGCGTCCGACGCGGGCTGAAAGCGTGCAATGGGTGTCGTCGTATGGGTCTGGCTCGGCCTGAACCTCAAGGAAGTTGGGCACCAGTCCACCGCTGCCTCCCCAATGGAGGGGGAACACCTCTTCGCGCTTAAGCGAGCGCGTCCAACTACCCAGTTTGGCAATGGCCTGCACGTCGGCAAAGCCTCCCATGTCCAGGCTGGCATCGCGATTCAAGATGTCATAGATGAGTGTCTTGCTCGTAGCTGCCTCCAAAGCCTTTTCAGCGGGCATAGCCACATCCAGGAGGTCGAAGTCTTCCTTCTTGAGTTCAGCCTCCAGGCTAACACGCACACCGGCATCGGCACGAAGACTTACCTTGCCCAGTTTCTTTGACACGGCAACAACACCTGTCTCGAGGTACATGCCCGCCGAGATGGTGGCCTTACCCGTAATCTTCTTCCACTCGTCGGTCACGGAGAGTACCTTGACATTGGCATCAAGTTCCCGCTCACCGAAGAGCGAACTGTCGAAGTAGGTGTAGCCATAGAGGCGTGAGGATGTGTTCAGCTGATAGCCCGCATTGATAGAGCCTTGTCCCTCAGCAAAGAACCCCAAATCAGTATCTACGCGCACGAAGGGCTGACCCAGGGGAATGGGAATCTTGGCAATGGGAAGGTCGACATGGCATGTGAAACTACCTGATACATCAAGTGACATCTCCGTATCAAGCTGCGCACGGACCGTAGAAGTGAATTGAACTCCATCGAGCACGCCCACATAGAGGAAGGCACGGATGTCCATCGAGGGCATGAGTTTATAACCCACCGAAGCACCAATGTCAGCCGAGAGTTCGTCGGTGAAACCGAACGAGGAGGTCAGCGAAAGACTACCTTCCACAGGCGTGAGATCAACATGGGTAGGCTCAAGCTCGTATTCTGCACGACGAGGTTTGTCGAGGGCCTTGACATTCGTTTCGTTATCACCATGTGCCGCCACTTTGATGACCAGGAAGTCGAACAACTCGGCAAGGTCTGCCGAATCGCACACCACCGTATAGCTTCCGCCGTTGTCATTCACCGAGACTACCTCGCCGGCAAAGCCGTAGGGGAAGAGTTCGTTGACCTGCAACAGGGAGAGTTTCGTGCCTACCGTCGGGAGCAACGTGGCCGGTGTGTTGGAGGCCAATGTCAGCGTCATGTCATCGACGGCGGTGATGTAGTCCTGGAGTTGTTCCTCCATCTTCACTACGCCTTCCTTGTACTTCGTCTCGGGCGTGGTGAACGACACGCTGTCGATGGCCGAAAGGGGAATGCGGAAGAGGGTGTCGAGGGCATAGATTTCCTGCACCACGTATTCGTCGTGAAGGGCACCGAGGGTGTCCACCATGCTAAAGTCGATGCGCTGGATGTCGTCGAAGAAGAAGGCATTGAACACTCCGTCGTTGCGGAAGATGTACATGGCATCCTGGCGGGTCTGGGCCGATAAGGAATTGACAATTGACAATTGACAATTGACAATGAGCAAAAGCACGACGAAACGCCAACTTCGGCATAACCATCTATGTATTATGGATTGTAAATTGTGATTTGTTTTCATCGTTTCAGTATCTTATAGGTGATGTCATTGGCTTTCACAACATACACGCCTGTGGGGAAGGCGCGGAGAGATACGGAGCAAATGCCCGTAGCAGGAACAATGGCGGAGGCCATCTTCTTTCCGTCAAGAGAGTAGACACTGACGAAGGAGCCCTCTGGCAGATTACTGATGGTGACCTCGTTGTCTTGAACAATCATACCTTCTGTTGGGGCCTCAGCATCTTCGATGGCATCGAAGTAGCCTTTCTCGAAGTTGTAGTAGGCCACGTCGGCGAGGGCAAACGATACTTCATCCTTCCGGGTCTGGATGCAGAGGTTGCCATCGCGGAAGGTCACTTGTGGTTGGTCGAAGAGTTGGAACTCGTGATGCGCGCCGTCCTTCGTATAAACCGTCAGGACGGTGTAGATGCGGTCGTCTACGGCCATCAGGTCGTCCTCGATGGTGAACTTTTGCCAGCCCTCAGCCGCTTCGAATACGTCCTTCTTGCCACGCAGGACATGGACGGTGGTGCCGTTGAAGGCTCCATAGACGTAGGGCATGGGCTGTGGCTCCTGCGCATAATTATATATGGTAAGGTTATCGAGCAGTGCCATCGAGTTGTCGCCGATGGTGCGTACCGACGAGGGAATGGTGAGCGACTGGACGACGTAGGGGAAGTAGAAGGCTCCCGCCGCTATCTCGCTAGTCACGCGCGGAATGCTTATCTCGCGCATGGAGGGCGGGCAGGTGATGAGCCGCGACTTGTTCTTGTTGAAGAGCATGCCGCCCGACGATGAGAAGGTAGGATTCTCCTCGTCCACGATGATGGAGGAAGAGGAGTTTGCGTCAGTCACAAAGCCTTCCACAGGAATGATGTTCAGAGCCTTGTCGCCAATGCTCCATACCTTCTTGGGTATGTGGATTTCCTTCAGATAGGCCACGCGGAAGGCTTCTGCCCCTATCTCACGGACGGTCTCAGGCAGACGGAGCACACCGTCGCCCAACCGAGTACAGTAGTCGAAAGCATTGTCACCTATCTTGGTCACGCCAGGCTGGAAGTTGAAGCCCTGAATCTGGCTGTCCTGGAAGGCTCCCTTGCCTATCTCGCGAACCTTTCCCGCTATCACCAGTTGGTCGATGCGTGCCGACTTGAACGCGTAATCGCCTATCTTCTCCATATTGAAAAGTTGCAAGGTGCCGTCTATCTGGGCACCCTGAAAGGCACCCTCGCCGAGGTCGGTCAGCGTGGAGGGAACGAAGCCGAACTTCTTGCGACTGCTGGCATACGTGCCAGTGGAGAAAGCGTAGTCGCCGATGCGCTCGATGCCCACCAGGTGACTGCCGTCGTCGTTCATGGCATATTGGATGAGGCTTTCCGTGATGCGACGGTCAGGGCTCTCTATGTCTATGCCACAGGGCAGGTTGTCAATGACACATGCCACCGCCTCGCGACAATGGGAGAGGGAAAAGAAGGGGGGTGAAGGGCGAAGGGTGAAGGATGAAGAATTTTTAATTTTTAATTTTTAATTTTTAATTATATTTTGTAACTTTGCTCATTTCTTAATGCAACAAATGCAACAAATGCAACAAAGCAGCCCCGACAGCCGCTTTGTGTGTATGTGGGTTGTCGGGGCTTCCGTGGCGTTGTGCGCGCGGGGTCGAGGGGGTTAGAGCAGGCCTGCGGCTGCGCTGGCCGATACGGCGCTGGCTCCTCCGAATGCCGCCAGTAGGGCGGTGACCAGTTTCCAGAGGAACTTCACGAGTTCCCTTTTCG
>FLNZ01003244.1_pt1 | contig 29601 bp, 26 predicted proteins | sample 1140391 | NCBI WGS metagenome assembly FLNZ01 (sample SAMEA3878171, study PRJEB12797) | bioreactor metagenome | biome: Moose rumen | place: Sweden | collected 2011-10 | reverse complement strand
AAAAGCCGCAGCCAAGAATGCCATCCGCGAGGACTTGGAAAAGCGTGGCGACGACCTGCACAAGAAACTCGACAAACTGCTTGGCTGGTGACCTGCCTTAACCACGAATTGCACTAATTCCACAAATTAGCAGGCCATGAAACGTCTGTCGCTGATATTGTTCATTATATGTTCTCTGTCTTCTGCTTTTGCACAGCGCACGAAGAAGGTGAAGGGCAGTTACACCTACTATGCACCTGAGAATATTACATTGGAACTGGCGAAGCGCACGGCACTCGATCGCGCAAAGTTGACGGTCATCGCTGATGAGTTCGGTACGATAGTTACGCAGAATAATTCTACGCGAATCTCCAATGAGAATGGGCGGAGCGACAGCCGTTTCTTCTCTCTCGGAGGTAGTGAGGTAAAAGGAGAATGGATAGAGACAATAGGAGAGCCTCAGTACGACATTTCTTATGACCAAGGTACAATGGTTGTGACAGCGACAGTCAGTGGGCGCATCCGCGAAATTGTCAGTGCTGGCATTGACTTTGTGGCTAAAGTGCTTCGCAATGGAACCGAGGAAAAGTTCGAAAGTACGGACTTCCGCAGTGGAGACGACATGTATCTCTATTTTCGTTCGCCTGTCGATGGTTACCTTACTGTCTATCTGCTTGATGAGACCACGCAGGAGGTATTCTGTCTCTTACCTTATCGTGGTTCGGGCGAGGGAGCCTATCGCATCCAGCACGACCGCCCCTATATCCTCTTTTCTGCCAAGGACGAACCACAAAACCCCTCGCTCGTGGACGAGTACACCATGATCGCCAGTCGGGAAACTGAGTACAACGACCTTTACGTTATCTTCTCTCCCAACTCTTTTGCCAAAGCGAACTCTACCACTTCTGAGGATGAAATACTCCCACGACAGTTGTCTTATGAAGAATTTCAAAAGTGGTTAGTGAACGCAAGAAAGAGAGATGCGCAAATGAACCTGTTGACAAAAAACATAATTATAAATCTTTAAAATATTAAGAAAATGAAAAAGTTACTATGCCTGCTTGTTATTACTTGCATGATTACGGTTGACACATCAGCCCGTACAAAAACGTCATACCGCAATGCACTAATTTTTGCCTATTCTCAAGCAAACAGTGTCTATGAAGATGATAACATCAAACTCAAAATCTACGATGAACAATTATGGGCTACCAATAAAACCCAGAAGACAATTTTTATAGATTTGGCCCAGTGTTTTACCTTTCACAATGGTTCATCAGCTCCTCTGCTCCAAACAGGGAAAAATAAACAAGGAGATGACAAGGCTTCTAAATTCGTATTAAGTACAGATGATGCTTATATAACAATAGCCCCTTCTATAGGGTCGAAACATAATGAAACCTTTATATGCAATATGTCAACAGACCTTTATGGTGCATATACCACATCTGAAACCCCATCTGGTGATTTCACTGAGTACGACAAACGACTACTACGCACAATTGAAAAACTTCTGATGGAATCTTCCCAAGGCAATCTCAAGGGAAATAAGTATTTAGAGAGTGCATCTCTTCACATGACTGAAGATGAAGCCATCAATAATATAGGAGTCAGTATAGCTTATGCATTTAACAAGAAGTCTGAAGAATGGACAAACATATCATTGACGGCATGGGTTTGTGATGCAATCCTTGCCCCATACTATGTGGAAATGCCAAAGAATCTTTCCAAAAAGGATATGAGGGGATTTGGAGTGAAAGAAACGAAACCAGCAATTATTCATGTAAAAGCAGATTCTCCCTTCGAATTTGAAGAAGAACGCTCTCCTGTTACTATATGTGATTGGGAAGGAGATTATAAAAATGGAACATTTACCTTGGGAAGTACTTGGGTAGTTAAAAAGGAAGAAGTTAAAGGAGAAAAATCAAAGATTGGTGGGAAATTACTCAAATCTTTATTAGGATCAGGGCTCAAAGGTTTCAAGAGCGCGGCATTGGCAGTTAAGCCTAAAACAGATATATATTACAAAAAGGTTATAGACTTTGATGGGAAAGAGGATAATTGGGGTAAGATGTCATATGTAAGTAATATCATGCAAACAAAGCAAAGCAAATGATGCTACCTTCTTTTGCCATTTCGAAAAAAACTATTTATGCGAAAACTTCTTTTTTTAGTTTTATCTCTATACACATTAGTATCCGCAGCAGAAACCATTGACAAAGAGACAAATTCTGCTTTGGATTATATGAGTCAAGGGTATATGCAATATGGCTTTGACAAATTGAAGAAAATTGCAACGGCAAATGGGATTGCAGCACAATATTATGTTGCAGCCTGTTATGAACACGGCTTAATTGTGGAGAAAAACCAAATGGAGGCATTTAAAATGTATAGAAAAGCGGCAGAGAGAGGTTTGCCAGATGCAATGTATCGATTGGCATTCTTTTATAAAAATGGGATTGCCGTTACGCAAAATTCCTCGAAAGAAGCAGAATGGCTAAGTCGGTATAATCAAAAAGGTGGTAAAAATATACTCTCAGATATACAGCCCTTTTATAGGGAAGGATTAAATAGTCCGCAAAACTTTGCCTTAAATCCCAATAAAACTAATGAGAATAGCCAGAACCTGATGGCACAAAATAATAACTTGCAAACAATTAACAATATCACAATTATTCAGCAAGTTCATACAGAAGCAAATAATTCACAAGCACAACGTAACGAACAACCTCAAGAAGAGAAAAAGAAGTCAGACGTAGACGAAGACATTCCCATTGCTCAGGGAGGGGGAGAAAATACTTTTGTGGCAATCATCGCGAATGAGAATTATCAAGAAGTCGCAGATGTCCCATTTGCGGTCAACGATGGTGAGACGTTTAAGGAATATTGCATAAAAGCTTTGGGTATTGCAGAAGACCATATTCGCATGGTTAAGAATGGTACATTGAATAATATTCAACGTCAGATTGCATGGTTAGATAATGTTATGCAGGCTTACAATGGTGAGGGCAAATTGATTTTCTATTATGCTGGGCATGGTATACCAGACGAAAAAGAGAAAAGTGCTTATCTCTTACCCGTAGATGGAGTAGGAAACGATCCAAGTACGGGCTATTCTTTGGACCAACTTTACAAAACCTTAGGACAAATGCCTGCTCAATCTTCTATTGTTATTATGGATGCTTGTTTTAGTGGGGCAAAAAGGGATGGCGGAATGCTGGCCTCAGCGCGTGGAGTTGCGATAAAGCCTAAACCACAAGAACCAAAAGGTAATATGTTTATCTTATCTGCTGCACAAGGAGACGAAACAGCATATCCTTACCAAGAGAAAGGACATGGAATGTTCACATATTATTTGTTGAAGGGATTGCAAAACAGCAAAGGTGACATATCCCTTGGTGAACTTTCGGAGTATATAATTGATAACGTTCGCAAACAGTCGATTGTAAAAAATGGAAAGTCACAAACTCCATGTGTTTCTGCTTCTGGTGCTCTGCAGGATAGTTGGAAAACGCTTAAACTAAGATAAACGAACAAAGAAAAAGCAACGAGAATTTGCAATTGTTACACCCTATTTTACTTATCTTTAACCTTCGGTTTTAGATACTCGCGCTCGAAAATGCTCAAATATATTTGGCATTTCGCTCACTTAATCGTATCTTTGTCGTGGATAACAGAGAATCAGTATGGACAATCAGGTACTTGACAACATCAAACGGACGCTGATGGTAAATCTCCCAAGTGGGGGACAGGCACTTCTCTACGGGTCTCAAGCTCGTGGTGATGCACGTCGTGACTCTGATTGGGACATACTGATTATTCTCGACAAGGAGAAACTATTGCCTAATGACTACGACACGGTTTCCTATCCCCTGACTAAACTGGGATGGGAGATTGGTGCAGAAATCAATCCCGTGATGTACACGCGTAAAGAGTGGGAGGCAAGCAGTTTTACTCCATTCTACTACAATGTTCAACAAGATTCCATCCCTTTGACATGAGTTTGAAAGAAGAAGACAGACGGACAATGGTGGGACTTGAACTGGAAAAGTCGGCCCACTTTATGGAGCAAGCAGACATGATGCGTGACATGAAGCAGTGGGATATGGCTGCCAATCGCTACTATTATGCGTGTTTCCATGCCGTGCAGGCATTGTTTGTACATAATGGTCTTGCCGCGCGCCGTCATGCAGGGATGTTGAACCAGTTTGGACTTCATTTTGTGAAGACAGGACTTGTAGAAGATCGGTTGGGAGGCTTCCTTACCAGAATGGAACAATTGAGGCAAAAGGGCGATTACAATTGCGTGTTCTCCATTACGGAGGAAGAATTATGCACAATTGTAGAACCTGCTCACGAACTCACAGAGAAAATCATTGCGTTAATTCAAGGTTAGACAAGGTTCTTCCTGTCAAAGCCTGTTTCGTTGCGCTTATTATGCTAAGCGCACTAATGCCCGTGTATGCCCAAACCACCTTCCAACAGGCATACGATGCCTTTCGGCAAGGAGCGAGGGAGGACTACGAGGACTTTCGCCGGAAAGCTAACCGCGAGTATGCCGAATGGATGAGGCAGGCATGGGAGTGGCACGACAAGGTGGAGCCCATGCTCAGCCCCAAAGAGGAGATGCTGCCGCCTGTGATATATCAAGGGAAAAGGGAAAGGGAGGAGTCGTCCCCCTTGCCCTACGACAATGTGGTGACGATACCCGAGACGAAGCCGCAGCCGAAACCTGTTGCCCCAATCCGAGAGCAAGAGGGGGACTTCCAGACGACGACATTCCACTTCTTCGGTACCGAGGGGGCGGTAAGGCTGCCCAAGGATTTCTCTTTCAGGCTGAATGGGAAAGACGAGAAGGCATACGCCGCTGCATGGGAGGTACTTTCGGCGGGCGAGTATGACAACCTGATACGCGACTGCCTCGTACTTCGTATGGAACACCAGTTGTGCGACTGGGCATACCTGATGATGCTCGGGGAAATGAGTGAGGCGGTTTGCGGAAAGGGAACGAATGAGGCTACCATGTTACAGGCCTTTGTCTTCTGTCAGTCGGGCTACAAGATAAGACTGGGCTTTACGAAGGAGGGTGACCTGCGCCTATTATTCAAAAGCGAACACTTTATTTATGACCAGTCTGGCTTCAACATGAAGGATGGCCGCTATTATGTGTTACAAGATTTGGAGGAGGGACAGGGGCTGAACATCTGCGACATCTCCTATCCCGAAGAGCAGCCTTTATCGCTATGGATTTCGCAAGAGCAGTTGCTGGCAGAGAAGATGTCAGAGGAACGCTTGCTCATTCCTGAAGACAGTTTGATTGCCATACGGGTGCAGACGAACGAGAACTGGATAGAGTTCTGTAACAGTTATCCGACCTCCATGATGGGGGAGAACGTGATGTCGCGCTGGGCGATGTATGCCAATACACCGATGTCAAAAGGGGTGAAGGAGATGTTATATCCTCAGCTATATGAAATTATCAGGGACACAGATATTCTATATGCTGCCAACTGGCTATTGTACTGGGTACAGACGGCATTCGTCTATGAATACGACGACAAGGTGTGGGGCGACGACCGGGCTTTCTTTGCCGAGGAAACACTCTATTACCCATATTGCGACTGTGAAGACCGCGCCATTCTGTACACACGGCTTGTCCGCGATTTGCTCGGTTTGGATTGTATATTGGTGTATTATCCAGGACACCTGGCATCGGCTGTACACTTTCCGATACCTGTCAAGGGAGACTATATCGACCTGCAAGGCAAACGCTTCACCATCTGCGACCCTACCTACATTGGCGCGCCCATCGGCGAGACAATGCCCGACATGGATAATATGAGTGCAAAGGTCGTACTGTTAGAATAATCCGTACGGCCTATGCTCACTTAATCACGACCTTGAGTTAGGGCTAAAGGAGAAAGGTTTTTATTGGTGTCCGCTAAAACTCTAAATAGCGCGATAGAAAAAAAGCACCATGGTTGACCATTGTACATGAGTATGGCTGAGGGGCAGTCGCGCTTCAAGCGCACTACTGACAACAATAATCTCACCCTTGTATATATCAGGTGTGCCAAGTATCGTCCCCTCCTGCCGCCGCCCCCAATGCTTTCCCGTCGGACTTCATAAATTACCGACGGTAAACCTCATAGAGAACACCGTCTTTCACAAAGGTAGTGAAGGGTATGAGGGCGTTCGAGAGACCCAAGGCTATTCCGAAGGCTGCAAAGAAGAGCAGCATGTCGAGGAAATAGGTGATAAGCCCCATAATCATCACCACGGCCAAGACGAGGATGCCAATGGTCCAGATGACGACAAAAAGGGTGAAAACCAGTCCGCCAACGAAACCCAGTTCCCGAGAATTATCCATTAAACTTTTCGCAACGCCTATAACAATGAGGACTAACGACAGCAGCAACCCGATGGTGATTGACCACTTGCCGTCGTGGATGAAGAGCCCGTCAATCATCACCATCACTATCGTGATGGCAAGTCCCACCAGAGTGCATATCAGGGGCAACTTGTAGTTCAACTCGCTGTCACCGCTGCCCGCCATGACGCGCAGCGAGAAGAACTGCAACAGGCTGGCTATGAGCAGCAGGAAGCCGTGCCAAATGGCCGTACCTATGCCAAGCTGCTTCATGTCGAGAATCCAGAGCACCTCGGAGCCGAGAGCCTTGATGCCAAGACCTTCGAGGACGATGGCGGCAAGCAGAAACAAGGGAGTGAGAACGACAAAGAACTGGGAAATGTCGGCCAGCAAGGGGACGAGCATGGCCAAAACCAAAAAGAGCAGGATGAGCCAATAGGGCGTATATCCGCCATACCAATGAGCCAGATCGGAGTGATTGCCACCCTTGGCATTCACCCAGTCGCTCTCGCCACCGCCCTCGGCCAGCATCAGGTCGCTCTGGCGCACCAGATACTTCCGGCCTTCAATGGTAACTGTGGCAAAACCTTCATACTCTGTATTTCCAGCCCCGGGCACCCACGACTCCTTGTAGCCGGGTTCCTCATGGATGGTGTAGTTGGAAGCCACGATGCCCGAGTCTTCGCGGGCGATGAGCAACGTGTCGCCGTTGGCCACACGGAAAACGGTCTTTCCAGCCTTGAAGGCAAAACAAGGGTCATTATTGTTAGCCTTGTCATTAACTTGACGCTCGAACACACGCACAGAGTCGCCATAGATGTTGTCGGCCACGTACTGCCACTGAGCATGGGCTGTCCCGATGTTGCACAACACCAACAGCAACATCGCCACAAAACGGAACTTTTTCGTTAAGCCAGATGACCAAAGCGGAGCTCGCTCCAGCTTTGGCATGGCGAGAAAAGGTGGGATGCAATCCAATTTTTTCATTACTTGATAAGATTAAATTATGCCTACTTCCCCTGCACATAACATCCTGCTGCAAAGGTAAAGAAAAAATTTATATAAACAAAAAAAGCGCCATGGAATTGTCCGTGACGCCTTTTCTCTTTATGTTCTAATTATAATACGCTCCGCTTAGTCAGCGAGTTTGGCGCAGATGAACTCGCGGTTGAGGCGGGCGATGTTGGCGATGACTACGGCATTGGCCGAGAAGCACTCCAGCCGACCAGTTACGAGGTCCTTGGCGATGATGCCACGGGCGCGGCCATTGACGATGACTCACGCCCACCACCTCGTAGCCTGCACCTTGCAGGTCGGTATAACGATCATGCAGATTGCAGACCTCGGCCGTACAGCCGCTAGTGTTGTTCTTCGGATAGAAATACAGCACCAGTTTACGTCCTCTGTAATCACTCAGGCGGATGTCGCGCCCCTGTTCGTCCTGGCCCAGCACTTATAGTGCCTTGTCTCCAATGAACTTGGAAGGAGTAAGCGGTTATGGTTTGCCCGTTCCTCCGCAATGGTTGCACTTTCCATTTCCACCGCAATAACTGCATTTGCCGTCACCGGGCTTGCCCGTACTATTGTTGCCCGAGCGGTTGCAATTGGTGCACATCATCTTCTTATAACCCATGCCGTAGTACCAGCCATCGCCCCCACACCATTTGCACTTTCCAGACCCTCGGCAGTAATACTTGTTCGCCTCGGGACTCAGGGCATTGCGGCACGAACCCATGCCCTGGCACCACTTGCACACGTTAGACGAACCGGAAGACGAACCGCCTGAGCCCGAGTCCGAACCGGTATCAACAGTCGGCTTGTCGGGTGTCCATCCTGTTCCGTCGCAGAAGCGGCACTGGCCCGTGCCCTTGCAGTTGCTACAGGTGATGACAAGACCTCCGAAATCGTAGAGGAGCTGCCCCTTCCCATTGCAGACGCTGCAGATACCAGAACCATTGCAGTGAGTGCAGTCGCCATCGCCTTTGTAGCCACCCTCTGGTCCGCGACGACCTCCCTGCACGAGCGTCACAATGTCATGGTCGCCGTTGTCCTTGTAGAAGATGAGGTTCATCATGCGGTCGTAGCCTGTATTGCCGGCTATCGAGAAACTGTAGCGATAGTTGTATTTTCCGAATCCGCCGCCTATCTCATCCGTTTTCAGCAACTTCACCCAGGAGGCGGTCGTTGACAGGTGTACGGGGGCATCATCGTAACTTTCCACAAATATTAAGAAAGCTTCCTTGCCATCGCTGCTGGATGAGTTAAAATATGCTCCGAAGTAGGTAACACCCTGATAGACGAAATCGTTGGTAGCCCAATCCGTTTCCAACGAGCGATAGGCCTGCTGCAAGATGATAGAAGAATAGCTTTCGCCCGTCTTTCGTTTCGTCACAGTGAGGACAGCCGTGCGTTCTTCGCGCTCCATGTTTTTCTCAGGTGTGAAATAGAGATTCACGTAATGGAAAGTTCCATATAAACTATTCTGCGACATACCCATAACCTTCATGCTATCGAGCGTCAGCCAACTGGCATCGGTTTCAATGATAAAATCGTTATCATCGTCATAATTAACAATGTAGGGAATGCAGTATTTACTGAAGAAATGGATCTCCTTGTCATGAAGCAGGAATGTGCGCGGGACAGGCTTGTCACATATGCTGGGCATCGATGGCACGCTGCGAAGCGAGAGTGTGATGTTGCCTACCAGTTCCAAGAGGTCATCCGAACGTCGTACCTGAACAGATATCGACGGCATATCATTTTCGCTGTCGATAGGCGTAATGTCCAGCATGTGCTTTTCCTGATCCATTTCGTACGCAAAATGGCTTATCAGTACCCCTTTATTGGCGTTGTCGTACTGCTCATAGAGCGTCCCCGTCTGGTCGGATTCGAACACCCACAGACTGTTATTTTCTTCGTAGGAGGTAGTCCACAGACCAGTCACGTCAACAAGTATCAGCCCACCCTGCCCAGCCTCATCACTATCACTGCATGCCGTCGGTAGCAGAAACGCCAACAGCGCGATAGAAAGAAATCCCATCAAGTTTAACCCTTTTTCTCTCATATTTATTCACTTGTTTGCCATAAATATATAATTAGAAAGTATAACTCCACCACTGGCACAGTAAGACCAGTGGTGGAGTTGAAAAAATAAATTAGTCTGCCAACTTGGCGCAGATGAACTCGCGGTTGAGGCGGGCGATGTTGGCGATGGTCTCGCACTTCGGGCAGACGGCCTCGCAGGCACGGGTGTTGGTGCAGTTACCGAAGCCCAGTTCGTCCATCTTGGCTACCATGTTCTTGGCACGGCGGGCAGCCTCTACGCGACCCTGGGGAAGTAGGGCAAGCTGAGAGACCTTCGACGAAACGAAGAGCATGGCAGAACCGTTTTTACATGCTGCCACGCAGGCACCACAGCCGATGCAGGAGGCGCAGTCCATAGCCTCGTCGGCATCCTCCTTGGGGATGAGGATGGCGTTGGCATCCTGGGCCTGACCGGTGCGGATGGTGGTGTAGCCGCCAGCCTGCATGATTTTGTCGAAGGCACTGCGGTCAACCATGCAGTCCTTGATGACAGGGAAACCAGCCGAACGCCAGGGCTCTACGGTGATGACATCGCCGTCCTTGAAGCGACGCATGTAGAGTTGGCAGGTGGTGGCACCGCGCTCGGTCTTGCCGTGAGGCGTACCATTGATATAGAGCGAGCACATGCCGCAGATACCCTCGCGGCAGTCGTGGTCGAACACGAAGGGCTCCTTGCCTGCCTCGATGAGTTCCTCATTCATGATGTCGAGAGCCTCGAGGAATGAGGTGTCGTCGGGCACGTTCTTCAATTCATGGGTATCGAAGTGGCCCTTGTCCTTGGGGCCGTTCTGCTTCCAGAACTTTATCGTTACGCTTATATTTTTAGCCATAATTACTTGTTTTTTTATTGATGATTGGTAAGCCTAAACCGACAGACAACGTGCAAGACAGCCAAAGCAAGGGCACCATACAGAAGGAAGTCTCTATTGTTACTTTCAGCACGCCAAAAATACATAATGGCGAAAACAATACAGAAAACACCTGATAGGATAGCACCCCGAAACAATTCTCTTGGGTTGCTCCATTCGGAAAAAAGCTCTCTAAGCGTCATCTGTTAATTCTTATAATTTCTGGTTTGTACCTTGATGGCCTCGTACTCCAGCGGCTCCTTGATGAGTTCGGGCTCGTTGCCCTTGCCTTTGTATTCCCAGCAGCCTACGTAGAAGTAGTTCTCGTCGTCGCGCTTGGCCTCGCCTTCCTCGGTCTGATATTCCTCGCGGAAGTGGCCGCCGCACGATTCGTTACGGCTGAGGGCATCGTGAGCCACGAGTTCACCCATGGTGAAGAAGTCGCGCAGATGGATGGCCTTGTCGAGTTCGACATTGAGACCCTCCTTAGAACCAGGCACGAAGAGGTTCGTATCGAATTCCTTCTGCAGTTCCTTCATCTTTTCGATACCCGTCTTCAGGCCTTCGGCAGTGCGACCCATGCCGACGTATTCCCACATGATGTGGCCAAGTTCCTTGTGGATGCTGTCCACAGAACGCTTACCCTTGATGTTCATCAGGCGGTCGATTTCGGCCTCAACAGCCTTCTCTGCCTCCACGAACTCGGGCAGGTCGGTCGAGACCTTCGGCCAGATAGCCTGGTCGGCGAGGTAGTTCTGGATGGTGTAGGGCAGCACGAAGTAACCGTCGGCCAGACCCTGCATCAGTGCACTGGCACCGAGACGGTTGGCACCATGGTCGGAGAAGTTGCACTCGCCGATAGCAAACAGACCAGGGATGGAGGTCTGCAGTTCGTAGTCAACCCATACGCCGCCCATCGTGTAGTGGATGGCGGGATAAATCATCATAGGCTTGTAGTACTTCACGCCGTTGATTTCGTTGGCCTGGTCACCAGGATAGACATCGGTAATCTCCTCGTACATGTCGAAGAGGTTGCCGTAGCGTTGTTTCATGGCATCGAGACCAAGGCGGTTGATGCTCTCGGAGAAGTCGAGGAACACGGCCAAACCAGTGTTGTTCACGCCAAAGCCCTTGTCGCAACGCTCCTTGGCTGCACGAGAGGCCACGTCGCGCGGCACAAGGTTTCCGAAAGCTGGATAGCGACGTTCCAGATAGTAGTCGCGGTCTTCCTCGGGAATCTCCCAGCCCTGCAGCGTACCTTCCTGCAACTTCTTGGCATCTTCCAATTTCTTGGGTACCCAGATACGGCCATCGTTACGCAGCGACTCGGACATCAGTGTCAGTTTCGACTGCTTGTCGCCGTGTACGGGGATACAGGTGGGATGAATCTGCACATAAGCGGGGTTGGCCATGTAGGCACCCTTGCGGTAGCACTGAACGGCAGCCGTGCAGTTGCAACCCATAGCGTTTGTAGAGAGGAAATAGGTGTTGCCATAGCCACCAGTGGCGATGACCACGGCATTGGCACTGAAGCGCTCCAACTTACCCGTTACGAGGTTCTTGGCGATGATGCCACGGGCGCGGCCATTGACAATGACCACATCCTCCATCTCGTAGCGTGTGAAAAGTTTTACCTTGCCCGTCTGTACCTGTGCGCTCAAAGAAGAGTAGGCACCGAGCAGCAACTGCTGACCCGTCTGACCCTTGGCATAGAAGGTACGGCTCACCTGAGCACCGCCGAACGAACGGTTGGCCAGCATGCCACCATATTCGCGGGCGAAGGGAACGCCCTGGGCTACGCATTGGTCGATGATGTTGTTCGAGACTTCAGCCAAACGATAGACATTGGCTTCGCGAGCACGATAGTCACCGCCCTTCACGGTATCGTAGAACAGACGATAGACCGAGTCGCCGTCGTTCTGATAGTTCTTGGCTGCATTGATACCGCCCTGTGCTGCGATGGAGTGTGCGCGACGGGGCGAATCCTGAATACAGAAGTTATACACGTTAAAGCCCATCTCTGCGAGTGAAGCAGCGGCACTGGCACCAGCCAGACCCGTACCAACCACGATGACATCGAGCTTCAGTTTATTCTTGGGGTTCACCAATCGCTGGTGTGCCTTATATTCCTTCCACTTTTCAGGCACTGGACCTGCGGGAATCTTAGAATCTATTACTTTTGCCATAATATCATTTACTATTTAATGATTTACCATTTACCATTTAAGCAGCGCAACAGAGGCTGGGAGCACAGCCGAAGGCGAATGCCAGGACTACGACGAGGAACATGAGCATGAGCAAGGTCACATAGATGAAGCCAATGCACTTCCAGCGGTTGAGCCACGTCTTACCGCTCCAGCCGAGGGTCTGCATGGCCGACCAGAAGCCGTGGGTCAGGTGGCACCAGATGGCCAGAATCCAGATTACGTAGAGCACCACGTAAACGGGATTCGAGAAGGTGTTTACAATCTTGGCAAAGCCATCGGCAGGAGCCGCATCATAGTGGATGTTGGGGAACAACTCGGCAAACATCATGTTGTACCAGAAGTTGAACAGATGGAGCAATAGGCCCAGGCAGATGATAAGGCCCAAGACGAGCATGTTCTGGCTGGCCCACTCCACTTTCTCGGGTTTGTCGGTCACAGCGTAGGAACTGTTACCGCGCGCTTTACGATTCTGGAAGGTCAGAATGAAGGCGTACACAATGTGCAGCATGGCCAAAGCGGCCAGACCGAGCGTGGCCACGACGGCATACCAGTTGGCACCCAGCAGTTCGCAAATCATGTTGTAGGCATCCTTAGAGAAGAGCGCCACCACATTCATGCTGCCGTGGAACGTCAGGAACAGGATAAGTGCCAGCCCAGTCACGGACATAATCACTTTCCTGCCGATTGATGATTTAAATAACCACATAGAATTAATAGATTTAGTTTGTGATAATAATTTGTTATTACTTACTTTTAGGTATATTCGCCTACAAATTTAAGATTTTTTTACCATTCAGGCAAGAAAATAAACTTTATTAGTTATTTTTTTCGTTCGCTGTAACAAAAAATGTGTTATCTTTGCATGCGATTCTGCTTATTCAACGTTCAATATTTATCAATTAATAAGTACTATGATACCTTCTTGGATGCTTTTACCTTTTGCGGTGCAATTGCTATGTATTGCCGTACTCCCTCTGACCCCTGTGGAGGAATGGTGGGAGAGGAATCTTCATAAATTATTTGTCTCCCTCCTTTTGGGAATTCCCGTTGGCCTTTGGCTTTGTCTGCATGGCATGTCGGCAGACCTGGAGCACCAGATGATTTACGACTATGTTCCTTTCATCTTGCTGCTGATGGCATTGTTTACCACCACTGGCGGCATTTGCATCAAAGGAGACCTCCGTGCCACACCTACTACAAATACCATCATCATGGCCATAGGATGGGTGCTGGCCTCGTTCATGGGCACTACGGGTGCAGCCATGTTGCTCATCCGCCTGTTGTTGCAGACTATCAGTCAGCGCAAATACAAAGCCCATACGGTGATGTTCTTCATTGCCGTCGTGGCCAACTGCGGTGGCTTGCTCACACCATTGGGCGACCCTCCACTCTTCCTGCTCTTCCAAAAAGGTGCTCCCTTTGGGTGGTTTATGAGCATGTTGCCGGAATGGGGTGTCACGGGTGCTCTCCTGCTGGCCATTTATTGGGGTGTGGATTCCTATTATTATAGAAAGGAGCCTTGGCATCTGCTTTCCGCCGACATGCGCGAACAGAAAGCCGTCACCGCCACCGGTCTTATCAACATCGTATGGCTGCTGTGTGTAATATTGAGCACGATGTTCGTCAACTCCACTTATATTCCCCAGATGGGCGACCACGATGCGCCATTCTATGTGAAATTGCTGCGCGAATGGGTATTTATATTGATCATCATTCTGTCTGTGGTTACTACTAAAAAGTCGGTACGGCGCGACAACGACTTCTCCTGGACACCCATTCTGGAGGTAGCCTGCGTGTTCCTGGGCATCTTTGCCACCATGACACCTGCCCTGATGTACCTTTCCCAGCATCCGTTGCCCATTACGCGACCCTGGCAGTTTGTTTATGCAACGGGTTCCCTGTCGGCCTTCCTTGACAACGCCCCCACCGCCATGGTATTCCATGCCACAGCCACTACGATTCCTGCTACTGGCGCGGTTGTAGCAGGCATCAGCGAGGTACTCATGAAGGCTATCTGCATGGGCGCTGTATTCTTTGGTTCTCTTACCTACATTGGCAACGGCCCCAACTTTATGGTTAAAAGTATAGCCGAAGAGAGTGGCATCAAGATGCCTTCCTTCTTCGGCTATATGTTCAAGTTCTCGCTGATAGTCTGCCTGCCGGTTTACATTCTTGTGCAGTTGCTCTTCCTTTCCTGACGAGCCATCCTCAGCGTTCCTCTGAACATATAATTGCCTGTAATATACCTCAGCCTTGAGGCAGATTTCAGGCATCGTAAGGCGGCACCTCGAAATTGCCCGTGAGAAAATCGTCCTTGGGTATGCTGAAGTATCCTTGCCTGTGTCGCACAAAGTCCATGAGCTGGCGGAAGGTGATGTTACTTGCCAGGAGTCGGGCATTGCCTACCATGATCAGATGCTCCTCAGCACGCGTCATGGCTACATTCAGTTTGCGGTCCACAAGACTGCCATCGATGGTGTCCTCAAACACATTATTGGTCAGGAAGTTCAGCTGATAGTGTTTTTGTACGGTGAAACCATAGATAATGACCTTGCGTTGTGAGCCCTGATAACGCTCAACAGTGTCGATGGTGATCTCGTGGAGCAAGGGGATATTGTACCTGTCTATCGCGGTGCGCACAGCGGCTATCTGATTGCGGTAGGGAACGATGACGCCCACTGTACGTCCTACGTCGAATCCCTTTTTCCGCATCTCGTATGCCTTTGCCACCAATGCGGCTATTATGTCAGCCTCCGTCTGGTTTACCTTGTCTGAAGGTGAATCCACAGGTGTCTCAGCATCAAGGAACACGATGCGACGTGTGCGTAGCAGATTGCCAATGCCGTCTTTGCCTTTGCACTTCGCTGACAGGGATATACACTGGTGAGGCAACGGAACTTCCTCCAGACGATGGTTATAGAAAGCGTCATTGGGAAACAGGGCAATGTCGTGGTGCATGCGCCCCTGGCGGGTAAGCATGTATGTGACGGACTCGTTTGCCGCATACTTCTTGAGCAATCGTTCGAACAGCGACAACCGACAGTCTGTGAGCAGAATATCATTTAACAACGGGTCGTCCACTCGCGAAACACGCTCCTGCTGCTGCACGACGGCGGGTAACTGCTTGTGGTCACCTATCATCACGAACTTGCGTATGGCAGATTTCCCTTTGTATTGCGCACTCAGCAGCCCCATCAAGTGGGGTTCCAGAATCTGCGAGGCCTCATCAATGACTGCAAGACTAAATTGTTTCAACTGGAACAACTGCACATTGCTGTTCATGGCTGTGGTGGTTCCCACGATGACACGCGCCGACTGCAACACGCTTCTAAGTTCCTTGAGATTTGCACAATGTTGTGCGCGCTCGCTCAACAACCTGTCCCGATATGCTTTTGCACAGTTGAGCGTACTGCCGATGCGTATGAAGTCGATGCCGTCTTGCATGAGTTTACTGCATATCTCATCGACGGCTCTGTTGGTGTAGGATAACAGGAGCACCGATGCGTCCGATTCCGCAAGTTCCTCTTTTACGGTATAGAGCATACCAAAGGAGGTCTTACCCGTCCCCGGAGGACCAATGATGAGGAACATGTCCTGCGCGCATTTCACTCTCAGTGCCAGGTTGTTAAAGTCTCCATAATCTCCCTTTAGCTTAGTGTCTTCATGAGTCTTGGGGGCGCGTTGCAGCAGAAGCAGGTCACGCCGCTCCTTGGGAGCCGAGAGGAAGGCGTGCATGCCCTTATACAGTGAACTGAAGGAAGCCTCCATAAAGTCGTGTTCTATGGCCCATAGTTTGCCTTTCTCCTTGGCAAACACGCGGTTGTCCGACTGTGCGTTACGCAGTCTCAGGCAGATGGTGTCGGCAGTCATTTCCTCAAGAGTACATCTGTGTACCATGGTTCGACGCGCATCGGGTTCGCGATTCTGCTCGTATGGATAGAGTATGACGATGTCGCCTGTGCGGAAATTCGACAAGTCGTTGGCCTCCGTCTCGGCAAACTTAAGCACAACGGTTTCTATTCTGCCCTCGGTGTCTTCGTCAGGATGGAGCAGCGAGAGTCCGCAGTATATGTTGCCAGCCGCCAGTTTGTCGGTAAGTGAGTCGTGCCATGTGGCTGCAAAGCCCGAACCCTCCTTGGTCTTGTTGCCTAACTTGGCCAAGACATGTTCATTGGCAATGAAGGTAAGGAAACGCAGGAAATAGGCTTTCTCCAGAGGGGTGGCCTCCTGAATGGGGGTCAACACACGCTCTATCTGTGGCCGGGTATATTTATTCCAAAGATTGTTGCTTACCTGTCTGATATTAAGCATGTCGGGAGTAAGCCCATCAAGTATCTTGTAGCCATCGGGCTTTGTGTATTGCAGGTCTGCCCATGTCAGTTCATTCCTAAGTTTGAAGGCCCTGAAGATAAGTTCAGGTGCAAAGCCCAGAGCCAGCAGGCTCTCCTGATATTTCGAGTATAGGAGAAAGGCGTGCAACTCACGCCCGTTGCTTTCGTACAGTTCCCTGTAGTTATAGCGAATCAAGGCCATGTAGAGGAGCAACTGTACGTAGTGTTCTTCACGCTGCATGGGCTTGACCATCATGTCGTAGGGCACAAATCCTGCCTTGCCCGACTTCTGCTCCATCAATACGCGAAAGTCCATTTGCAGATAGTCCATACGTCCTTGCAGCCCCAGCATTTCGGAGAAGAACGATGGCTCGACGATGCCTTCGCGTGAGTTGAATCTTCCCAATTCCTTTGGCAGAGTGTCCTGCAGGGCATGGTCGATGTTACGCCTTTGTCGCCGTGCCTCCTGATGAAAGCCCTCGTCAATGTCGGCAGTCAGCAGACTGATGGCATTCTCGCGGAAGAAGGTGTTCACACTATCGGCGTATGTGTGGGAGTCGGGCAATTGGTGGATGGATTCGTCGAGCAACTGGCCTGCCAGGTTTCCCAACACAATGGCCTCCGTGCTCTCCTGTGGTTCCAATCGTTTGATGAGTTCCGTTAGCGGAGTCTCGCCATAACTTGTGAAGCAGCGTGCCACCGTGGATATGTTCACCAGATAGTCGGGTTCCAAGATGATGAGCTCGGGGAAGAGCGTCCCGTCAGCCAGTCTGGGGCGAACCAGATTGAGTTGCGCTCCCTTGTAGAACAGATTTTTGAGATACGACCAATCGTAGTTATATACCGTATTGCCATGCGCAAAGCACACGCGGACGGGCGATTCTTCGGTCTCGTCCTCACGTCGCACATAGACAAATTCCTCGTCCCAGCCATCGACAATGACGCGCAGACAGTCGCCAAGAAGTGTGGCAGTAAGAACGGGGGACTCTTCCGCAGAACAAAATATGCCGATTTCATCGGGAATATCCACCCCATAGAGGAAGGAAAAGAAACGAGCCAAATGGCTCAAATCGTACGGGAAATGCTGTTCCAGTTCCCCGTCGGACAGCTCATAGCGTCGGCGCAACCTCACGCGCGTGACGTTAACCTGTCGCACTAATGTGGCAGGGGCTGCATGTTCCTTCAACAGATAATCCGTCTTGGCAAAGTCACCGCCAAAGTTGATTTGCACCATGCTTGTCGATTGATTGAGGCATCGTTTGAAGCACTGCCCCATCACATTGTATGCCCTGCGATAGTCGGGGCGGAGACGCACGGCACTCAGCAACTCTCCAAAATAGTCGGTGGCTCCCTCTGGCTCATAGCGTTCGCCGTGAGAATACTCAGACCTCATTTCCTTCCTGTCCATTGTCTGATATTTTGCTGCAAAGATAAGCCTTTTTTCATTCCCATACATGATTTCGTGCCTGTTTTTCGTGGTGTTTCTCATTTTTCACTTTCAACTTTCAATTTTCAATTTATTGTCGTACCTTTACGGCGAAAAAAGGTAAAACAAGAAACGATTTAACACATGCAGCCGCTCGTCACCATAGCCATCCCTGCCTACAAGGGAACGTATCTGCGCCAAAGTATCGACTCCGCTCTGGCACAGACCTACCGAAATATTGAGGTTTTGGTGGTGGACGACTATTCGCCCGACAACCTTGGCGACATAGCAGCAGCCTACGACGACCCCCGACTGCACTACTCACGCAACGGACAGAACCTCGGGGCAAACGATCCGAGCCGAAACTGGAACCGCTGTCTGGAATCAGCACAGGGCGAATGGTTTTGCCTCCTGTGTGACGACGATGAATATGCACCCACCTTCGTAGAAGAGCTGGTACACCTGAGTGGGCAATACCCTCAATGCGACGTGCTTCGTGCGTGCGTTCGCGTGACAGATAAAGAGGAGAGAGAGGTAGGCCAGTTCCCCCCATCGCCAGAGTTTGAGACGCTGGAACAATATATGTGGGATTTTTTCAACAGCCGCCGCCGACAGACCATCAGTGAGTTTATGTTTCGTCGCGCCCACATACAGCAGACGGGGGGCTACGTCAATATGCCCTTTGCCTGGGGGAGCGACAATCTTTCCCTCTTTCGCTTCGCACGTCAGGGCGGCATTGCCTCCGTGTCGGAGCCCCTGGTCTCCTTTCGCGACAGTGGGGAAAACATTTCGTCCGACCAACGGCACATGGACCTCAAGCTCCATGCCTTCCAACAATACATCCGCCAAGCGCAGAACCTTGTGCGCGAACAAGGCTTCCGTCCCGACCTACTCCCCGCCTGCGAGGCCTATTACCAACGTGCCTGCGTCGCCCACATGCGGGAGGCAGACAAACAAGCCTTCATAAACATCTGTGCCCATCGCAGGCAACTCGCCATACCCCTCACTCTCGTCCTGCGTGCCCTGATAAGGCGAATGTGCAACACATAATACTATGCGCACAACATCATTCGTAAGCATCCGTGGTTTTGACGCGTAGCATTCATCAGTCCCACCTATGGAACTCGCTCATGCGACGCGGTTGGTTGGATAATACTCGCATAGCGGAGCGTCGAAGAAATTTGTGCATTAAGAAAATGAGCCGTTATTACACCCCTCTCTCTGCCCAATCGCCACGGTCAAGGTTTCTGTAACCGATGGCTTCGGCAATGTGGTGGCTCTGAACTTTCTCTGAATGATCCAAGTCTGCAATAGTTCTCGCAACCTTTAGTATGCGGCTGTAGGCACGGGCAGACAGGCTCAGTTTCTCCATGGCCATACGTAGCATGTCGAGTGAGGCGGCATCGGGCTGGGCATATTGGTGTATCATCTTCTCCGTCATCTGTGCATTGCAGTGGATGCCCTTGTGATTGCGGAAGCGTTGCTCCTGTATCTGGCGCGCTGCCATCACACGCTGACGGATGGCCTCGGAGGGTTCGCCTGGTGCTGCCTTTGAGATGTCGGAAAAGGGGAGCGGAGAAATCTCGCAATGGATGTCGATGCGATCGAGTAGGGGGCCTGATATCTTGCTCAAGTATTGTTGGATGCGTCCCGGGGTACAGGAACAATGGTGTGTGGGGTCGCCATAGTAGCCGCAGGGGCAGGGATTCATGCTGGCCACGAACATGAAGGAGGCTGGGTAGGTGACGGAGCATTTCGCACGCGACACGTTTATGACCCTGTCCTCGAGCGGTTGGCGCAGCACCTCGAGCACGGCTCGCGAGAACTCTGGTAATTCGTCAAGGAAAAGCACTCCGTTGTGGGCGAGACTTATTTCCCCGGGCTGGGGATTGGAGCCGCCGCCGACCAGGGCTACCTGGGATATCGTGTGATGGGGGCTGCGGAATGGACGGATGGCAAGTAGCGAGATGTCGCGGCTCAGTTTGCCTGCCACACTGTGTATTTGTGTGGTTTCCAGGCTTTCGCTTAGGGAGAGAGGGGGCAGAATGGTGGGCAGGCGCTTGGCCATCATCGACTTGCCACTCCCCGGAGGCCCCACCATAATGAGATTGTGGCTTCCGGCTGCCGCCACCTCCAGTGCGCGCTTGACCGATTCTTGTCCGCGGACATCGGAGAAATCGAGTTCAAAGTCTGTCTGTCGCTGGTAAAATTCCTCGCGCGTATTGACTTCCGTAGGTGCGATTGCCGTGGGGGCAGCGTTGAGAATATCTATCACCTCGCGGATGTTTTGTGCACCATAGACTTGCAGTTGGTTGACGACGGCGGCCTCTCGCGCATTGTGTGCCGGAACTATAAGTCCCTCATAGCCCATTCGACGGGCCATGATTGCAATGGGCAGGGCTCCGCGTATAGGTAGCAGTGACCCGTCGAGACTGAGTTCACCCACCAAGAGGAAACCTTTCAGTCGCTCTGGTTGTACTTCCTCTTCCGTGGCCATGATTGCAATGGCAATGGGAAGGTCGTAGGCTGCGCCTTCTTTCTTCAGGTCGGCTGGCGTGAGGTTGACCGTCAGTGTGGCAGTGGGGAAATGGTATCCGCTGTTCTTGACGGCGGCAACTATCCGCTGATAACTCTCTTTAACCGCGTTGTCGGGCAACCCCACCAAATAGAATTGGAGCCCCCGCGACCGATCTACCTCGGCGGTTACGGGTATGGCATTCAACCCCTGTACGGCTGCTGTATTTACCTTGACTAACATGTTTTTTACATTGTATTAGAATCGTTTAATCTGACCCTTGCACCTCGCTGAGCGGAATGCGCACAAACTCGCGCTGCGCGATGAGGGGGTGCGGCAGGGTGAGTTCGGGAGTATGAAGCTCAAGTTTGTCGTAGTGCAGCAGGTCGATGTCGATGGGGCGATCGTGATAGGTGGCCTGAATGCTTTTTCCCCGTCTGCCCATCATGTGCTCGATGTGCTGGGTTTGACGGAGGCATTGTAGGGGGCTCAGCGATGTGCGGATGCGCGCGGCTGCATTGAGGAATCGGTTTTGCGACTGAAAGCCCCAGGGCTCGGACTCCATCAGGGTGGACACCGCCTCGACAGGACCTATCGTAAGGCCGACAATGCGCAGGGCTTCCAAGATGTGCGACTGCCTGTCGCCGAGGTTGCTGCCCAATCCGATGTAGAGGGTGTGAAGCATGGGGGGGGTTAGTCCTGCAAGATGAGCATGGCATCGCCATAGATGCCAAAGCGGTAGTTCATGCTCAGGGCTTCCTTATAGGCTTTCATGATACGGTCGTAGCCGCCGTAGGCGCATACGAGCATGAGCATGGTGCTTTGGGGAAGATAGAAGTTGGCTACCATGGCGTCGGCAAGTTGGAACTCGTAGGGAGGGAATATGAATTTGTTGGTCCAACCCTCGTACTCCTTGATGAGTCCGTCTGCGGAAACGGCTGTCTCTATGGCTCGTTGCACCGTGGTGCCCACGGCACACACCTTCTTGCCCTCGCGCTTGGCATTGTTGATGAGGTCGCACGCTTGTTTTTCGACATACATTTCCTCGCTGTCCACCTTGTGCTTGGTCAGGTCTTCGACGTCAATCTCACGGAAGTTGCCAAGTCCGCAGTGCATGGTAATGTAGGCAAAGTCAATGCCCTTGATTTCCATGCGTTTCAGGAGTTGGCGCGAGAAGTGGAGGCCTGCTCCAGGTGCGGTGACGGCTCCCTCCTTGCGTGCAAATACGCATTGAAAATTCTCCATATCTTCGGGCTCGGTGGCGCGCTTAATCATCTCCTTGGGCAGTGGGGCTTCGCCAAGGGCATAGAGGGCCTCCTTGAATTCTTCGTGGTCGCCGTCGTAGAGGAAACGCAGTGTGCGGCCGCGGCTGGTGGTGTTGTCTATCACTTCTGCCACCATGGAGTCGTCCTCGCCGAAATACAATTTGTTGCCGATGCGTATTTTGCGTGCGGGGTCAACGAGCACATCCCAAAGGCGCAGTTTCTCGTTCAGTTCACGCAGCAGGAACACCTCGATGCGTGCCCCCGTCTTCTCCTTGTTGCCATAGAGCCTGGCTGGGAAGACCAGCGTGTCATTGAACACAAAAATGTCCTTTTCATCGAAATATTGCAGTATGTCAACAAACTGCTCACGATGTTCAATGACACCGCTTTTGGCATGTACAACCATCAGCCGGCAATCATCGCGATAGGGGGTAGGATACTGCGCAATGCGCTCTTCCGGTAGTTTGTAATTGAATTGAGACAGCTTCATATATTTGAGATTTTAAGATTTATCGGTTCGTGGGTTCATCCAATGTCGCAAGCCAGGGCTCAAAGTCCTCTATGTTCATGCATTGTTCGACGTGCACATCTCCGATGCGCGTACGCCGAAGGGCAATGAGATGGGCTCCGCTGTCCAAGGCTTGGCCAATGTCGCGTGCCAGCGCACGAATGTAGGTGCCTTTGGAGCAAACGACGCGGATAGTGAGTTGCATCTGAGTTGCATCGAAATTGAGGAGCTCCAGTTCGTCGATGACCAACACTTTCGGTTTCAAGGGCACATCTTCGCCCTTGCGTGCCAGTTTGTAGGCACGGTGGCCATCGACCTTGCACGCCGAGAACGACGGTGGTACTTGTTCTATGCGCCCACGGAAACGGGGCAAAACTTCCTCAATGAGTTGCAGGGTGATGTGGTCGGTGGGATATACTTGGTCGATGGGCTTCTCAAGGTCGAAGCAGGGTGTGGTGGCACCCAATTGCAGGGTTGCCACATATTCCTTTGTACCGGCCTGCAGTTGCTCGATTTGCTTCGTGGCACGTCCGGTGCAAACGATAAGCACGCCTGTGGCCAAGGGGTCGAGAGTTCCAGCGTGCCCTACTTTCAACTTGTTTACACCCAACCGATGGCACAGCATCCATCGAACCTTGGCTACAAGGTTGAATGAAGTCCACTTGAGTGGCTTGTCGAAATAGAGTATTTGGCCCTCCTGAAAGTCTGACATGGTTTATTCGCTTCGTTATTAGGCAAGGATGATGAGCAATGTTCCCACAACGGCACAATAGATGCCAAAATAGATGAGTTTGCCGCGTTTTACCATGCCAATCATCCACTTACATGCCATGCAACCACTAAAGAAGGCTGCCGCAAAACCGACCACCAAGGGTACTACGCCAATGCCGGCAGTAGCGGCTTCGGTGCCTTCCTTCATGGCCTTTAATACATCCAGCAGTGCCTCGCCCAAGATGGGGGGGATGACCATGAGGAAAGAGAACTGGGCCAAACGCTCTTTCTTGTTGCCCAGCATCAGTCCCGTGGCGATAGTCGAACCCGAGCGGCTCAAGCCTGGCAATACGGCTGCGGCTTGAGCCAGACCAATTATGAAGGCATCCAGTAGCGACACCTCCTCCTTTTGCCGAGGGTGAGCATAGTAACTGAAAATGAGCAAAAGCGCCGTGACAATGAGGCAACAGCCTACGATGAACAATCCCGAGCCAAAGATTTCTTCCACATAGTCCTTGAAGAAGAGCCCAACAATGCCTACGGGTATCATTGAAACCACAATTGCCAAGGCATAGCGCTGCTCTGCGTTCATCTGCCACTTGCCTTGCTCGGTGCGGTCGCAGCGAAACAGTCCACGAAGCAACCACACGATTTCTTTCCATAAAATAACCAGCGTGGAAAGGACGGTGGCTACATGTACGGCAACGGTGAAAGTAAGGTTCTGGTCACCTTGCAGTCCGAAAAATTCAGAAGCAATGGCCAGATGTCCACTGCTGGACACTGGCAAATACTCGGTGAGTCCTTGAATGAGTCCCAGTATGAGTGCTTGTACTTCGTTCATTGATTAAATAAAATAGAGAATTGAAGAATTGAAGATTCAACTCAGTATGTCAGTCTTCCTTGCTCTTGTGAAGAATCCCGTAAATCATGAAAAGGAATCCGACGAAGCAAACCGCAGGTGCCACTTTTATGCGACGCGCACTAAAGATTTCGGGAGCAAAAGTGGTTTCCGAACTGCCCGAACCAGACATGAGTATGAATCCTATAATGATGATGGCCATGCCAATTGCCAACAAAATGTAGTTCATGCGCCCAAAGGCAAAATTTTTCTTATCCATGTTTTGAGGTTATGTAATTATGGGGTTATGAGGTTTTGTTATCGTTTTCGTTTTCGTTTATCGTTTTCGTTTATCGTTATCGTTTTCGTTTATCGTTATCGTTTATCGTTTTCGTTTTCGTTTATCGTTAAACCATTAAACAGGGCAAAGTCTGATAAAACTTTTATTCATACATATCACTCTCACGCATTCCTAAGTAGTGACTGACACTGATGAAGGTGCAGAGCAGGGTGAGCAACAGACCGCACGCGAGCACGGCAAGCAGTGTGATGCCCACATTCTGCATGGTGACATAGTTCTGCATCGAGGGGTCGTACTGCCACAGGGCATGCAGTCCGCCCACCAACACCAAGTCCGCCAATACACCAGCCACCAGTCCTATCCACATTGCGCGAATCATAAAGGGTCGTCGGATGAATCCCCATGAGGCTCCTACCAGTCGCATGGTGTGGATGACAAAGCGGCGTGAATACACGCTGAGTCGCACTGTGTTGTTGATGAGCACTAAAGTCACCAGAAGCAACAGTCCCGCCATTGCCAGCAGCACATAGGTTGTTTTACGCAGGTTTTTGTTCAGTCGGTCAACCAAATCTTTTTGATAAATGACATCCGTTACCAATTTGTTGCTTTTCAGCCGTTTGCTAATCCAAAGCAGACTGTCTGTGCAGGCGTAATCTGCCAAAAGGTGTAGTTCCAGTGATGGAGTATAGGGATTCTCCCCGAGAAACTCTGTTGGGTCTTGCCCCATTGCTTCGGTTTGTTCCTTCAGTGCTTGTTCCTTACTTATGAACGTAATGTCCTTCACCCACTTCCTTTTTTCCAGTTTCTTTTTGTAAGCGATGGTTGCGGAATCTGTGGCTTCATCTCCCATCATTACGGTGACGGTCAAACTCTGCCTGACACTCTCGCTCAGTTGGCGAGCGGTCAGCGCACACAATACCACCAATCCCATCAGTATCAGTACAAATGTGGTGCTTATGGTGCTTGTCAGTGCCTGCCATTGTAGGTTTATTTTCTTTCTTTTTCTTGGCATATTTTTGTATTTTTTTGTTTCAATCCTTCACTTCCACTCCCTTCAGCGTGGCACTGGAGGCCTCGGTAATGCGTACGCGAATGGTGTCACCTATGTGATGTCCCAGACGATCCACGATGACCACTTTGTTCTGCTCCGTCCGTCCAAAGAGTTGCTCGCGCGACCGCTTGCTGATACCCTCCAGCAGCACATCGTATTCTCGTCCCACGCAACGCTGGTTGCTTTCTGCGGAAAGTTGGTTTTGTAGGGCAATAAGTTCGTTCAGTCGGCGTATCTTTACCTCCTCTGGAATATCATCGGACATGTGTTTGCTGGCATAGGTCCCGGGACGCTCGGAATATTTGAACATGAAGGCCGAGTCATATTGGCACTCGCGCATCAGCGAGAGCGACAGTTGGTGGTCCTCCTCCGTTTCACCGCAATAACCGGCAAATATGTCCGTTGAAAGTCCACAGTCGGGCACGATGCGGCGTATAGCTGCCACACGGTCCAAATACCACTCTCGGGTGTATTTGCGGTTCATACGCTTAAGGACTTCATTTGAGCCACTCTGCACAGGCAGGTGGATGTGGCGGCAGACATTGGGCTCTTCTGCTATGACGCGCAGCGTTTCGTCGCTCATGTCTTTCGGATGGCTGGTGGTGAAGCGCACCCTCATTTCTGGTACGGCGTGCGCTACAAGGCGAAGTAGGTCAGGGAATTTCACCATTTCACCATTCGCAACTTCACAAACTGGTTTATCTGTGAACAGATTATTCAATTGAGAAATGTCCAATGGTGAGATAAATGAGTTTACATTCTGCCCAAGCAGCGTTACCTCTTTGTACCCTCGGTCGCGCAGGTCACGCACTTCTCGTAGGATGCTTTCCACATCACGACTTCGCTCCCTTCCTCGGGTATAGGGGACGATGCAGTAGTGGCAGAAATTGTTACAGCCGCGCATAATGCTTACAAAACCACTAATGTGGGGTCCACAGATGCGCTGTGGCACCACATCGCGGTAGGTCTCTGTCAACGACAGTTCCACATTGATGGCTTTATGGCCCAGCTCGGCTTGTGCTATCAGGTCTGGCAGCGACAGATAACTGTCTGGCCCTGCTACCAAGTCAACTCCATGTTGTTCTAACAGTTCCTCGCGCACACGTTCTGCCATGCACCCCAGCACACCTAAAATGAGCCTTCGGCCACGCCGGCGCAATGAGTTGTAGTAGTCCAGTCGGGAGAGTATCTTCTGTTCCGCATTATCACGCACCGAACATGTATTCAGAAACACGGCATCGGCCTCGTCGGCAGTTTGGCACACTTCATAGCCCGCCATACCCATTACCGAAGCCACCACCTCGCTGTCGGCCACGTTCATCTGACATCCGTAAGTCTCTATATAGAGTTTCTTCATTATCTTTAGCACCTGATTTTTCGTTCGCACGTCCCTAAAAGAGCATACTACTGCAATATCGAGCGCAAAGATACAAAGAAAAGAGCGAATTTCAAAAAGAATGTTACGGAAAAACCAGACATTGCACAAGACATTGCACAAGAAATGCAATTTGTCGTCATTTTATGCCCCGATGAAGTGGTTAAATAAAATATTTATTTTATTTCCGATTCGATAGGGTCTTCGTATTGCTGCTGCAATTTACTCAGTCGCTTATGCATCTGTTTTTGCACTTTGCCGTAACGGGGATTCCCGTAAAGGTTGTGCATCTCCGATGGGTCGTGTTTCAGGTCATAGAGTTCCCACTGGTCAATGTCGTTATAGAAATGAATGAGTTTGTAGCGTGTAGTGCGGATGCCATAGTGTCGTTTCACCATGTGTTCGGCGGGGAACTCATAGAAATGGTAATAGATTGCGTCACGCCACTTCTTGGGACTCTTACTTTTGCGAAGCAGGGGAACCAGCGATACTCCCTGAATGTCATCGGGAACAGGAGTGCCTGCCATCTCTAAGAAAGTGGGTGCGTAATCGATATTTTGCACCATTTCATCGACAATTCCGCGTCTTTCATATCCGTTGGGCAGGCGCATGACGAGAGGTGTGTTTAGGCTTTCCTCATACATGAAACGCTTATCAAACCACCCATGTTCTCCCATATAAAAACCTTGGTCGCTTGTATAGACCACAAGTGTGTTGTCCAGCAATCCGCTATCTCGGAGATATTGCATCAGTCGTCCCACGTTTTCGTCAAGGCTCTTGGTTACTTTTGCATAGTCGCGCATGTAACGTTGGAACTTAAATTCGGCAAGGGCACGCCCCGTGGGCGGATCGGCCTTGAAGGCATGGGTCAGCGAGTCGTGGAACTGGAAGTAACGCATACGGTTGGCTGAATCCAGTCGGTTGACATAGTTAAGGTACGACCATGAGAGCCGACTTGTGTCGCCAGGCTCGTATATCTTGTTGTCATAGATGAGGTCCATGTCGTGGCTGGAGGCGATGCTCATCTCCTGTTGTTGTGCGGCCATGCGTCCCTCCCAGTTGTCCCAGAAGTTTTTGGGCAGGGGGAAGGTTTTGTCCTCATACTCCCGCATGTCCTTGAGGTCGGGCAACCAGTCGCGGTGGCATGCCTTGTGGTGGACGAAAAGGATGAAGGGGCGAGATTTGTCGCGTTGTTCCATCCATTGGATACTCTTGTCCGTAATAATGTCGGTGCAGTATCCCTGTTCTCGACTGCGTGTGCCGTCTTGATGAATGAAGGTCGGATTATAGTATTCACCCTGTCCTGCAAGTATGTCGTAGTGATTAAATCCCGTAGGGGTGCTGACAAGATGCCACTTACCGATAAGAACTGTCTGGTACCCCGCTTGCTGCATAAGTTTCGGCATGGTCTGCTGTTGACCGTCGAACACGCCATGCTCGTTGTTCGTAAACCCATTTTTGTGCGAAAGTTTTCCTGTTATCATGCAAGCGCGACTGGGTCCTGAAAGTGAGTTTGCGACAAAACTGTGTGTGAAGCGTACGCCCTCCTCGGCAATATGGTCTAAGTTTGGGGTTTGGATGGGACTGTTCCCGTAACACGACATCATCTGTGCCGTGTGGTCGTCCGTCATGATATATACGATGTTTGGGCGTGACTGGGCACAAAGAGATTGAGAGAACGAGAAGATGAGGAGATGGGAGATTGATAGGGCTTGCAGGTCGTGTCTGTCCATGTTTATAGTAGGTGCTTTATGCCGTTAAATTGTGTCTGAGGTTCATGCCAGAGCCATGATGCCCAGCACCGTGGCACTTGCCATCAGCAGTCCCACAAATTCCATTACATCGTATAGGTGCTCCACAAGGTTCGTTTGCTCGTCGTATGTGCGATTGTTCGCCATTATTCTGATGATAGTTTCCATGATTATTTATTTTATGAGGTTGCAAGGTTATGAATTACTCCAGTGTTCTGATGGCACACACCACCTTATATACTCCCACAATCATCTCTTTCAGCACGGTGAAAGGCTCGTAAGCAGGATTGTCGCTGTAGAGCGTGAGGTGAGCACTTTGTGCGTTGATACCCTTGATGCGCTTCAGCATACGCTCGTTCTCGCGGGTGAAGACAAGGTAAATGTCGTTTGGACGAAGGTTTTGTGTCATCTCCATGCGTCGTATTCCCACGATGTCGCCACTCTGTATGGTAGGGTCCATGGAGTTGCCCACAACGGGGAAGTATGCATCGACATGCATACCGGGAATCTGTATGCGGTCCACGGAGATATCCGAATGCCCCATATCCAATTGTCCGGCGCTGGCGGGCATGCGGCTGTAGAAAGGTTGCCCCACGGGTAATTGTCCCTCAGCCATCTGGTAGAGGTTCTCGCCGTAGCCTCGGTGGGGCTGCTCCTCTTTGCCTGTCAACCATTCAAAACTGACATCGGGCAGTGCGCGGCAGATTTTTGCAATACCCCCTTCTGGTATTTGGTTTTGTGCCATCCAGTTGGCAATGGTGGGCTGTGTAGTCCCTATTATCGAGGCAAAGACTTTTTGTGTGCCTCCGTATTCCCGTATCAGGGTTTTCAGTCTTTCTCTTGCATCCATTATTATGAGGTCTTAAGGTTTATGAGGTTGACATTATCAGTTTTCTGATGCAAAATTATAAAATATTTGATAATCCACCAAATAAAATATTAAAAAATTTATATTTATGTTCATAAGAATGCAAAAAATACTTCATTATAGATAGAAAAAAGGTACGCGCACGCGCGTACCTTATGTTAAATATATTATTC
>FLNZ01003243.1_pt1 | contig 29645 bp, 9 predicted proteins | sample 1140391 | NCBI WGS metagenome assembly FLNZ01 (sample SAMEA3878171, study PRJEB12797) | bioreactor metagenome | biome: Moose rumen | place: Sweden | collected 2011-10 | reverse complement strand
TGCAGCCCGTTCCGCGTGCCCATCGCCCGTCTGGCTGCTGCCCAGGCGACAATAACGCAAAACGGTTAGGATGTTCAAACACAATCAGTTGAGCGGTAAGGTTCTGAAAGAAAGGGCTTTACCGCTTTTCTTTTACGTACACTTCAACAAGAAAAGTTTGTAAAAACATACGGCAAAAAGCGCGATATGCTTACACCAAAACGGGAGGCCGCTTACACCATGCTTACACCAAAACAAAAATGATATGGCAACACTGACAATCTGCGTGCGCAAGCAGCGCAAGGACGGCTTCTGGCCCGTCTATATCAAAGTGATTCACAACCGGAAGCCCGCGTACATCAAGACCGCGAAGATAGTGAACGATGCCGGGCTGAAACGCGGCGAGGTCCGCGACCCCTTCGTGCTGGAGTCCCTATCCCGGCGCATCGTCGAGTATGCGGAACGGCTCAACCGGAAAGACATTGAGCGGTGGACCGTCCGTCAGGTCGTGGACTTCCTCCTGACCGCCGATGAGGACGTGTCGTTCAGCGACTACGCCCGAAAGCATATCTCCCGGCTCGTGGAGAACGGGCAGGAGCGCACGTCAAAGAATTACAAACTCGCCCTGCAGAGCATTGAACTCTATCTGGGGACCAACCGTATCGCCTTCTCACAGCTCTCCTCAACCGTGCTTGCCGCCTGGATCAAGTCGTTGGAAAGTACACACAGGGCGAAGGAGCAATACCCGGTATGCCTGCGGCAGGTCTGGCGTGCCGCCATGAAGGAACTCAACGACGAGGAGAACGGCATGGTGCGCATCAAGTATAACCCGTGGTTGAAAGTGGAAATCCCCAGCGCGGACCGAGCGGAGAAACTCGCCATCACTCCGGAGGCGTGCCGGGCATTCTTCTCCGCGCCGCTGCCGCCGAGCAAGATGCTGGACCCGCTGCCGGAACTGGGGCGAGACGTGGCGAAACTCTGCATCTGCCTTGGCGGAATCAATTCAGTGGACCTCTATCAGATGCGGAAAGCGGACTACTTTGACGGCATCCTGCATTACCGCCGGAGCAAGACAAGGAAGTTCCGAGCGGACGGCGCATACATGGAGATGCGCGTCCCGCCCATCGTGCAGCCGCTGCTGACGAAGTATGCGGCGGGTCCGGAAGACGAGCATCTCTTCTGCTTCCACCAGAGACACACGACCCTTGATAGCTTCAACGCCAATGTGAATAGCGGCATCCACAAGGTCTGCGAGAGCATGGGAATCCCAAAGGAGGCCCACTACTGCCTCTACACTTTCCGTCACACGTGGGGCACGGTGGCGCAGAACGACTGCGGTGCGTCCATATCGGAGGTGGCCTTCGGCATGAACCATTCCGCCGGGCATACCGTCACGCGGGGCTATCTCAAACTGAACTTCGAGCCCGCCTGGATCCTCAACGAGAAAGTGATTGAGTATATCTTCTTCTCGGACGAAGCCTCGCATCGGGCGCGGCAGGCCGCAGAGCCCTTCTCTCGCTTTTCCGGGGCGCAGATGATTCGCGGCTCGGTCTTCTTCCGTGGTCGTCTCCTTGGCCAGATACAAGACATCGGCTTCCGCAACGTGGACGAAGTTGTGAAAAGCCTTGCCGTCTTTGTGCCGGACGAGATTCCGGTCCGCTCCGTCTGCCAGTTCCGCATTGAGAATCTTGACAAGCACCAGACGCAGGTGTACGAACACCAGAAGGGGAAAGGATTCTGAACCTCCTTCGGGGAAGGGGTAGGGGTTAGGGCCATTCCGGCGGAGCCGGATATAAAAATATAAATCTATAAAAATCCGGTTGTTGTTTTTCTTCTTCCTCGCGCGCGTATGCGCGCAGTAAGAATAATAACTCTATCTATCTTATTCTTATTCTCTCTTATTCTATGTAGGGAAAATGTCAGCATTTTTAGCGAAAATGTTTACATTTCCACTGAAAATGTTTACATGTTTTGAAATGGAATCACGAATAGAAGGTGATAGGACGCAGTTTTGTGTAAAAAACATGCGGGCCGAAAAATCATGCTTTCTGCCCGCACATGAATAAGGCGCATTTTCTGCGCTAAAGTAGTCGGTTTTAGTCCTGCTCCGCCAGCGTCTTGAGTTTGACGCTAACGGCAAGCTGCTGCTCGTTGGCGTTGAGGTCAACGGCCACGGCCTGCATCTTCGGCATGACGTAGTTCGTGAGGTTGGTCATCACGTACATGCGGTCCTTGGCCGAGAGTTTCAGCCAGTCCTCGTGCATGAGGCCGCTATCCTTGTAATCGTTCAGAAGTTCTGCGATGACTTCCTTGGTCATCGTCGTTGTCTTGTTCGGCGTGCCCTTCTGCCTGCCGCCGTATCGCTTGCCCTCCGCCATAAGGAAATACTTAAAAAACTTTCTCAAAGGTAGGATATTAAATTAGCGGCACTGTTTAAGTTTTACCAAGAAACCATTTTCCGTTATGTGGGGAGCAATCATAGCAGCAGGCATTTCAGCCGCGACTGCAATCGCTGGCGGCATCACCAAGGCCAATGCGCGTAAGCGCGCAGACCAACGCATTGACGATTTGGCAAGGCAGGAGCAGGACACTTACGACCGCCGCTATAATGAGCGCGCCACGGAGCGCGCCGACGCCCAGCAGCTACTTACCAATGTCGAAGAGCGCATCAAGCAGCGCAACAAGGCCATCGCCGGACGGTCTGCCGTCATGGGCGGGACCAACGAGGCCGCCGCCGTTGAGAAGGAAGCGAACAACCGACTTCTCGCCGATGCGGTCGGTCAGATAAATGCGCAAGGGGCAAGCCGGCAGGACGCTCTGGACGCGCAGCACATGAAAGCCTTGAGCGCTTTCACCGACGCGAAAGTCAACTCCGACCTCGCGAAGGCGCAGGCAACCGGTGAGGCCATACAAGCCGCCGGGAACGTGGCAAGCCAGATTGCTGGCAATTTTGGGACAAACTCCGAGGACCTCATCAAGAAATCTTAATCACCCGCCCTATGCCAGAAGAGAATCCCATCTATGATGCGTTGTTGGGAGGCGGTAATCCCAACTCGTTCTATGCAGCAGGGCAGAGCCCGGAACTTTTCACTACCCCAGCTCCCGACACAAGCGACGATACCGCGGAAGTTTCGAAGGTCGCGCCCGCTGCGGGGCAGAGCCTGCCGCCGGAGCCAGCCGCCAAGACCGCCGGGAAGGTCAATACCGAAACCGGCACCGGCGAAGGTGGCGATGGTGATGTGATAACCACTGCACCTACAATCTCACAGAGGGCCGTAGGCGCGCAGCTCCCGCAGGTGACGAAATATCAGGACCTCATCGAGGCCATGAATCCTTACCGGGCACTCTCTCCGAAGGATATCCAAGAGTTGAGGAAGAAGCAGAAGCGCGAAGCAATCTTTGCCGCTATCGGTGACGGCATTGCCGCGATATCCAACCTTTACTTCGCCAGCCAGTCCGGCATTTCCAGTCTTGACACGGAGCATACGCTTTCGAATACTGGCAGGAAGCGCTGGGACAAAATCTGGAACGACTACAAAGATAACGAGAACAAGATGCTGGAGTTCCGCCTCCGCGCAATGGGCATGGACGAGAACGCGGCGCAGGCGCAGTGGGCAAGGGAGAAAGCCGTTGAGGATGCCAAGATAGCCGACGAGGTGAGGGAACGCACGTATGCCGATACCCGCGCCGACCGCGCCGCAGATATCGCGTATCGCGAGAGGTCTTATGCCGATACCCGCGCCGACCGCGCCGCAGATGTGGCGTACAGGGAAAAAGCCCACGAAGATACTGTTAAATACCAGAATAGAGCAATATCTCTTCGGGGTACGTCCGGCAGTTCTTCCAAGAAAGACAACCGCATCCGAATCCAATACGGGACCGGGCTCGCCGATGACGGGAGTAGGCTCACTGATAAGTCCAGCTACTCGGTCGATATAGAGCCGACTGAACTGGCGGCAGAACTCCCGTACCTCTGGGACATGATGCCGGAGAGCGTCCGAACGAACACGAAGGGCAAACTGATTGCCAAGGCCGACGTGGTGAGCGGCACGGAAGCGGAGTATGCGGAACCGAGTGAAGCCGACCAGCTCGCCGCCATCCGCAGGTGGCTTGCCACGGAAGCGCGGAAGCCGAAGGCGCAGCGCAGCGCCGATTATGGTATCATAGCCAACGAACTGCGCCGCCTCGCGGGACTTGACGAGGATTTTGATTTGTACAACGGTTAAAAGACAGCGACATGCCGAAATATAGAGTTGGTGAAAAGGTTTACAACATTCCAGATGCCCGCACCAATGCTTTCTTGGAGAAATACCCCAGTGCACAGTTGGTAGTAGATGAACCGGAGCAGCAGAAAGCCGAGCCGGTTCAGCCCGTTATACCCGCAACTCAAGCGGCAGCGGAAGACACCACTTCCGCGAAAGACATCCTCCCGGACCTCACCGAACCCGTAAGGCAGGACGTTGACACGACCGGAACGCAGCCATTGTCAGACAAGATTACCCCGGAGATACTGGAGAATATACGCAAGGCCAACCCGTCGCTCGGTGGGAACCTCCCAGAAATGACCGTTGACCCCGGCAAGAATCCGCGCGAGGAGCTGCAACGGCTTTCCCGCGAGAATAGCAGCCTTGATTATGCCATGCAGGGCGCGAAGAAAGACACGCTCGGTGTGCTCCCAAACGGTGAGCCGCTGGTCATGCCCGATATGAAGGACGCTCAAGAGCGCTATCGCCGACTGTACTATGGTGGGGATTCTGGAATGAAGGAGCGCATCGAGCGCGAGGGGCAAATCAGCAGGGTGCAGCGGGCCCTCGACAAACAAGATGACCTTATCGCCCGGCGCGCCGAGGGGAAGAAGAACTACTTCCAAGAGCTCTGGGGAACGCTCACTGATGCTGGCACGTGGGATTTTGGGCTTGGGGAACTTAACGATGCGTATGACATCAAAGCAGCCGCCGACAATCCGGATGACCCGCTCAACCAGCTTTTCCTCCAGACGGTCTATGAGAACAATCAGATCCAGGGGCAGATTGATGATATGACAAATGCCTGGGGTCGCTTCGGCCAGATTACCGCGCAGGCCATTCCGTTTGTCGCGGAGTTCCTTCTTACCGGAGGATTCTCCGGTGTCGCGGAAGGTGTCGGCAGTGCGGTGACGAAGGGCATAGCGAAAGGCGTGGGCAAGCAGGTTGCCAAGAGGGAAGGTCTCCGTGCCGGAGCAAAGGCCGTGGAGAAAGCCGGGTCGAACTTCTTCGTGAAAGCGCTCGGCACTACTGCCGGTGACGTTGCCGCCGCCGGGCTCATGGCCAACACCATTGGAGCCGGCAAGACGGTCGCCGATATTGAGCAGCGCCACATGGGCACGCTCGACAAAGACCAGAACGGCGATTTCTACTTCAAGGATTCGTCCGGCTGGCTGGAATCCATCTACAAGGGCGAGATGTCGAATATCATCGAGTACTACACTGAAATGCTCGGTGACCACGCGCAGAGCGCTCTGGCGGGAGCCGTCTTCAACAAAGGCGTGAAGAAAGGCGCAATCTCCGGCGCGCGCCGGGCAGTCATTGATGCCCTGGACCCCACACTCCTTGAGGAAGTGGGAGTGAAAGCCGTCACGAACAACATCAACATAGCGGGCGCAAAGGGCTACACGAAGGCCGTCAGCGAGCTGATGAAGCGCTCCGCAGTACAGGGCTACCCCTTTGAGGTTATGGAAGAGGAGGCGGGAATCCTCCTCAACTCCATCTTCACGGGCGATAACAGCATGTCTGACTTCAATGTGTTCGGCTCTGGCGAGAAGGGGAAGCGCGCAAGGCAGACCCAGCTCGACATCTGGGGCGGTATGCTTTTCTCCATCGGCACTATGCGCGCCATGCCTATGGCTGGCGGGTACGTCATGGACGCTGCCGACCGTACCCTCAATGGTCGTGATGCGCACAAGGCGCGCGAGTATGAAGCGATTCAGAAGCGCGTCAATCTGGCTGACGGCGAGAGCGCAACCATTCTGGGCGAAGACAAGTGGGAGGGACTGAAAGAGCGCATCGACAATACCCCGAATGACGGTATGTCCGAGCTGGTGGGCGAGATAACCGAACCCGGCTCCGGCTATACCCAGAAGCAGCAGGATGCCATCACGAAATACATTGGCCGTCTCTATGAGTTGAGGGGATTCGACACAATGGCGCTCGCTCAGGCAAAGCAGCAGGTGGCCGACGAGGCGAACGGCGAGGCATTGGCGGAAGGTGTTCTCTCTCCGGAGGAGTTCGACCGCAAGACCGACACCGCCTACATGGGCGGCTATCATGCGCCGGAGGAGAAGCACAATGACCTCAAGAACGCTTACGAGTATCAGCGCGCCAACGTTGCGAAGATGCTTGGCGTGGAGGAAGCCGCCGTTGATAAGATGAAGCCGTCCGATGTTCTGGGCGAACGTGTCTTTGGCATGACTGACGATGAGGCGCAGGCGATGATGGATTATTTCACGGCGAAGTCCGCTTTTGACGGTATGCTCCAGTCGAACGTGGATGACATCGACACGAAAGTTGCCGCAGCGGCCAACCTCATTGACGTACATACCCACGATTCCGGCGTTCTGGTCCCCGCGACCATGAAGGACGACAGCAAGGTCTATGTGAAGGCCGGAAATATCATGATGAACGACGAGGGGACCGCCGTTGATGCGGCCCGCTCCGATGCGGAAGTCATTGTCATGGATGAGGAGACCGGTAAAGTGAAGATGGTCTCCCCGCATGATATCCTCTCTCTCGATGCCGCCATTGACCCGGAGGAATACAAAGCGCAGGTCTCCCAGCAGATTCGCGAAGCGGAAGCCCGTCAGAAGTCCGACAATATCAACGGCAAGATTCAGCTCGCGCCCGGAACCCCTTACGCAATCCGCGTCGAAGACGGGAATATGGTCAACGTGCAGATTCTCCCCGTCATGGACCAGCAGACCGGACAATGGTCGCTTACCGACAAAGACGGTCTTCTGCGCCTTGCTTACGAGGACGGCTCGCCCTACGGCTCGCTGACACCGGAGCAGCTCCAGCAGAAGGTGGACGAAGCGAACCTCGCCCGTCTGGCGGAGTTTGAGATGCAGAAAGCCGGAATCCGCGCTGGCGAGAAAGCCGCCGAGCAGGAAGCCGCACGCCCGCAGTATGCCCTAAACGACGATTTGGTGCTGCGTGATGCGGATGGAAATATCTATCGCGGTCAGGTGACCGCCATGATGGAGGATGACCGCGTTGAGGTCGCGACCGACAAACCCATAGACGGGAAGCAGGTCAGTGTTTTCCCGCGTGAGCAACTGGACCGCCTGCTCTATCTGCATAACGGTCAGCCCTACGAGCAGCCGGAAGAGAACGTGCAGGAGCCCGCAGCAGTAGAGAAGCCGTCGGTGCAGCCCGCCCCCGTAAAACCTATTGAGCGTATTCCCCTGGATCCCGCAACGAACGAGCCGATGTGGGAGAAGGCCGCAGTGCGTGATACGTATGCGGCTCTCGTCGATGAGAACGAAGGGGACGCGGCGGAAGCCATCGACACCGCAGAGACCATGCTGGCCAACTCGCAGTCCGAACTGGAGAAGGCCCGCAGGGCGGCGGAGAAGAAAGCGTCCGGCAAGACCGTCTCGGAGATTCAGAAGGCCAAAGCAGCCCGCAAGGCCGCAATCAAGCGCGCCGAAGAATCCGTCCGGTACTGGTCCGACGTGGTGAGCCACGGCAAGGATGCCCAGCGCCGTGCAGAGGTTTCCGCAGTCGCATCCCCGTCTTCCGCTGATGTGCGGCGCAAGATAAACCTCTCCAAGGCCAGAGAAGTCGTGAAGAAGGAGGGACGCTACAAGGCGCGCCTTAACAAGCTCGCGCCGGAATACCTCGACTTCGAAGACTTCGTGAAGCGCACGCTCCTGCGCGAACAGGACAAGTTGAAGTGGTCCAATAGCAAGGACGGTGTTCAGAAGGGGCTCGGCTCCCACATGGGCTTGGCCGGAGGCCGTGAGGAGATGTTGAGCCGCAGCTGGCTCCTCAACAACGAGCACGGCAAGTATCCGGAGGAACTGGCGGACGAACTGCTGGTTTCCTATGCGGAAGAGACTAACCGGGATACGCAGGATATCGACGGAGGGAATCCGACCTTTGCGCTTTCCGTCCTGCTGGATGCCATCCGTGAGAACCCCTCGGCAAAATCCATGATGGATGATGTGGACGCGCGTCACGGGAATACCGCCATGCAGCTTGACCCTTACCAGATGTCAGACGAGGATGCGCAGATGTACGCCCTCAACGATGAGGCCAAGGCTAACGGCATGACCCTTGATGACTATTTGTCATATCTCGACTATACCGAGCAGAGGGCAGCAGAACTCGCTGCCGATGCAGAAGAAATAAGTGCTATATTTGCAGAACAATACCTCGAAGAAGATGAGCGACGCAATCAACCTAATGAAGTTCTCGGAGGAGTACCTGAAGGACAAGGACCTCAAGCAGGAATCCCGGAAGGCCCTCAAGTGGTGCAGGGAGAACAACCGACTGACGCAGGAGATATCGGAGGCGAAGGAGCAGTCGCAGGAGCAGAAGCAGCAAGTACTGTCGCTGGCCTTGGCGGCATATCTGCGCCATCTGTATCAGGAGCAGAGCAAGTAAGCCCTGTCTCCGGAGACCTGCGCACCCAGCTGGAATCCTTCCTCACGGATGCCGACGGGCAGATGAAGCTGCTCGATGCCGTGACCCCGGAAGAAGCGACCAGCCTCCTCTCCCTCGCTTCCGCCTTCCAGACCATAAATGAGCGTCTGGGAGACCTTTCCGCGCAGCTCCGGAGCCAGCTTTCCTCAAAGAAGAAAGCCGAGAGGGAAGACGCGGAACGCCAGATTGCCGAGGCGCAGCAGGCCGCTACCGACGCATGGCAACCCGCAGAGGATTATTACAAGTCCCTCCTCGACAAATACGGCCTGCAAGACGTGGAGGACGAGACGTTTGCCGCCATTCAAGCCGCGCGCGAGCAGGTGAACACCACTCCGACCGACGCGCAGAAGGAAGCCGGGAACTACAAGAAAGGCCACGTCACCATCGACGGCTACGACATTTCCATTGAGAACCCGAAGGGTAGCACCCGCAGCGGCGTTGACGCATCCGGCAAGCGCTGGGAATCCACCATGGCCAGCGATTACGGCTATATCCGCAGGACGGAAGGCGTGGACGGGGACCACATCGACGTATTCCTCTCCGACAACCCGACGGAAGGCAACGTCTTCGTCGTGGACCAGGTGGACCCGGAGACCGGAGAGTTTGACGAGCACAAGGTCATGTACGGCTTTGGCTCTGCCGACGAAGCGCGCGAAGCCTACCTTGCCAACTACGAGGAGGGCTGGAAGGGTTTGGGCAACATCACCGAAGTGACGAAAGACGAGTTCCGCAAGTGGATTGACAGCTCGCACCGCAAGACCAAGCCTTTTGCCGAGTATAAGAGCGTCAAGCCCGTGGAGACACCTTCCGTCGCTCCCAAGCAGGTGAACATCGAAAGCCTTATTGGCGCTTTGCAGACCACTGGTGAAGCGAAGTTGTCAGAACATGCCGAGCCGGTGGCCCAGCCCGCGCAGGAAGAAGCGCCCGCCAGCGAATCCGACCGCTACACCATCGAAAAACGCTTCCACCAAAAGCAAGGCAAGGACATCTACGCGCTGAAATTCAACGACCGTGTTTCCCGCGAAGACTTCGTGGAACTCAAGAAACGCGCGAAGGACTTTGGCGGGTACTGGTCCAACTTCGGGAAGAAGGGTTTCATCTTCGATTCCGAGGATGATGCCCGCAGGTTCGGCGAAGCCGTCCTGGATCCTACGGGAGAAAAGTTGGAGGAAGCCCGCCCCGTCAGCGTTGAGGACATCAAGCAGATGGATGAAGCGTCCGTCCAGCAGGCCGACGAGACATCTGCCGAGCTGGACATAGACGCGACCAAGCCCGTGCAGTATAAGGGAGACGGCAAGCCGCACACCATCCTCACGGTCGTGAAGACCGGGGAGCAGACGGAATCCGGGCAGTTCTCAAAGGGACGAATCTCCACCGTGGTCCTCAACGACCTCGACAACCCCGGCAGGATGATTTCCGCGAAGCCGGAGGATATCGCGCAGTACGAAGTGCCGGAGACGGCTCCGGAAGAGGTCAACGGCTATAAGGCAGGGGACCGCGTGACATACACCGACACCGCCGGAACGTCAGCCAAGACCATAGACCACTTCGAGAAGTACGGAGACACATGGTTCCCTGTGTTCGCGAAGGAGAATGACGGACGCGCCCAGATTGGCGTTTGGGCGAACGTCAGCCAGTACACCGAACCCGTGCGGTCCGAGCAGGGCGCAGTGGAGCAGGAACCGGCCCCCGTCAATCCTTCCGGCAACAAGATTATCACCGACGAGAAGTACGCGGAGCTGCGCAGGCGGATGCTGGCGAAACTCAACGGGCAGATGAACATGGGGTTTGACCCGGAGATATTCGCCATTGGCTCCCAGATGGCCATCTATCACATTGAGAAGGGCGCAAGGAAATTCGCGGATTATGCGAAAGCCATGATTACCGACCTCTCCGACATCATCCGTCCATACCTCAAGTCCTTCTACAAGGGTGCTCACGAGATGCTCAAGGGGACCGAACTCGCAAGCGAGATGGATTCCGATGCAGCCGTTGATGCCTTCGACGTTGAGAACTTTGACAAGGCCGCTCCGAGCGCACTCGCAGCCGCTGCGGAGGTGGTGAAGGAGCAGGAAATTGCCAAGCAGGCGGAAAAGGCAGGGGAAGAGATAAAAAAGTCAAGAGAAACTTGGAAAAAAGAAAAGAATTTATTAACTTTGTCACTGGCCGATGGAACGTCTCTAACGGTCGATAAATCCGATTATCATACGTTCTTGACCCCGGAGGCCAAAGAGTTCTTTGAGAAGAAGGCTGCGGAGGAGAAGATGGAGCTGGCGAAGCCGCAACTTGCGTACCTCGTATATGCTTCTGACAATGGCGTAAACATTCCCCTCGAAGACCTCCTGGAGATTCCGGAGATAAAAGAAGCGCAGAGGCGGTGCGACGAGAGAAGAGCAAAGGGCGGGCTGCTGAACGACCCTGACCCGGAAGTAAAGAAACTTTTGGCCGATGGTTATCTTGAGAAGATGGCCGATTATCTTCTCGGCGACAAAAACGGCAGCGCGGTGTTTGAGAACGGGAAAATCCGCGAGGTTAACGGGGACGAGGATTTCTCCGGAGAGGTCGCGAAGGAACACAAGGCTTTCCTTGTGATTGGCCGCTCCGCTGGAGGAAAATCCACGGTCTATGCAAATCCTCTTTCCAACCAGCACAAGGCGCGAATCATTGATTCCGACATTGTTAAGCCGCTGCTTCATGGCTGGAATAATGGAGAAGGAGCCGACTATGTGCATAAGGCATCTTCCGCAATAGCAAAAATGGCGCAGAAGAAAGCCGTCGAGCGCGGAGAGAATATCGTTATCCCGAAAGTCGGAACATACGAGAGCGACAAACCGGAGACCTATTTCGACCTTATCGAGAAGACTGTCTTGCCGCTCATCAAGGCGGGCTACACGATTGAGTTCTACTTGAACGACATCTCCGAAGAGACTTCACTTACACGAAGCAGCGCGAGATTCGCAAGGAAGGGGCGCTTTATCAGCTTGGATTACCTGCATAGCATAGCAGACAAGCCGAATCAAGTATTCAAAGATTTTGCAACTAAAACATTAGGCGAATATGGCACAGTTAGAGAACATTTGGGACAGAGACCGGAAGGTTCCCGACCTGGAGGTGTTCCCGAATCTGAAGGTGGACACTCCGAGGCTGAAGGACTTGTGGAGGGAGTGGGTGGACGAGCACGCAACTCTGGAGGAACTGATGGACGATGGGCTGGGCGAGAAAGCGTTCAAGGAGTACGCGGGCTTGAAGGATTAGACCCCGAAACCCCTCTCTTCGTCAAAGCCGAGTGGAAGTCGAACGAAGGACTTCAAAAAGACCCTCCTATCCTCGTCTGGTCTTCCGAAAGCGGAGAGCCGCTGCCGGGGACCGTGGCCGAGCAGAAGAAGACGGAACAAAAGAAGAAACAGTCCAGAAAGAAACCGTCAGATGAGGGACCCACCCTCTTCGACATGATGGACGAAAACGATAACGACAATGAACCAGACGCAACTCAACAACCTCAAGACGGTAGCGCACCAGACGGGCAGCTGGGCGGAGTACCTGCTATCGGAAACGGAGTACTGGGCACCGAGGGACCTCGACAGTCTGACACCGGAACTGCTGGAGCAGACCGAGCAGGAGAGCCGGGAGTGGCTGGCGGAGAACAGGCAGTACTACCCGGCGGGAGGAGCGACGGAGGACCTTCGGGCTTCTCTGACCGAACAGGCGAAGGACAGCCAGAACCTTCTGACGGAGGAGCAGGCTTACGAGGCGGAAATGATGCGCCTCGACGGAAGCCCGTTAGAGGAAATAATGAAAAAGCTGCCCAGAAAAAGAAAGTAAGCAAGCCCGCGAGGAAGTACACTCGTAACTTCCATTACGAAGACAACGCTTCCGCGATTGACAACTACACTCCCGCGCAGCGGCTCAAGGCGAACATCGACGCTATCGAGGTGCTTGCCAAACTCGCGACCGATGGCAGGCCCGCGACCGCGGAGGAGAAGGAGACACTCTCCAAGTTCCGTGGCTGGGGCGGCATCCCGTTCGGCCACTATTACACGACACGGCAACTCCGTAACTCATACAACAGTGACGCGCAAAGGCTCGCTGACGCTATTGATGTCCTGGATCCCGCCGAGCAGAAAGGACTTCTCTCCGCCATCAGCAAGGCCGCTCTCACTTCCTACTACACCCCGACGGCCATCGCCCGCTCAATGAACCGCTTCCTTTCCCTCGCGGGATATAAGGGCGGCTCACTGCTCGACCCGTCGATGGGTAGCGGTATCTTCGAAGGGACGCTCCCGGAAGATATCCAGCAGCGCACGATGATTCACGGCGTGGAGCTGGACTGGCTCACCGGGCAGATTGCCAAGGCGCTCTATCCGGACGGAAACATTCAGGTGACCGGATTCGAAGACGCGGGCACGGCCATGGAAGCATTCGACGTGGTGGAAAGCAATATCCCCTTCGGTTCCATCAAGGTCACCGACCCCACGTGGAAGCACGACAGTTCTCCGGTCCGCAAGGCCGCGCAGGGGCGCATCCACAACTACTTTGCCGTGAAGATGCTGGAGTCCACCAAGCCCGGCGGCTTGTGCGTGATTATGACCAGCAACGCCATCCTCGACACCGCAAGCAACGCCATCATCCGTGACTATATCGCAGACCAGGCGGAGATTGTCGGCGTAGTCCGTCTCCCGGACAACACCTTCAAGGGAGCCGGTACTTCTGCCGTCACTGACGTACTCTTCCTCCGCAAGTTCCGTGACACCGAAGACCGTGGCAATACCCGCGATGACGAGAAGTACCGCACGCAGGTGCTCCAGCCGTTCCTCTCCACCGTGACAAAAGATGTGACGAAGAAGATTGACGGCACGAAGGTCAAGGTCGAATACAACGGCTACTTCGGCGCGCATCCCGACTTCATGATTGGGAATGTGATTGGCGGGAACCAGTACAAGGCGGACGCTTTCGGCCTCACCAGCGACTTGAGTACCGACGAGATTGCGGCGGCTATGGATAAACTTCTGGAAAAGAAGATTGTCGGAACCCGCAAGGGTAAATTGTTCAACACCGCGAAGACCGACCGCGAGGTGCATGAGGCCGTCCGCGAGAGCTACGTCGGCAACGGTGACTATATCAGCAGCGGCAATATCGTTGAGCAGGACGGCAAGTTCGGAATCGTCTCCCAGACCAAGAGCAAGTACGGTGACGTCACCCGCACCTTTGAGGAGCGTCCCGGCATGAAGGGCAAGGCCGCGCGCATCCGCGCCATGTTCCCCATCCGCACGGGCATGAAGAAGCTGGTTGCCGAGCAGATTGCCGGAGCAACCGACGCGGAGCTGGCTAAGTTGCGCAAGGACCTCAAGGATTCTTACGACAAATTTGTGAAACTCTATGGCCGTCTGCAGGAGAAGGACAACAGTTTCCTTGATGACGATATCGACGGCTACATGCTGCGCTCGCTTGAGAAGTGGCACGAGGGCAAGTTCGTCGGACTGTCCGACATCTTCACGAAGAACACAATCAAGCCCGTAATCGACCTCTCGCAGGCGCAGGACGGACAGTCGGCCATCAGCGTTTCCCTTGCCGAATACGGCGAAATCCGTCCGGAGTTCATGGAACGGATGCTGGGCGAGAACTGGTTTGACCTCTGCAAGGAGTTCGTGTTCCGCGTGCCCTATACTGATGACCGCTACGAGACCAAAGACGCTTACCTCTCCGGAGACGTGAAGACCAAACTGGAGCAGGCCCGCAAGGCTGCTGCCGAGAGCAAGGGCTTTGAACGCAACGTGAAGGAACTGGAAGCCGTGCAGCCGCGCGACATTCCTTTCAACGATATCAGCATCCACATGGGCGCTCGCTGGATTCCGCAGGAGATGTACACGCAGTTCATGACGGACCTCTTCGGCATCCACGGTGCCAACTGGAAGGGCCCGAAGAGCGGTGTCATCTACTCCGATGTGGCAGACAGTTTCATCGTGAACGTGGTCGGCTCCGAACTGGGCGGCACTGCCGGGAAGTGGGCCACCAAACGGAGGACCGCAAAGGATATCTTCGAAGCGGCGCTCTCCGACAAGACCATGCGCGTCATGACGAAGGACAGAGACGGCAAGGAGTTTCTTAATGTGGCCGAGACCGAAGCGGCCAATGCCAAGGTCGCCGAAATGCGCGAAGCGTTTGAAGACTGGCTCCCGCGTGATTCCGAGCGCGTGAAGCAGGTCGCGCAGCTCTATAACGACAAGTTCAACCGCACCGTGCTCCGTAAGTTCGACGGCTCACACCTCCAGATACCCGGCTTGATGGGAATGGAGTTGCGCCCGCACCAGAAAGACGCGGTATGGATGCTCATCAACAACCGTGGCGGCATCGTTGACCACATGGTGGGAGCCGGAAAGACCCTCGTCATGCAGTCGGCCATCATGGAGATGCGGCGCATGGGTATCGCAAAGAAACCCATGATTGTGGCTCTCAAGTCCACGGTGGGGCAGATTACGAAGGAGTTTATCGAGGCGTACCCGTCAGCGCGCATCCTCGCCCCGACCGAGAAGGACTTCGAGAAGGTGAACCGGAAGAAGTTCCTCTCCAACATCGCCCTCAACGACTACGACTGCATCATCGTTTCACATGAGCAGTACCAGATGCTCCCTCATACAGAAGAGGTGGAGACGCAAGTCATCCGCGAGCAGCTGGAGCAGCTTGACGCGGCTATTCAGTTCATCTACGGGCAGGAAGACCAGTCGCAACTGACAAAGCGCCAGCTCAAGGGGCTTGAGAAGCGCAAAGCTAATCTGGAAGCCAAAATGAAGGCTCTCTTGGACCGCAAGGTGGACCGCGAGTTCACTTTCGAAAGCCTTGGTGTTGATTACTTGTTCGTGGACGAGTGCCAGCAGTTCAAGAGCCTGCCGTATGTGACCAGCTACCAGAACGTCGCTGGCCTTGGTGATGCTGCCGGCTCCCAGAAGGCCATCGCCCTGCTTAACGGCGTGCGTTACCTGCAAGGCTTGCACCAGGGAGACATGGGAACCACGTTCCTCTCCGGCACTACCATCACCAACTCCCTCGTGGAAATCTACAACCTACTCAATTACCTGCGCCCGCGCGAAATGCAGAGCCTCGGCTTCACCACGTTCGACGCATGGGCGCAGACGTTCGCGCAGCGCAGCGGAGAGCTGGAGTACGGAGTGACGCAGGAACTCAAGGAAAAAAACCGCTTCCGCAGGTTTGACAACGTGCCGGAACTGGCTCGGCTCTATGCCGAGATTGCCGACGTGCGAAACGACCTCAACCTCAAACTTCCCAAGCCGAAGCCCCGGATGCACGTGGTGACCGTGCCAGCATCGGAGCGGCTCAAGGAGATTAACGCGGAGGTCATTAAGATGGTCCGGGACAAGAACGGGAGTTACTTCCACAACATGGGTGCTCTCAAGAACGCGACCGACAAAAAGTCTCCGTTCGGCCTTCTGGCATCAGGCATATCCACGAAAGCAGCCATCAGCCTCAAGCTCCTCGACCCGGCTATGGAGGATGACGGCGGCAAGATTCACTACGTGTGCGAGAATGTCGCTGAAATCTATAAGAAGTTCAACGACCAGAAGGGCACGCAACTTATCTTCTGCGACACCGGCGTGCCGACAAAGGATTCCAAGTACGACGTGTACTCCGACATCATCAACCGCTTGTCGAACGACTACGGCATACCCCGCGAGGAAATCGTGGATATCCATGTGGCCGACACTGACAAGAAACGCAAGGAGTTGTTCGGCAAGGTGCGCGAGGGGACCGTGCGCATCCTCATCGGCGGCACAAAGAACATGGGGACCGGCGTGAACGTGCAGCCGCGTGTCGTGGCCATGCACCATATCGACGTGCCGTGGACCCCGGCAGACCGCGAGCAGCGGGAAGGCCGTGGCGTGCGGCAGGGTAACATCGTGGCCCGCGACTTCAACGACAACAACGTGGACATTTACTTCTACGCTGCCGAAGAATCCCTCGACCTGTACAAATACCAGTTGCAGGACACGAAGGGTAAGATGTTCGCGCAGTTCAAGCAGGGAACCATCGGAGGCACCGAGCGTAGTTTCGACGAAGGAAGCGGCGGCGAAGACGGAGCGTTCGACCCCGCCGAGATTGTGGCGCTCCTCTCCGGCAATCCCGTCATCCTTGAGAAGTCGAAGCAGGACAAGTTGGTGGAGAAGCTCCGCAGGGCCAAGCGCACCTACGAGAGCGAATGGCATCAGCAGAAGGCGGACTTCGACGCGATGACCGCATACCTTAACACGCAGGAATCATTCCTCCGGCAGAACCAGCGGGACATCGAAGCGCTTGAGTACGGCGGCTTCAAGAAAGGCGAAGACGGGAAGTACCCGGCCACCGTCACCGTTGAGGACTACGGCTCTTACGGGACCCGCAGAACCTTTGACAAGCCGAAGGAGGCCGGAGAGTATATCCACAAGCTGCTTGAGCGCAAGGGCGCATCCGTCCGGCTTACCGGATTCGGGCAGACGGCAACCGTCCAGCTCGGCGAGGTCGAGAGCGTCCTGAGTGGCGTCCCGACGTATGAGTGGCAGGTCTCCCTCCAGTCAAGGAGCGGCATCCCGTACCGCGTGGCGCTCTCGCAGGACGACACCGCAGCCGGCTCCGCTTTCCGTAACGTCCTCCAGAAGGTTTATACCAACCGCGACGTTTACAAGCGCAAGATTGAGGAAGCCAAGCACAAACTTGAGGGCGCGGATCCAGGCGAGATGGCTTTCCCGAAGCAGGAGGAACTGGACGCGGCGGAAGCACGCAAGAAGGCACTCGACGCGGAATACAAGGCCCTTGCCCCGAAGGATGAGAAGAAGGGTGCGCAGACGGAAGGCAGCGCCTCCGGCGAGGTGAATCTTGACGAGGAGGGCGATGTGCGGACCCGCACGGCCTACCACGGCTCCGGCTTTGACTTCGATAATTTCAGCCTCCGTAATGTCGGCAATGGCGAGGGGGAAATGGCGCACGGCTACGGGCACTACGTATCCTTCAACAAGGAGACCGGCATTGACTACGCGTGGAACATAGCCGTTGAGGTTGCCGACCGCCAAGGTCTGATAAACCCCGACGTGAGGAGAATCCTTGACAACGATTCCTTTGGCAGCTATGACGAGGCAGTGACCCGCTATGACGAACTGCTCAAGGCCCGGCAGGAATCCATCCGTAAGGAGCTGGACGAGGCGAGAAAGGAGGATGCCGGCGATAAGAAACTTATCCGTGGCCTTGAAAAGGACTACGAGAACATAATGTCCTACCGTCCTCTTTCCGAGGTCATCAAGGATATGCGCAACATCTACACGGTCGATATCCCGGAGGACACCGGAGAGAACTACATTGAGGAAATGAAGACGCTCTCCAAGGCGGGACGCAAGCGCATTGCCGACGTGGTGCGCGGCCTTCCGGAGAGCCGGCTCCAGCGAGCCAAGCATGGTCCCAACTGGTTGCCGCAGGGCTTCCAGACGCTCGCCAGTGTCATAGAGCGCGAGCAGTATGCCGGGAAGGAAATCCGCGAGCGTCTTGTGGATGCTCTTGGCTCCGAGAAGGCGGCAAGCGAGGTGATGCACGACGCGGGATTCGTAGGCATGACCTACAACGGGCGCATCGACGGACCGTGCGCGGTCATCTTCAGCGACGATGATATCAGCGTGGTTGAGAAAGAGCGTTACCGAATCCGCGAGGATGCGGCCCCGACGAAGACCGGGACCGGATACAAGGTCTTCTTCCTCAAGGATGGTCTTCTCTATCCTCCTATGGTTGCCAACCGTGGCGGGGAAGCTACGCCCGCAGGCATCTGGCTCGATGCTGACGCAGCCCCGATAGCCGGGTATAGCAAAGAGGGCCGCCCGCAGGTCGCTGCCGGAGGAAAGGGCACGCAGGGAGGAAAGGGCAAACTTGCCTACCGCCCCGGCTGGCATCTGGGCAGCATCCCTTATGCCCTCCAGTTTAACCGTGGCAAGAAAGTGGACAACCCGCTGGGAATCCTCACGAAGAAAGGCACTCCCGTACAGGTGGGCGAGTACTTCCCGAAGAATTTCGTCTGGGCAGAGGTGGAATACGCCGCCGATGTCGATTACCAGAAGGAGGCCAACAGTTACGGCCAACTCAAGAACGGCAAGTTCCGTCACTCTTATGCCGGACTTCCATACCTTCCCACCAACGGCGCATATACCTACCGGACCAATCCCAACCCGGCCACCGACCCGTGGATTATCACGGGCGCGATGAAGGTGAACCGCATCCTCACACCGTCCGAGGTGGATGAGCTGGTGAAGGCCGCAGGCCGCGCACCGCAGCAGCGGCAGAAAGGAGCCGTCACCGACGAGCAGGTTAACGCCCTCAACGTGACGCTTGCCAGCCTCACCCGCGCCGACGATGACGCGAAGGTCAGTGCCGCGAAGCAGCTCGGCAAGCAACTCGGCGTGAACGTCCGCATCGTTACCGATGTCGAGAAAATCAAGGGGAGTGACGAGCAGGAGACGGCACGCGCCCGCGGGAGCAAGGGATTCTTCGGCACCGCATCCAACCGTATCACCGTGGTCATCCCGAACAACGCCAACGTTGCCGATGTCATGGCAACCGTGTTCCATGAAGTTGTCGGCCACCGCTCCATCAAAGATGTCGTGGGCGAGAGGCCGTTTACCAACTTCCTTGCCCGCGTATGGATGGGCGCTGACGAGAACGCCCGCGAGAGAATCACCGAAGCGGCCCGCAGGAACAAGTGGGGATTCGCCGAAGGCGTTGAGGAATATATCGCGGAACTTGCCGAGAACGGCTTTGCGGACCGCGAGAACGCCGGATTCATCCAGAAGGTCGCGCAGTTCTTCCGCGACATGCTCTCCGAGGCGAAAATACGCATGGGCGCGCTCCTCAACGAGCGCGACGTGATGTATGCCCTCTGGCGCGGATACCAGCTACAGAAGCGGCGCGGCGCGCTTGGCGAAGCGGAGAACATCGCCATGAAGCAGGAGCTTGGCGTGGGCGAGTTCGCGGAGCCTAACCGCTACCGTTCCGGCGGCTCTCCGACCCCTTCCACTGGGAAGAGCACGGCCCGCGCGACCTACGAGGATAAGGTGCGCATCGTGAACAAGGAAGGCCAGAAGACCAAGACCGCGAATCTTGGCCGCAGGCTCCTTGAGGCATACCAAGACAGTATGTACGCCCTGAAGGTCTTCCAGCAGGCTATATCCGAAGAGACCGGGAAACCCATCGAGGACCACGAGAACGCCTACATGGCAGAGAACCGCATGAGTAGCATGAACAAGGCGCAGGCTGAAATCTACAACCGCGACTTCTACTCCCCGCTCATGGATGCCATCAAGGCCCTCAACGCGGAAGGCGCTGACTATAACGATATCATCACTTACATCATAGCCAAGCATGGCCTTGAGCGTAACGAGGTCTTCTCCAAGCGCGAAGCCGAGAAGGACGGCGGCGCATGGGACGGCACTGTGAAGGACTTCTCCGGCCTTACAGGTCTGACCGGAGAGGAGAAAGACTTCACCGCAGCCGCGGAAGCCGTCGTGAAAGCGTTCGAGGACGAGTACGAGACAAACGACCTCTGGGAGCGCATCAATGCCGCGACCAAGGAGACGCTGCGCAAGAGCTATGACAGTGGCCTGATGACCCGCGACGTGTACAATCAGGTCAAGGGTATGTTTGAGTACTATATCCCGCTTCGCGGGTGGAGTGACAATGTGGCCGCTGACGAGTACGACTACCTCGCAGGCTCCAGGCGGCTCACTTCCCCGACGATAAAGAAGGCCGAGGGACGTAAGTCCATAGCGGACGACCCGATTGCGACCATCGGACACATGGCCGAGAGCGCCATCATGCAGGGGAACCGCAATACGATGAAGCAGAAATTCTTGAACTTCGTCGTGAACAACCCGACCACCTTGGCCAGCGTGAGCGAGCAGTGGTACGTCCATGACGCAGCTACTGACACATGGGAAGCCCGCAACCCCAATATCCCGGAGAATGCCACCGGGGATGAAGTGGCGGACCTCGTGGAGCAGTTCGAAGCCGACATGAAGGCCCTCGAAGCCACCGGGGAAGCGACGCGCAAGCGTGCCGGACTGACGCTCGGCAAGCACGTGACGGCCTATGAAGGGCAGGAGCACGTGGTCCGTGTGATGCGTGGCGGCAAGGAGTACTGCATCTATGTGAACGCCAACCCGCGCGCCGCGCAGGCGGTGAACGGCATGACAAACCCGGACGCGGTGCAGAATGCCGCCGTGGAAATGGCGAAGCGCATCAAGAACTTCATGGCGCGCATGTTCACCAGCCAGAACCCTTCGTTCATCATCTCCAACTTGAGCCGTGACGTCATCTGGGCTGCGACTGCCGTCTCCGTCAAGGAGGATTCGGACTATAATAAGCAGTACCAGAAGAATATCCTCGGCTCTCTGGCCAAGGTGAAACTTGTTTCCCTCGTGAAGAAGTTTCAAGAGGGGAAGCTGGACGAGAGCGTCGAAGTGGAGAAGTACTTCAAGGAGTTCATCGAGAACGGCGGCGAGACCGGATTCACCAACATCAACACCGTCGAGGACTTCAAGAGGGATATAGACCGGATGCTCAAGGAGGCCAAGGGTGGCGTGGCCAATGTCCCGAAGAAAGTATGGCGCGGCATCTGGGATTCCGTGGAGTTCCTCAACCGCGCAGCGGAGGACGCGACCCGCTTTGCCGTTTACATGACCTCCCGCCAGCAGGGACGCACCGTAGCGCGCAGCGTGTATGACGCGAAGGAAATCACCGTGAACTTCAACAAGAAGGGAAACGGCGGCTACCTCAATAACGTGATGAAGTTCGCCTATATCTTCTTCAACGCCACGATTCAGTCCCTTGCCAACTTCGGCAAGCTCATGAGCGAGCACCCCGCGAAGATGACGGCGGCACTCTCTACCTTCGCCGTGGCCGGGTTCCTTTCGCCTTTCCTCAATGCGTGGATCCAGGCGATTGCCGGAGACGGTGACGGGGATGACGATGACTGGTACTGGGACCTGCCGGAATGGGTGCGGCGCAACAACCTTGTGTTCCATATTCCTTTCACGGACCGTGGCTACCTCACCATACCGCTGCCGCACGAGCTTCGCGCCTTCTTCGGCATGGGCGAGATTGCCAACGGCGTAATGCAGGGCAAGCAGAAGCCCGCAGCCGCACTGAAAGATGCGGTTGACGGTTTCTCCACCATGGCCCCCATCGACTACACCGGGAACGCGGGCAGCGCGGCAGTGAACCTCACTCCTACCATCGCGCAGCCATTCGCGCAGCTCATAGCCAACAAGGACTTCTTCGGCAAGCCCATCTACAAACGGAGCGACTGGAACAAGCGCGACCCGGAATGGACCAAGGCTTACCGCGGCTCGTCCTCCTTCCTCGTGAACGGCACTCGCTGGCTGAACGAACTGACCGGAGGGGATGAAGTGAAGAAAGGCTGGCTCGACCTCAACCCCGCCATCATCGAACACTTGTTCGAAAGTTACCTTGGTGGCGTAGGTAAGACTCTCAACCGCAGCGCGAAGACGGTCTCCATGCTCTGGGACGAGGATTTGCGGCAGTGGAGGAACGTTCCCGTTGCCAGCACCTTCTATCAGGAGGGGGACGAGCGCAGCAACGGGAGCCAGCTGAACCGAGAGTACTTCGAATACCGCGACGAGCACGAGGACGTGGAGCACATGCTTTCCGGCTACAAGCGGAAGATTGTCGAGAAGCACGGAAAGGGCGATACCGAGGGCGAGCAGGAGTACCGCGAAATCCTGCAAGACTTCGTGCAGTCTCCGGAGTTCAAGCGCTATCAAGCCCTGCACCCATACGTAGAGGCCGTCAGCAAGTGCAACTCCGCGCTCAAGAACCTTGAGGGGGAAGACCGCAAGCGGCTGGAAAGCCGGATGAACGAATTGAAGAAGGAACTCGTGGATAAGCTGCATGAATTGAATGAGCAATAGATAAAACGGAAGCGGCCCCGCGGTCGATTATATTTGCCGCGATTGCGGGACCGTCCCCCAAAGCGATACACCTATGGCCAAAGAAAGAATAATACCCTTGAGCCGTCTTACCGACCGTAGCGGCACGGCGAGCGACATGGATTCCGTGGCCGCTGCAAAGCGCAAGGCCGGGGACCGTCGCGCGTTCGACGTGCTGATGCAGGCCCAGAACGCCTACTTCGGAATGTACCAGTTCCAGAGGGACTGGCAGCGCAACAAGAACTATAACTACGGGAAGCAGTGGGATGATGTCATCTGTGTCAACGGCAAGATGATGACCGAAGAGGAGTATATCCTCCAGCAGGGCAGCGTCCCCCTCAAGAACAACCTCATCCGCAGGCTGGTCCGCAACGTCCTCGGTGTGTACCGCAGCCAGAGCAAGGAGCCCACGTGCGTGGCCCGCGACCGCGACGAGCAGCGTCTGGGCGAGACTATGACCACCATCCTCCAATGCAACATGCAGCGGAACGAGATGGACGAGCTCTACTCCCGCACCTTTGAGAAGTACCTTATCGGCGGTCTTGCCGTGCATTACAAGTGGTATGGCTGGAACAACGGCACAAAGGACTGCTGGACGGAGGCCATCGGGAACGACCAGATATTCATCGACAACGACGCGCGCGACCCGCGCATGTGGGACCTGAAGATTATCGGGCATATCCGAGACATGGACTTCCTCGCCATGGCTTCCAAGTTCGCGAAGACCCGCGAGGATTACGAACGGCTCTCCCGTATCTACGCCAGCGCAAAGGACACCCAGTACGTGAAGTCCTTCTTTGAGCAGTTCGGACAGGTGCGCCTGCAGCGGCTCGACTTCCTCACACCGAAGGACCCGTCCAAGTGCCGCGTCATCGAGGTGTGGCGCAAGGAGATTCGCCCACGCTACCACTGCCACGACCCGCTCAAGGCTGATTACTTCCTCACCGACGACGAGCACTTCGCGGAGGACGTGACGGCAGTGAACGTGCGCCGGCTCCAGCAGTGCGTCAACGAAGGCATCCCCACCGAGGAAGCACCGCTTATCACATACGAGTGGAGGCTTGAGGACTACTGGTATTACTATATCCTCTCCCCCTTCGGGGACATCATCGACGAGGGCGAGACCCCTTACGACCACGGCGAGCACCCGTATGTCGTAAAGGCGTACCCGTTCATCGACGGCGAGATTCACTCCTTCGTTTCCGACGTGATAGACCAGCAGCGCTACGTGAACCGCCTTATCACCATGTACGACTGGATTATGCGTTCCAGCGCGAAAGGTGTGCTCATCTTCCCGGAAGAGTGTCTCTCCGACGAAATGTCGCTTGACGAAATCATGGAGAACTGGAGCCGCTTCGACGGCGTTATCATAGCCAAGACGAAGGACGGTGTGAAGTTGCCGGAGCAGATAGCGAACAACGCCACGAATATCGGCATCGGCGAGCTCCTCAACCTGCAACTCAAGTTCTTCGAAGACATATCCGGCGTACAAGGCGCGCTGCAAGGCAAGCCGGGATTCTCCGGCGAGAGCGGCGAGCACGCCAACGCCATGATTCAGAACGCCACGACCTCGCTCCTGGATCTGCTCGACAGTTACTCCAACTTCATCAAGAAGGCCGCATACAAGGATGTCAAGAACATGCAGCAGTTCTACGACAGCAGGCGCGTGTTCAACATCGCGGGCAAGAATGCCATCGTGGAGTACGACCCGGAGACGATGGGAGACGTGGAGATGAACATCTCCATCGTGGAGAGCACCAGCACCCCAGTCTATCGCCAGATGCAGAACCAGTTCCTCAAGGAGATATGGGCTTCCGGTCAGATATCGCTGGAGCAGATGCTCGAAAACGGCTCGTTCGACTTCGCCGACCAGCTCCTCCAGAGCATCAAGAGCCAGAAGGAGCAGTTGGAGCAGGGGCAGACCCCGGACGGGCTTTCCCCGGAGCTCCAGCAGCAGGCCCAGCAGGGTGTCAACATGGGCAACGTCACACGCGCATACGATATGCTACGCAATCCGTTCAGATACCGGGCAGCAGCCTAAACCAACGGAAAGAGGGAGCCGGAAACGGTTCCCTCTTTTTACATCGTCGCTGCCGACACGTATTGCTTCTGCACGTGGTGGAACCCGGCTTCCGTCGGCGGTCTCCGCTTGACCTCCTTCGGCCGGTCCATTTCGCACAGGCACACCTGCAACCCGATTGCCCGCGTCATGAGGATATCGTCATGCTCGCCCGACACCGCGCCGTAGGAGCCGTCCTGCTTGCGCTCATAGACCAGATACTCGTTCACGGCCTGCTCGTCCCGCTCGGTGTAGAGCTGCTCGCGGATGACCTTCACGAGGTTGTCTATGATGATGGGTTTGGTGATGGTGTTCGTGTGATACCCGTACTTCACCGGTACCTTGTTCTTGATGTCTTCCGGAGACTGCTTGCGCGCGTAGAGGTTGTCATAGACCCGTTTAATCTGGTTGAGGATATAGCCGGAGTGGTCCCCGTCCACGTTGCGCTCCTTGTCGTGCGTCTCAAGCGTGTTGGATTCAATCACGAGGTAGGCTTCGTCATAGTAGTAGGCAATCTGCGCGGCCTTCCATGCGAGGAGGTCCATGTCTATGTGCCCGCGCCACTGCGCTACCACCACGGGCTTCTCACCCTCCATCATGCCTATCCGGTCGAAGACCGTGATGACGGACCAGTCGGCCTTGTTGCTCCTGCCGCCGATGTCCACGACAACCAGATACCTGTGCCGAATCTTTATCTCCGGGTCTATGTCCGGCTTGCTCCATATCCACAAACACCCCTGATGGTCCTCCTTGAAGCGGACGTTCTGGAACGCCTCCTTGCCCTCTCGCCCGTCGGCATACACGTCCCCGACGAAGTAAGGGCGGCGGCAGGAAGCGCGGAACTTCTCCACGAGGTACTTGTCGAAGACCATCTGGCCGGAATGCACGAAAGCCTCGATATCGTCGGACGGGAACTCGGAGGCCATCTCCCCGTGGTCTTGATACTTCTTCCGTTCCTCCACGTACCAGTGGATAGCCTCCAGCGTCGCGCCCTTGTTCCAAAGATACCATAGGTACTGCCCTGGCTCCTCGCGGTCGTTGTTGGCATTGGTGTTGTTGCGGTTCAGCCAGAGGGACCGGGCAAAGGCAAGGCGCTCGGCCTCACTGTCGAACGGCAGAGTGTATTCGTCAATCTCAAACCACGCGATAAAGAGCGCTTCGAACTGCGAGAAACCCTCCTTTGCCGCCACGTATTCCTTGTGGAAGAAGTTGCCAACACCGTTGGCCGTGGATTCGTACACAATCATCGTGTACGGCTTGAGCAGCACGCCGGAGCACGCGGCCTTCACGATGTCGCTCGGAGACTTGCCGTCGGTCTTCTTCCAGATGCCCACCTCGGAGCAGTGCACGAGGTTGTAATCACCACCGCGCGCGGAATCCGGACGCTCCGCCGTGCCAATCTTGATTTTGCAGTTACGCTGCGGCACGCGGTGTATGCTGCCGGAGTGGCCGACCCCGACCCACTTCGCCTCGTTCTCCTTGTAAGCCTCTCCGAGCTTGTGGAGCATCCCGACCGGGTAAGCCTTTATCATGCGGTCGAACATATCCTGGATCTCGTCGGAAGCCGTGCCCTGATGCGCGACAATGAGGGAGTTGAGACCCGGCTTGTGACAGAGTTGGAGCCATGCCATGTAGAGCTGGATACACGTGGAGCCGCCCCACTGACGCGCCTTCAAGAGTATCAAGCGGATAGGCTTCCCGGCAAGGCGCTTCGCCTCAAGACGCTCCACCAGCCGCCGTTGAGGACGGGAAAGGCGGAAAAGAACGTCATCTCCCCCGCCTTTCGGCTTTATCTTCGCGTAGAACGCGGCCCAGAAGGCGAAGTCGTACCGACATCGCAGCTTCACTACCGACTGGATGACCGCTTCGCGGGAATCCTCCGTGTCCGGCTCCTCCAGCGTGTCGGTGATGAACTTCGAAAGGGAGCCGGCGGCAAGCAGCTTCTTGATTAACGGAATCTTGAACATCTGCTTGGGGAGCCACATCTTGATGGGGAAGCCCTCAATCTCGAATACGAGACGGTCGCGCATGAGGATGGAGCCCTCGCCCGTGATTGGGTTGAACGGCGCGCGTATCGCGGCGTTCCTCTCCTTGTCAAGACGAAGTATCTCCTTGACCGCGTTGGTCTCGTTCAGTGTCATTACATATACAAGTGACGGTACTTGCGTTTGTGTTCCGCAATCTTCTTCGACCTCTCTTCATACCAGCCCCTCTCGCACTTGTTGATGATGGCCTTGGCTGACCCCGGCGTGAGGTAGAACTTGGGCGCTGGCTCGCCCACAACGTCTATCGTGAGGTTGTAAACCGATTCTTCTGGAAACTCTTTCATTCTTTCTTTCACCCTGCGGAATATCTCTTCAAACATCTCGCGTTTGTTCTGCCGCATCTTCCCGACCGGACGGTTGTTGAGCATGTTCGACACGACGATGGCGGCGCGGCGCTCGCTCACCCAGAACCTCTCCGCCGGCTTGTTCACCACCTGCTCGTAGATATCGCCCAGCACGATGTACTTCGCTTCGCAAAGGCACTCCTTGTAGGCGCGCATCAAGTCCTTGTTGCGCTGCTCCTCGTATTCGAATATGCTGCCCTCGCTTTTCATCGGATTTTCCGGCGTATCTACTGTATCAAAGTTACCGAATCGCAGGGAAATACTTAAAAAAGAAGTCGCAGGGTGCATATTTATATTTGCTACACATTCATTCAGAACTAATTGTAGCGATTATGGCAAACCCTGTAAATCAGCCAGTTAAGTCAAGGCGGGATTCGTTCCACGAAAGACTGAAAGCCAAATATCCGGACCGTCAATTCGACGATGACGAGGCCATCTTCGGCCAAATCTCCGATGATTACGATGAATACGACAAGCAGATTGCCGGGTATCGTGAGAACGAGGAGGCGCTTTCCAAGATGTTCAACTCCAGCCCGAAGGCCGCGGCACTCACCATGGCCTTCAAGGACGGGGACCCTCTGATGAAGTTCGTCGAGATGTTCGGCGAGGACATGCTTGCCGCTGCCAACGACCCGGAGAAGAAGGAAGAGCTGGCCAAGGCGAACAACGAGTATGTGACCCGCGTCACCGAGAACAAGAAGTACGAGGACGAGTACAACGCCAATCTGGAGACCACCATCAAGACCATCGAGGAGTTCGAGCAGGAGAACGGCATTTCCCCGGAAGAGACTGACAACTCCATCCTCCCGGCCATTTCGCAGATTTTCAAGGACTACCTCGTGGGTAAAATCTCCAAGGAGACGCTGGCCATGGTGCGCAACGCCATCAACCACGATACCGACGTGGCCGCAGCCGGAGAGGAAGGACTGCTCAAGGGCAAGAACTCCAAGATTCGCGCGAAGATGAAGGAGCACTCCCCGTCCGAGAACCTCCCTCCGCACCTCGGCGGCGGTACTGGCGGCGGCGCTGCCGTCCCGACCCAGCGCAGGCGGTCCAACCCCATCTTTGACATCGCGGACCAGGCGAAATAAACATTACACCAACCTATAAATCACAGTTATTATGGCAGAAACAGCAACTGTTGTGACGGGTGAAGTGGTGCAGCCTACCTCTGTAACCCCCACCCCCGGACCCGGCTCTGCGGGTCTCCCTTCACAGGTTCCCGGTCAGCCCACTACCGTCAGCGGCGCAGCAGCTGCTCAGGGCGGAATCGACCCCGGTAACCTTATCGTCCCCGACATTGACGAAGACCTCTTTGAATTTGAGAAGGACGATAACCCTCTTATGCAGCTGATGCTGAAAGCGAAGAAAGTGAACGTCACTTCTCCGGAAGTGGACCACTACATGCTGGACGAGCCCGCCGACGGGTGCGAGACCAGCACTGCGCTCAACGCATCGGCTGGCCAGACCGTAGTCCTCCCCGTGGACGCGAAGTACCAGAAGTATTTCCATCCCTACGACACCGTGCTCGTGAAGGACGTTGACGGCTACACTGAGGATGGCCAAAGCACCACCCCCGGCAAGGACCTCATGCTCTTCATCACCGGTGTTGACCCCGTTTCCGGCAACCCCATCGCCCGTGCCGTCAATGGCCCCAAGGCCAACGCCACCGACGAGTTCTGCAAGTGCCCCGCCATCCCTGCCGGCACCTACCTCGTGTTCCTTGTGAACGCTCTCTATGAGACCCAGAAGGAAGTCGAGCCCGACCTCATCCTCCCCACTCCGGAGCGTCTCTACCTCCAGAAGTCCGGCATGAATCAGGTTGTCTCCGACTACTTCGATTCCCAGAAGAAGCGCATCCCGTTCAACGAGGCGGTCATCGCGGAGAAGGCCATCCGCAACTACAAGCGCAAGGCCAACCGCACCCTCTGGGCTTCCCGCAAGTCCAAGTTCCTCGTGAAGGCCGACAAGAACATGGGCAACCAGTACGTGTACACCAGCGAGGGTGTCCGCTGGCAGTTCAAGCGTGAGCTCCAGCACGAGGGCGCATGGACCATCGAGGAGCTCATCGCCCTCATGAAGATGTTCAAGAACGGCGAGGACGTCCCCGAAGGTGGCGTGTTCCTCGTGGGCACCAACCTGCTTGAGCAGCTCCAGTGCATCGACTACTCCAACCATCCGGAAATCACCATCACCTCCGCGATTAACCCCGTGGGCTGGAAGGTGACCCGCATCACGAGTATCTTCGGTGACCTCGACATCAAGCAGGAGCGCACCCTTGACCGCCTCAAGTGGGCCAACTCCGGCGCTATCATCGGCTACGACCGTCTGGTCCACTACGCCCGCACCGCGGAGCACTCCTTCGAGGACCGCATCGAGGGCCAGGAAGCCAAGCGCACCGGCATCCTCAAGTGGGACTGCCTCGGCCTCAAGGGCTCCTGCCACATCTGGGTGGACGGCGAAGGCTCCACCACCAACGCTGATGCCGTCACCATCGTGTACTGGGATTCCGCATCCGCTCCTACCGGAGACGCCCTCGTGGACGGACGTGTTTACTACCTGCTGCAGGACTG
>FLNZ01000404.1_pt1 | contig 29820 bp, 22 predicted proteins | sample 1140391 | NCBI WGS metagenome assembly FLNZ01 (sample SAMEA3878171, study PRJEB12797) | bioreactor metagenome | biome: Moose rumen | place: Sweden | collected 2011-10 | reverse complement strand
CTACTTCGTGCTGGGCGCAGTCGTAAGCCTCATCAACAGCATCGCGGGGGGCGGCTCCACGCTGAGCCTTCCCATCATGATCTTTCTGGGAATGCACGCCACGGTCGCAAACGGCACGAACCGCATCGGGCTCATCATCGGCAACTTCAGCAGCGCCATCAACCTCGCGCGCCACGGCTACCTGAACAAGAAGATTTTCTTGCAGCTGGTCGTGCCGACCATGGTAGGCGCCATCATCGGGGCCTGTTTCCTGGTAAACATCGGCGACAAGCTTTTCCAAGCGATTCTCGCGGTCGTCATTTGCCTTGTGTTCGTTATGAGCCATTTGCGCAAGGACATTCTAGGAAAGCCGCCCGCGACACCCCCCGAAAGGCTCACATGGAAGGGCGCGCTCGGGTTCGCCTTCATCTCCATCTACGGCTGCATCGTGCAGGTGGGCGTGGGCTTTTTGCAGATATTCGGCCTCACGCGCTACACGGGGCTTTCGCCCATCGAGGTCAACGCCCTCAAGAACTCGCTCACGAACGTGTTCCTGATCGTAAGCACCGTGGCCCTGGGCTTTGCGGGTAAAATCGACTGGCCCATAGCCATCATCATGGCCATAGGCGCCTGGGTCGGCGGCTACTTCGGAAGTTTCTTGCAGCGCAAGAAGGGCAACAGGTTTATCCAAAACTTCATCAGCTTCGCAAGTATCGCGATGGCCGTCTACCTGCTAATCGACCTGTTTATTTAATTCATTGAATTTAACGAATTAACAGTCGTTTTAGCATTTATTTCACCATTTTTGGCAATTTAATTTTACACCTTGAAACAAGCCTTTCGCCAAGCCCCGCAACCAGCGAATCCTCCAACGCCCTGTCGCCTGCCGCAAGCAGTTCCTTCTGGCCGCGCGTAAGCTTCTTGATGCGCGCCTCCAGGCGGAGCGCCTTTTCGCGGGAATCCAGCTTGAACTGCCGCAGGACGCACTCCGGCGGGAACGCCTTGGTGAATTTCGCCCCCTTGCCCGACCTGTGCTGTTCAAGGCGCGCCGCGACGTCGACCGCGTACCCCGTATAAATGCGGTTCCCCGCACAACGGAGCATGTAGACAAAGTGAGGCATAGTTAGAGGAGAGAGGAGAGACAGAAGAGGAGTGACGAAAGACGATAGGCGAAAGAGGAAAGACGAGAGACGAGATATAGACTCTTGGGACTTCGCCCCTTAGTGGATGTTATCCACTTTGTGGAGACGAGAAAAACGAACGCCTGATGTGAAGTAATTCCACATTACACACCCCACATTCCATATTACACATTACATTACGCTTCTTGGTGGTGCGCCTTGGACACGATGCTCATGTAAATCGTACCGAGTATCGCCGCGCAGAAGCTACCCAGCAGAATGCCCAGTTTAGCGGAATCCTGTCGGTCGCCCACGTCGAACGCGAGGTTTGCGACAAACAGCGCCATGGTAAAACCGATACCCGCGAGCATGCCGCCGCCCCACAGCACCTTCCAGCTGTAGCTGGGCTTGACCGACACGCCAATCTTTACGGCAAGCAGGCTGAAGAGGAATATGCCTATGGGCTTACCGAGAATCAGCGCAAGCGCTACGGCCCCCATCACCGGGACCTCGACACCGCCAAGCTTGATTTCGACACCCGCGTTGCTCAGCGCAAACAGCGGCATAATGAAAAAGTTCACCCACGGGACCAGCGGCTTGAACAGGCGCTCCTGCATCGAGATACTTTCGCGGGCGCCGCGCTTCAACAGCGTGAACACCTCGTACTGTTCGTTGCGGTCCTTGCCCTCGCCCGAAAGCTTGCTGCCCACGTTCCCGGCAAAGTGCGCAAGCCTGCCCTTGGCAAGCACGGGCCTTGCGGGCACGGAAAGCCCGAGCAGCACGCCCGCAATGGTCGGATGCACGCCGCTCTTTACAAAGAACGCCCACACCGCGATACCGATAACGCCGTGCAAGAAAATGTTGCGCACCCCTATCCTGAAACACACGTTAATCAGCGCCAACAGCGCAAAACCCGTACCCAGCGCCGCAAAGTTGATGCCGTCGCCGCTCGGGTAGCCAATCGCAATCACGAGGATTGCGCCGATATCGTCGGCAATGGCTAGGGTCAAGATCATGACGCGGAGCGCATGCGGGACCTTTTTACCGAGAATCGCCATGCAGCCGACCACGAACGCGATGTCGGTCGCCGTGGGCACGCCCCAGCCGTGGGCCGCACTATGTTCGCCATGGGGGCAAAGCAGCAGGTAAATCAGCGCGGGGAAAAGCATCCCCCCCGCAGCGGCAATCACCGGAAGGCTAGCCGCCTTCGGGTTCCTGAGTTCGCCGTAGGTCATTTCGCCCTTGACTTCAAGCCCGATGTTGAAGAAGAAAATCGTCATCATCGCGTCGTTGATGAGCCAGTGCAGGTCCGCCGCCCCGACCCAGCCGCCAATTGTCAAGGCGAAGGGTAGGTGCCAAAAATGATGGTAGGTTTCCGGACTCAGGTTAGCCCATAAAAGAGCGGCCACCGTCATGATGATCAGGACGATACCACCCGTCGTCTCCACCTTCATCAGGCGTTCCATGGGTGTAATAATCTTGCGGATGGGCGTTTCCGGGAACAAATCTTCAATCTTGTCGCTGCTCGTTACTTTTGCGGACATAGCCACCTGTCGTTAGTGTTGGGTGATTCAGCCTTTCGACCAATAAGATAATCATTTTTTTTCACCTTGACTCAGAAACGACAAGCAAAGCTATCCGAAATCGTCATTTTTCTTCTAGAAAGCGCGTGCCCGCCGCATTTATCGACTGTTCCGCCACGTCCACATCTACGCAGAATCCGCGATACGGCAATTCGTTGTACAGGACGTTTTCCACAAGGTGCGTCTCTTCGAACTGCCTAAAGTTTACCCTGGAATTGCGCAATATAACGGCATTCGTCAATAATCTAGAAACGATTTTTGCATATTTTACAATTCCTTTTCCATATACACGCACTCGAACGTGTCATGATGGGCCTTGCCGCTCCCGTTGAAGCGGTAGCCCATTTTTTCATAGAAGCCCGCGACATTCACGCGGCTCGATATCACTACCTTGCGGTATCCCGATTCCCGAATCCACTTTTCGGCCTCGGCGACTACGGAGTGGCCCAGGTATTGCCCTCTGTATTCCGGCAGCACCACCACGCGCCCGATTTCGGCAACGCCGTCGCGAACTTCGAACCAGCGGCAGGTAGCCACCGGGTAAATGCCGTCCAGCGCAAGGAGGTAGTGGCAGTGCTCGCCGTCGTGCGAATCGATTTCGGCATCGAGCGGAATCCGGTGCTTGCGCATCATCGCGGCAATGCGCACGTAGTACGCACCCGCGCGTTCGCTTTCCTTATTGACCCGGATGATTTCCATAACCGACTAGTCTTCTTCCGAAATATCCATGAGCGTCATGGCCGCTTTCCAGGTTTCCCTGTTTTCGAAACCGTTCCGATTGCCGCCGCCGTAGCGGGCGTGCGCAAATTCCTCCACGAGGGCTTCCCAGCCTTCGAGCTTGCCCTCTTTTACCATGTTGTCGAGATTGACCGCGGAGGCGGCGGAATTCCCTTCTCCGTAGCCAGAATGCGCAATCCCGAACTTTTCCGCCACATATTCCTTGCAGATGCTTTCGAGTTCCAGCAACCATTCGCGGCTGTCGGCCGTATTCACGCGCTGCTTAAGCACCAGCATTTGCCCGCGCAGGGCGCTTTCTGCGGCATTTTTAGCCGCAACAGCCTCCCGGAGGGCGCTACGGCGTTTCGTGCGCCACAGGCCCGCAAAAAGCAAGCACAGGGCAACCAGAACGCCCACCGCAAGCGGTAGCGGGTTGAACGGCCCGTCCACGCGCACATCCACGCTTTCGCTACGCAAATCGAGCGGCCGCCCCATTTGCGTCGGAATCTCGAACCGCATGGCCGGAATGTGCAGGTCGCCCGTATCGGCCGCCACGATCTTGTAGGTAAACGTAATCGAGGCGACTTCCTTGCCGTCTTTCACCGACCGCGCCGACTCCTGCGACATGCCCACCTGCGTAAGGCCCTTCGCGTTCGCGGAACCCGTAGGCACCACCAGAAGCGCACTCCCCTGCACGCTCCAGCTGACCGTCACCGGGAAATCGAACGTATCGCCTACCGTTACTGCGGGCATTCCGCCCTGCGGCCCCGCAACAATCGAAATCCCGAGCTGCCCGGGCGTGGGCATTTCGATTTCGGGCGCCGCGACGACACTATCGCCAACACCAGTGGACTGCACCGAATCGGCGGTCGCATCATTCACATTCAAAGAATCGTTTTCCATACGCCCCGAATATACAAAAAACCCGGACACCGCGCCCGGGCTTACTTCATTTCCAGAAAGGCTCGACGCTATTCGGTCACCCTGAACTGTAGCGAGACCTTCCTCTTCGCACCGCTCAGGACCGCCATGTACATTCCCTTCGCAACCGAGCGGTCCAGCTGCACCGCAACCCTGCCCTGCACGTCGGCCGAGTAAACCTTGCGGCCCTTCACGGAGAACAGGGATAGCCGTTCGTAGCCTTCGGGAATCACGAAGCTGCGTTCCCTGGCATCGAAACGGAACTGGCCGTTCACGGAAGCCTTCGCGGAGCCGATCGACACAATTTCCTGCCCCGCCTGGATGTCCAGTTCAAGGCTATCGGCGGAATCGGCCACGACAACGGAGAACACGTCGAGGGCGATGTCGCCCGTCCAGGACACCCTGATATTGGAAGACCCTTCAACCGGCAGGGCAATCTTGTTGTAGAAACCCTTAATGCTCGTGAGCCCACCCGTAGAAGTGAACTTCACGGAATCGACGGTGGTGCCTTCATCGACGCTGTAGCGGAGGTATCCATCGCTGTTGGCGCCAAGCTTGGCGTAGAACACATAATACCCTGCGGCCGGAATATCCATCAGGGTATATTCAGTCCAGGATTCGGAACCGTTGTTCTGGGAAGCCATGTACATTCCGTTCTGGACACCCTTAGCGTCGCTAGTCACGGTCTTCGCGTTGGAAGAATCCATGTAGTTTTCGCCCTGGATGGCGTAACCGAACTGGCCGATTCCGTTGCGGACAAATTCGTATTCGCCGCCCCCTTCGAGGACAGAGCAGTCCACATTCGATGGGCTCAGGCCAACGCTCGAAAGTCCCTTGCCCGCGTTCAGGTTCTTAATCAGGTTCTTCACGTACTTGCCCGAAGCGGTCAGGTTGCCATCGTTCCAGCCACCGTTGGAACTTGCACCGCCCGTCAAGGCGGCAGAGGTTTCGCCCTTGTCGCTGATGGACCAGTTGGCCCAGCTGACCCCGATCGATTCGATCCACGAAATCCAGGTGTCATTCATGGACTTCGTGAAGTTGCCGTCACCACTGGATTCGGACACGCCCCATTCGGTAATGATAATCGGGAAATCGTTGCACTTGCCCCTGAGCAGGTTATAGCGCAGGGAACCGTGTCCGGACGTCGATGCATAGAAATGCAGCGTGTAGGCGATGTTCTTCTGCCCCGTAATGGGATTGGCGCGGGCCGCTTCCGTTCCCTGGGAGTAGTTCGGGGTTCCCACGATAATGATACCGTTCGGGTCGTTTGCACGGATCTTCGGAATCACCGATTCGGCATACTGCTTAATCGTGTTCCAGCTCGTGAGGGTGCCTCCGGCATAGGTGTCGTTTGCACTGCTGCAATTTTCGTAAAGAGGCTCGTTGTACAGTTCGTAAAGGACATGCACGTAGCCCTTCTGCTTCACGTAGCTTGCTATGTTGCCGAAGAACGACTGCGCGCTGGAAGCGTTCTTGTGGGCGCAATGGGAATGGTAGTCCACGATGATGTAGACACCGGCAGCGGCGGCATAGTCAATCATCGACTTCGCACGGGACTCGTTCAGGTCGTGAATCGGGGTACGGACCACGTTTCCACCCCAGTCGTTCGCGATGGTATTCACCGCGCCCGAGGTAAAGAACTTTTCGAATCCCCAGTCGTCCCAGAAGAAGCTCATGCCGCGCAAAATGTACGGCTGGCCATTCTTGTCGACCACATCAAACCCCTTGAGGGACAACTGCCCATGATCCGAAATCGGCGAGGCAATCACCCCAATCGCCACCGCAAGCACACCCATCAGAAGTTTTTTCAGCATCTTAGCATTTCCTATGTTTATTAGTAATTCCAGTACTTGATGAAATAGCCGTTAATGAACAGCGAGTACAGCAACTGCATCGAAGGTTCGAAGTAGAGCGTATTCGTCGACTTGAACGGAGTGTTCAGAATCACGTCGTTACAGGCCGGAGTCGCCGCCGACAAGGTCGCGTTCACCATCCACAGCGAGCAGAATGCGCCACGGAAATGGGCACCGCCCTGGCCGGCCGTCGGCTGTTCACCCTGATAGATGTACTTGATCAAGGTCTTGGTGATATCGCCACCCGTCGAGGCAAACGCGAAATTGGCGGCCGTTTCGGCCATCACCTGGGCACGCGAATCGCCATACCAGTTGTAGTCCCACATCACGCGGAGCGGAATACGCACGCCTTCGAGTCCATAGAAGTTGTTGAGCTTGCCGGTCGAGGAGTTGTTTTCCGGATCGGTCGGAATACCTGCGGCATTGCTCCAGTCGGGCCAGAGTCCGTTACCCGCCTCCTGCACCATCTTCATGTAGCTATAGGTCGCATCGAGAACCTGCTGCCACGCGGCACTGCGGTCGGTATCGTACTTGATCAGCAGGCGGAGCGCTACCAGCGAGAAATAGCTGATGTTGTACACATAGCCGTCGTTCATGTGCAGGCCGTCGTTCCCCGGCATAAAGAGGTGCGTGGTCGCATTGACTTCGGTGCTGTAGATGGCGCCCGCAATGCCCCTTGCATAATTCAAGTATTCAACGTTTCCCGTTTCGCCATAAGCCAGGAGTAGGGCGGTCACCACGTCCAGGTCGGCATCGGTCGCGGAACCGCCCGTCGCATCCGGAGAGAAGGCACCCTTGTCCTTGTCGCCCTTGACCATCCACTTCATAAAGAGGAGTCCATCCGCTTCACTCACCGGGTAGGCCTTGTAGTACTTGAACAGCCTGTTGAACTTTTCCCAGTCCTTCATGAAGTAGGTAATGAGCAAGCCGTAACCGATGCCTTCGGACACCGTGTTTAACGGCGTATCGAACTTGATACGCGCAGAACCCCTGAGCTTTTCAACCATGGCCGAGCCGATGTACGGTTCTTCGGATGCGGGAACTTCCTCTTCGTAAGTGACGTAGAACTTTGCAATCCAGTTGTTGTACATTTCCTGCACGGCGGCAGCGTTCGGAGTCGGGAGAACCGCGTAATAAGTCGTCGCGGCAGGATCCACGGCCGGAACTGAACCGCCATTCGGGTCAGGATTCAAGCCCGCGTCACCAGAAACAGGAGGAATCGCAGGGTCGGTAGACGCACTGGATTCAATACCCGGATTTACGGGATTGGATGGGGACGACGATTCATCGGAACATGCCATCAGCAAAGCTGTAGAAACACCCAATACCGGCAGAAGATATTTTTTCATAGAAAGCCTCGAAAAAAATGGTCAAATACTCAGCCTATAATTTAATTAAAAAAAGCCAAAAAATAAAGTAAAAACGCGTTTGCATGTATACAAACGGAACCGGTGTGAACTAGAACACACGAATTTTAAGGCACCGGAACTTTATGGCTCAAAAATTCATGCAAAAAACCCCGTCACACGGACGGGGTCTCGAAAGTCTACTTCAAGTAGGAATTACTTGACGAGAATCTTCTGGGTGAGGTTCACAGAACCGGCAACGCGAACCATGTAGACACCAGCGTCGAGGCTAGCGAGGTTCAATGCGGAAGCGGTAGAACCCTGGAGGACAACCTGGCCCTGGAGGTTCAGCACTTCGGCCTTGGCAGCACCGTTGATGCCGCTGAAGGAGAGGGTGCGGTTCGTGAGGATAGCCTTGGCAGAAGAAGCCCTGGCAACGCGGCCGATAGCATTCTGGCCACCGGCACCGCATTCACCGGACCAGCCGAGTTCGGCGATGGTGAGGGTACCCGAGACTTCGGCTGCAGTAGAGTTCTTCAAGCGAATCTTCAGAGAGACAGCCTGTTGCTGGGCAACGGTGATCGGCTGCTTAGCCTTGTCCCAACCGTCCTGCTTGAACTTTGCCCACGGAAGATCGAGATTAGCGGTAGCCGTCTGGGCAGGCATAGGGGTGTACCAGGTGTCATAGCCGTTAGCAGATTCGTCCCAACCGAGTTCCATCTGGAGGGGCTGAGAGCCGGTCCAAGCGTACGTAATGCAGTAGCCCGTATGAGCAGAAATATCAATCGGGGATTCTGCCTTGTTCCAGTTGAAACCGATACCAGCGATAGCCGGAGTAGAAGAGGCACCGCCAGCAGCGGACATCGTCACCTGAAGGCCAACACCTTCAATGAGATTGCCGCCCGGAATGATGGATCCGTCAGATTCATCGGTCGTGATGAGCTTGTAGGTACCGTCCGCGTTGTGGTCAATCGGATCGAAGGACATGACCTGGCCGTCAGCTTCGTCGCCGACATAGGCGAACCACCAACCACCGGTGGACTGGTAGCAAGCAGCACCGTAGTCGTCACCAGTCTTGTCGCAAGAAACCGTTTCCGGAACCTGCACCTGGTATGCATCGACGTCCATGTTCCACAGGGAACCTGCGGCCAGGGATGCACTAGCGGCCATGAGGCCGAAGATAGCAAGATTTTTCATAATTCTCTCTCTTTGTTAGGGTTTATTGTTTATGTGGCTATAATATAATTCAAAAAGTGATATTTGTCTTGAAAAAAAAACTTTACAAGTGCGTTTGTGGTCAAAATCACTTCTTTTTAGCGTTATACTTTATTTCGGGCCTCAAGACCTGGCCCACCGTCACCAGGAGGGAAACGATAGGGGCCTTGTGGTCACCCGAAATATCATAGAGCGCTATTCCGCCAAATCCGTTGTCCTTGACAAAGGTCGCCAGGGACTTCATTGAAGGAATTCCGTTGAAGACGATCGTCTCGGAGGAGCTCACCGCCACCTCGCTCTGGGTCGCCTCGTCGAACGTGACCTGGTAATCAGGGGTATCGAACACGTTCATCAGTTCTTTGTAGGTCAGGTAGCCTTCGTTGCCGCTTCCGGAACCCTGGTGCGCCGAACCGAGACCCGTGGCCCCCAGGAAAGTCTTCCCGTACATGGGCACGACCGGCACCACCTTGGCAGAGGGGATTCCCGCCTCGGCGTATGCCCTGAGCACTTCCTGCGCATAGGAAAAATCGGAGTTGGGCTTGACGCTGGACTCCTCCTCGCTCATCTGGTCGGTCAACATGACCATCGCCGTAGCGAGCCTGGAAAGGGCTTCCGCCGGATACAGCTTCGCGGCATCCGGAGAACCGGCAACCGTAGCGGAAACAGAAACACCTGCATCGGCAAGGGCAGTCACCAGGGCGCCCCAGGAAGCGTATTCTTCCTCTTCGGCGGGCATCCAGTCAAGCTCGATGCCGGCAAGGCCGTACTGTTCCACCATGGACTTCGCCGCCTCGGCAAGGGCTGCACGGGCCTCCTCGCTAGACGCGACGGCCTTCATGGTCTCCTCGTTACCGACTCCGCCCACGTTCACCGTAAGGCTCACCTTCTTTTCCTTGGAAAGGCTTGCGAGCTTTTCAAAGTTGGGCGTATCGTTCTCGTCCGAATTCGCAATGCTTGAGCCGTCCTCGCTAGGAATAAAGTAGCCGTAATGGATATTCGTCAAGAAATCGTAGCGGACATCCTCGGGGGTAAACTGGGAGTACTGGAGCCAGTTCGGGAAATATGTTCCTACCTGAAATTCTGCCGCAAAAAGCAGCGCAGCGGAGCATCCTAATGTTGCAATAAATTTCTTAAACATGTCGTTACCCTTTCTTAAGTTTCAGGAGTTTCTTCGGTTTCCTCGTCAGAAGTGGATTCCGTTGCCGGAGCATCTTCCGTAGCGGCCGGTTCCGTGGCTTCGGCATCCTCAGTCGAAGCGGGTTCCTCGGTAGCCTCGGGTTCCGTTGTTTCCGGTTCAGGCGGGTTTGCCGCAAGGAGGCTGTCGCGGACGGCAAGAATCCTGACAAGGCGTTCGCCGCCGGCATCGTTCCAGATCGGGTAGACCAGGCCGTCGGCCTCGTTCTTGCAGAAATAATAGGCGCTGTAGTCCATAATCCTAGGCTTTGCGCCCAGGGTATCGGCCAGGTTCACGATGTCGGCAATCGCCTTCTCGATAGATTCCGGCTTCGAGACCACCGTCTTGCCCGCCTGGGGATTGCCAGCCGGAATCGTAATGTCGGCTACGGCACACATGCGGTACGGACGGCCGTCAAGCACGCCGAACGCGGCGTAGTGCATCTGGTACAAATCGGGGTCGTACTGGAAGTTGTCGATATAGGCCTTGTCCTCGGCGTCATTGGGCTTGCAGTCAATCTGCTGCTTGTTGTAGCGGACAAGGAGCGCCTTCTGTTCCCTGTTGAGCGAATCGGTGCCTTTCCACATGGATTCGGGATACCCGGCCATCAGGAAGGCCATCTTCGCCAGGGTCTCGTTGGCAAGAAAGGCATCGTTGTCGGCGTTATAGCATTCGGTCGCCTCGGCCTTGGTCGTCGAGTCCTGCATCGCGTCCAGGCGCGGCTTGTTGTCCTGGTTGCGGAGCCTGTCTACAATCTGGAAATACTTGACATCCGGATTCAGCGCAATGTAGGTTTCAAGGTCGTAATCCGAAGGCATCGCGTAGTAGGCGATATCGTGAACACCGTTACCCACATTGGAAGTCTTGACCACCATGTCGTCGGAGTCCACGGAGTAGTCCGCACAGGCTCCAAGGACCAAGGCCGTTCCGATCAGTGCGAATTTTACTTTTGTATTCATATTCAAATTCCCCTTAGAAGTTGACCGTCACGTCAGCCATGATAACATTCTTGGAAATATCGAGGGTCGCCGAACTGGGAGCGCCGCTTGCATCCAGGCCAAGGAAGTCGATGGAATTGGTCAGGCGGCCGTATTCCACGGTGGCGTATGCGCCGGCACCGAGCTTGTAGCGCAGTCCCGTCAGGAGCAGCATCTCGGAGGACTTGTCGAGGATACCCATGTAGGGCACGCCGAAATCGAGGCTAAGCATCTGGAATCCGGTCAGCAGGGATACCTGCTTCCAGGAAAGGTCCAGGCCCGCCATGATGCGGGAGCTAGAACGTTCTAGGCCATCCTTTTCGTTAGCCATCTCGTAGGAGGCGCCCACCTTGACTCCCAGATCCTTGGAAAGACCGGCAAGGCGCGCCACATCGACATTGAGGCCGCCGCCCACGCGCATGTACTGCGTACCGGTACCGAAGTCGTACGGATTTTCAAGAAGGTTGACCGAATCGGCCATGTAAAGCCCAAATACCACGCGAAGCGCAACGGCGTCGTTCCACTTGCCGTTCAGGTCGATATCGCCACCCGTGCGGTTCGGTGTCGCATAACCGTAGGGCATCGCGATGTTCGTGGACGGATCGAGCACCGTTGTCGTAGCGAGCAAGTCGGTACGCTTCAGGGTCATGTTGTTGTATCCGTTGCGGTAGTACTGGGCGTACTTGAAGTTGTTGTAGAGGCGGTTGTATTCGGATTCGTAAATGGAGGGGTCCTTGACCATCATGTTCGAGGAATTCAGCGGAACCGATTCGTACATGGTGAAGTAGAGGTTTTCGAGAGAACCCGAACGCACGCCGGACAGAAGCCCGTCGGTCATGGAAGTCGCAAAGGACGCGTCGCTGTTGAGCACCGGGATGTTGCTCAGCACGGCAGGACTCATGGCGAGGTCGGCCTGGAAGTCCTTGTCCACCTTGACCACATTGGCCTTGGCATCGAAATCGATGGAACCCACGGAAACGTCGCCGTAGAGGTTCACCCTCAGAGCACCCTTGTTATGCAAGGCGCCGATTTGGTTCATGGCAGGCTTCGACTCCGCAACGGTCCTGTAGCTGAAATAACCCCTGTCCTTATTGAGCGAACCGTCTTCGTTGACGGTGGCGGCCGTATCGACGAACATCGACTTCTTTTCGACCGTCATGTAAGCATCCTGGTAGAGGCTCCAGTAAGACAGGGCGTATTCGACATCGATACCGAAGTGGAAGTCACCGGGCATCAGCCGCCTGGAATCGAAACCGAGTTCGAAGCTGAGCACGTTGTTAAGGTCGTAGTAGAGAGTGTCGCGGGCCGTATACATGTTGGTCGAGCGGGCGCTGCGAACGCGGTCGAAGGTGTAGACTTCGTTCACGCCGACCATGATACCGCTCAGGTCAACGCTACCCGCAATAGCGGTCATGTAGCGGTCGGAATTGTCGAAATCGAAGAAGACCTGGTCCTTTTTCTTGGCCACGTTGCGGATACGGGCCAGGGTTCCGTGAATCTTCACGTCGTCGAAGGCCCCGAGCTGTCCCGTGGTCACCTCGACGTTCGCGCCCTGCATCAGGCGGTCGTTCGAACCGTCCAGGTTCTTGTCGGCCATCACCTCAGCACGGTGTTCGGCAAGGATGGTCGGCTCAAAAACCAGGTCAGGCATCGGCTGGTACACGGTCAAGGGAGTGTAACCCACGCGCATGTGGCCCAGATTGAACTTCATGTGCTTGTTGAGAGACGTCCCGTCGTAGGACCACCAGGTCGTGATGGGAGAGTTGTTCCCTTCGCGGTGGGCATTCTGCCAGTCCTTGTGGAAGCGCAGGTTGAACTTCGCCACGCTTTCGGAACTGGGGCGGACGGAGAAAACCATGTTCATGCGGGTATAGGCGGACGCCTCGTCCAGCGGAGAATCGTCCGTCAGGTCGTCAGAAGAAATCGAGGAGTGCAAATAGCCCGCCTTCGCGCTACCGTTGATGGCGAAACCGAGCGCATTCGCCTCATAATTCGTGAGCTTTTCAAGCAGGCTCGACTGACGACCTTCAACGGATGACGTATCCTTGGCTTCTTCCTGGGCAAATGCCGCGGAAGCCACCAACAAGGAAGAAAGGAGGACCGATTTATAACCCATAAGCTTCAAATCATTATACATTGTTTACCTCCCTTAGAACTCTACGTTGATTGTAGCCTGAAGAATGCTACGGGTGAATTCATGTTCAAGTTCAGTCGCCTGGGACTCGCGATTTTCGACCGCGATGTAATCAGGAAGGTTGGTTTCGGTTGCAGGAGCAAAGGAGTTGTCGGCTGGACTGTATTCGCCACCCAGCAATCCGGCCACCTGATAGGTATTCTTGACGGTTGCCTGGCCATAGTTGATAGCGAGCCAGGCGTGCGGGGCGAGCGTGTAGTCGAGGCCGACCATCCACTGCATCTGCTCACCTTTCATAATGGGAGCGACCGCCACCTTGAGGTTCGCCATGGAAAGCTGTTGCAGCAGGGCCCCGCCGGCGTTGAGTTCCGCGCTAATCATCTGGAAGCCGGCGGAAATCCCGAGGCGTTTCCAGTAGCGGGCGTAAATGCCTGCATTGATGAAGTCCGTCTTGAATTCCGCACTGGAAACGGAGCGTTCGGCATGCTTGTAACTGCCGCTCAATTCCAGCGGCAGGCTAAATCCCAACAGTGCAAGGACATCCACCTTGGCGCCGCCGCCGAATTCCGTGTAGGAAACAGCATCGCCTCCACCCATGCCTGCCACCTGGTCCATCTTGGTGAACAGGCCCTGCACCTCGACCATGTTGTCCTTGCCGTAACCTGCAACCAGGTTCGCACGGACACCGGTACGGTTCGTCGTCGCAAGCCCGTTCGGCAAGGCCATCTGGACATTGGCATCGGACAATTCCTCGATCAGCGCCAGTTCCTTGCGGGTGTAGGTCGCCGTGGTGTAGGAGGTCTTGGAATAGGGTGCGATGTTGTAGCTCTTGGTCTGGCCGTTTTCCATACCCTGGTCATCGTTTGTCAGGTACTGGGATACGGGAGCGTGTTTCGGCGTAAAGAAGTAAAGGGCGTCGAAAGTGGAATACAGCGGAGCGTAGGGGCCGTACTTCGTCAGGTTACCGTCCTTGTCGGAATTCATGATGCGGGTCGCGACAAACGACGGGGACTGGGCGAGGGAGTTGTACCAGCTGGAGTCGTTGCGGATGTAATCCACGGAAACCTTAGCCATCCAGCTATCCGTCCTGTAACCGACATTCAGGTTCGCGTTAATGGCAAGCCCCTTCTCGATTTCGTCTTCGGAAGTGACGGTACGGAGCGTGTCGTAGACAGTCCCGTTATCATCCCTTACCACAACGGCGCCTTCCGCCACGGCCTGGTTTCCTTCCGCGTCGAGAACCGGCAAGCCGTATTCATCGTACTGCGGAACGATGCCGAAGCTCGCGACCGAAGATTCGGCGTAAATCTTGTCCATGGAATAGGCGACTTCACCGGTAAGGTCAGCAATCAGGTTCCTGTTTCCCATGAGCCCGGCAATGTCGGCACCGATGCGGCCCGCAATCACCTGGGTGGACTGCGGCAGGGAATCGTTGAAGTTCACCGGCTTCCTGACATAGGTGTAATTCGCGTCGGATCCGCCGTTTGCAGCATAGAGGTCGTTCTTGTAGTAGGTGTAGGCCTTGGAATCCTCGTCATCCCACACATCCAGGAAGGTGACGCCTAGCATCAGGTTCCTATTCATCGGATACAGTTCCAGGTTTGCCGCTAGGGCGTACTTGTCAAAGGTTCCGGCCTGGGAGGCGCCCCAGATGTCCTCGCCGGGGAGAAGGTTGCCTTCGGCGCCGGTCGTATCGAGACGTTCGGCACGGCGGAGGCGGGCAAAGAAGCCTTCGGCACGGAGTTCACCCAAAGTCGGCCCCATGTCGGCGCGGAACTGCAAGTTGAGACCCTGCAAGTTGCGCTGGTTGCCTTCGATAAAGGCTTCCTTCTGGGCCATTTCGCGGTTGCGCGCAAAAATCAGCGGCTCGTACATGATGTCCACGCCGGGCATATACACGGTCAACGGAGAATATTGCTGACGGAAATCGCCCGCAGTCCAGTGGAAGTTCTTGCCGATGTTCCCTTCGAGGTTAATCCAGGGGGCGTTCACCATGGTGGCGGAGTTGGCAAAATAGTCCTGCATGCCCGCACCTAGGCGGAGCACAATGTTTGCCCCGACAAAATCCCACGGGCGGAAATGCATGTCCAGATCCAGCTGGACAAATTCGGCGATTTCGCGGTCTGGGAGCGTATTGAAGCCGTTCACGTCCTGCTCCGCATCCACGTTGGACCTGTTGTAGACGGCCCGGACCGTACCGCCGATATCGACGCCCTTGCGGGACTCGATGGCATCCACGGTACTGTCTATCTTAGCCTGATTGTCGGCAATTGCGGTAGCAGAAGCGATTGCGGAAACAGAGAGCAAACCAAAAATGAGTCTTTGTAACATACTTAACCTCTACTAGAACCACATCTTTGTTTCAACAGCGAAGTAATGGCCTTTCCAGTCGTTTTCCGGGAGGAATTCGTCGGAGCTGGTCATCCACTTGTAGCGGAAGTGCAGGCCTGCGCGGGGAGTGAAGTCCCAGTCGAGACCGAAACCAAGAGCTGTCTGGGTAATGTTAATCGGAGCCTCTTCGTAAACGAAGGCGCCATTCTTATATGCCGCAGTGTAGGTCGATCCCTGCTTCGGCAAGTTGGCCTCCACCGTGCGGATGACGTATGCATTGGGGGCACAAATCTTTTCGAGACCGAGAATCAGCAAGCCGTGAATCGTGGAGGTGATGGCCACGGCCGGTTCAGACTGCACGAACAAGTCCCAAGCGAGCATATCCTTCTGGTTCGCGCTGTAGGCGAGCGGAGAGAATGAGGTAGACACGCCGGACAGGGCAGTGTACACCGACATCATGATGTTGCGCTGGATCCCGAAGAAGTGACCCACTTCGTAACCCGCATCGAGAACCAGGCTGACGTTCCACTTGGTGTGTTGCGGGACATCTTCGGCGGCAGCTTCTTCGGCCGAGTTGTAAGGCACGAATCCTTCCCAGAGTTCCCAGGTTCCGCCACGGAGACCGCCTTCGAGGTTGTTGAGCTTGTCGGTGGACTTGCCGCCTACGCGGGCAACGTTACGGGCGTTGTCGTTGCCGTTACCGGAGTCGGCCGTATAGAGGGTCTTGAACTTGGTCCAGGAGTTGGAAGATTCCCACATGGCACGGCCGTTCAGGTTGTACTTGAAGTCGATCATGTCGTCGCCCTTTTCGATCTGGCGGTGAATGCCGTACTGCACGTCGAAGCGGCCAAGTTCAATTTGTGGTTCCACCTTGATGTTGGCGCCGACCATGTTCGGGCCGTAGCGGAAGGTACCGGCGCCCACGTAGAACTTGTCCTGGCGCCAGGTGCGGTAACGGGAGGGATCCGTCATGCCGAAGGGAGAGTAGAAATCGGGAGTCAGGTAAACCGCCTCGACCGTAATCGGTTCCCAGTGCTTATCCTGGGCCTTGATATAGAGGCCGAACGCCGGGGTGGAATTTCCGCTGGAATAGTATTCCTTTTCGTTCTTGGCGTAAATTTCGTCGCTTTCTATCCGCTTGAACTTCGTGGAGTCGTCCCAGCTCAAGGCGAGATCCATCATCAAGTAGAACTTCTGCGTGAGGTTTCCCTTGATGTCGATAGAGGCCACGTGGTTATCGACAATGAAGGCGTTCCCGTCGGCATCCTTGAAGGAATATTCAGGCTCGTAAATGGCGGCGTTTTCGTATGTCACGCCCAAGTAGTTCGCGCCGACAGTCATGTCCGCGCCTGCCACCTGAATCTTTTCCTTGGCGATGCGGCCATGGTAGACCATGCCGTCAAAGTCGTAGGTACCGACCATTTCGAGTTCACCCGGCTGGCCGCCCAGCATCCTGGTACCGTCGCGTGTCGCAATGTCGGCATCCATCGGCTGCGACAGCATGAACTGCGCCTTCATGTTGTAGGGCAGGGTGTGCACATCGAGGAAGATACCGCCGAAGGAGCGGTTGGTCCAGAACGCACGGCCACCTTCCTTGACCGGGTGGAAGTTCTTTTCCTTATAGTAGGTGCTCACGACCTTTTCGTCTTCGAAGGTTTCGTACTGCGAAGCGAAGCGGGCCATGGTTTCGCGTTCCCACATGGTCAGGGGGCTACTGTTCGCCCAGATAACGCCACCCGCCTGGAGTGTCGCACCGAAGCTTCCGGCACGGACATCGATACCCGCCAGCATGTTTTCGTTGGTGGAAACCCCGTAGTAGTCGGTCCAGTGGTCAAACGGGACCCTCTGCGCATGGTTGAACTTGCCGGAGTTCGGATCCGTCGCATTGCTGTTCTCGAAGTAGCCGGAGAAGTCGAACGGCAGGTAGAGGTTGGAGAACACCGTCAGGAAAGACGACGGGGAGACAACGATACCCACGTTCAAGGCAGACTGGACGAGCGTGCGCTGGCGGTCGTTCATCTGCAAGTCGGAAGATTCGTAGTAGTCAAAATGCTTGAGGCGTATGGTCAAGTCGCCCGAAATGGCCACCGGACGGTCGTCCTTACCGACAACGGTAGAGGCGGCATATTCCGCCAAGGAGTCCATGCGGGCATCCACACGTTCCAGTTGTTCTTCGGGAGTTTCGACAGCCCATGAAGCAGCGGCCAATAAGCCCAAAGCTAAGCAGCTTATTCTTTTATGCATGAAAATCCTCATTAAAACTCATTGCGGAACGGATAGTTGGCCGGACCCATGTATTCGGGCTGCGTCTTCTTGATGACGATGTCATCGAGCCAAACCTTAAACGCGGTGTTTTCGTCCTTACGGACTTCGATACGGAACCCCTTGAAGTTCGCCCAGCTGAACGGGAGCATGACTTCGCGGGTGTTCTTGGCATCCCAGTACACGCCGGTCTCGCCGAAGGTCTTGAGCGGGATGCTGAAGTGTTTCCATTCCTTGGTAATGTCGCCGAAGCTCTTGGAACGGAGCTTCACCTGGAGCGATTCGCCGTTGCTCTTTACGCCGTCGTCCAGCAGCACGAACAGGGCATTTTCACCGCCCTCGGCACCCTTGATCCAGAATTCCAGGGCGCCGTCCTCGAAATACGGGGTCAGGTCGACAGAACCCGCAATACAGATAGCCACGCCGGAATAGTCGCTGGCGATAAGTTCGACCTGCATCGCCAGATCGCCTTCCATGGCACCGGCGGCATCGGTCATAAACGGTTCGGGATTTTCACGGGGATACTGGTAGGTGTATCCACCGCCGCGAGGAATGCCTTCGCGCATCACAATCGAGGCGACATCCTTGTTCTGCTGGAACGGCTTCGGTTCCTTGGGAGTAAAGCGCAACGCGTCACGGTCGCGGTAATCACTAAAACTAGCCGTAGCAATGGACACAGACGCCAAGACTGCAGCGATAGCAAAAGATGGTATTCGCATAGAAAATCTCCAATCATGCGGAAATTTAACTTATTTTTTCCATAAAAGGGTGTCAAAATCCTTTAACAGGTCCCATTTCCGCATTTTTAGCCACCATAATTATAGATTTTTCGCATGGCGCGGTAACATCCGCCGGACACATTTGCGTTTACACGGGTAAACCACAAAAAAACGGCCATCCGCTTCCCCGGCAGAAAAATAAATGTAGATTAGGGGTATGAATACCAAGAAGACATCCCTTATTTTACTTGCGGCGCTCGCGCTTTCGCTCGGTGCCTGTGGCGGTTCTGACGGCGGCGGCAACATCACCGCTGCGACCAAGGATACTGCCATAGACCCATCCAGCAGTCCATCCACCTCGTCAGGCAGCACCCAGAAGCAGGCCATCGACTACACGCTAGGCAAGGCGATGAACGCCCGCCTCGGCAAGGGTATCAACATGGGCAACACCTTCGACGCCACCTGCGAAAGCTGCTGGGGCGGAGGCCCCGTAGAACAGAGCCAGGTGCAGGCGATCGCCGCCGCTGGGTTCAATTCCATTAGGCTCCCGGTCCGCTGGGACCTCGAAGCCCTCCGGGAGGCCCCCTACACCATCGCCCCCGAATACCTGGCACGCGTGAAGGAAGTGGTCGGCTGGATCAACGCCGCAGGGCTCGTGGCCATCATCAACATGCACCACCACGAATCGTTCCTCGAAGACGTCATCAACCCCGAGGCCGAAGTCAAGAACCAAAAACCGAACCTCGAAAATGCCGAGATGCACCTTGCACGCATCGACGCCATCTGGACGCAAATCGCGGCCTATTTCGCCGACATTCCAAACGAAAACCTTGTCTTCGAACTGTTCAACGAACCGAGGGCGGGCGTTTCCGCAGACCTCCACAACCAGATGATAGCAAGGACCTACCCCATTATCCGGGCGACAAACCCGGGCAGAACCATCATGTACGGCTGCAACGACTACAACGCCTATACAGGCATCCGGACCCTGAAACTCCCTGCCGACGGTAACATTATCTTCACCCCGCACTACTACGTTCCGGCCCAGTACGCCCTGCAAGGCGAAAACTACCGCTGCCCCAGCGAACTAACCGTTTGGGAAGCAACCACTGCCGAAAAGAACGCCATGCAAAGCGACTTCGACAAGATGGTCGAACTTGCGAACCAGTACTATCCGGGCGGGCTGCCCATCAACATCGGGGAATTCGGCGCGACCGAATGCGGCGGGATTCCTTCGAGGGTCAAGTGGGTAACGCACTTCGTAAAGCTAGCGAAGGAACACGGGTTCAGCTGGAACTACTGGGGATTCACCAACGTGGGCGGCTACGAAATCTACGACAAGCAGCTAGGAACCTGGTACGATACCGAAACGCTGAACGCGCTGCTTAAGTAAGAAATTATCTTGTATACATCCACCCCGGTAATGCCGGGGTGTTTTTCTTTGCGGCGGGAAGACCGCACCGTTTTTGCGGCCAGGAAACCGCGCCTGGATTACCTTGGTCTTTTGGATGCGGGGATGGTGATCCCGGAACAGGTCCGGGATGACATGAGGGGGGGGCCGGGGTGACATGAGGGGAAAAAAGAGAAGGCTCCCCGAGGGGAGCCTTCACAAAAGTCCTAGGCTGTTAAAGGTCTTAAACCGTTCACGAACCGAAACCGGTCAATGCCGGTTAGCGGTTCACGAACCACTGGGACTTGACGGTGGAACCCTGGCGCATGCGCACGATGTAGGTGCCGGCCGGGATGCCCGAAGCGTCGAAGCCGACGGTATGCACGCCCGCAGAAAGGTTCTGGTCAAGCAGGGTCTTTACGCGGAGTCCCTTGGCGTTGTAGATGTCCACGACAACGCGGCCGGACTTGACAAGGCCCAGGGTGACATTGCCGCGAGCAACCTTCAAGCTCGAAGAAATGGACGGAGCGGCCACCTGCCTGATGGATACGGGCGGAACGTAGTCCGGGATGGTCGTTGGGGAGACAACCGAGATTGCCGTTCCGCTACCGGTCAGGGTGAACACGGCAGAACCGATCTTGGAATCGGCAAGTCCGTCGGTCAGGACGGAGAGGATGGTCACGCTACCCGTATGGGCGCCATCGGGCGTATAGACGAGCTTGGTGCTGTCTTCGCTCAAAGCCAAAGTACCCGGATAGTTGGGATCCAGGTAACCCGTCCTGAACTTGACGACATCGCCATCGACATCGTTGGCACGCATCGTTACCAAGGTGATTTCTATAGGGGCCGTATTGGGCTTGCTACCCATATTCGCCTTCGCGTAAATAGTCGGGGCCATATTCTGGCAGAGCAGGGTCACATGGGCGGTCGCCGTACCATTGGCATTCTGGACCGTATAGGTCAGCGTCGCCTCGCCCTCACCGGCAGGAGTATAGGTGAGGGAGTCTCCCTTGAACGTAACCGTACCGGCGGAAGCGTTCGCCGCTGTCACGGAAAGGGAAGAGGCCACCCTGGATTCCGGGTTCGAAGCACCGAGCTTCGCCAAGGTAAACTTGGTCGGGTTCTTGTAGCTCACGGCGATGGTCGTATCCTTGAGAATGGGCTTGCGCTTGGTCATTTTGATCACGACACGTTCCTTGACGGTGATACCGCCCTTGGTCACGCTATAGCTAATGACGACCTTTTCCGGGGAACCGTATTCGGCGCTTTGGAAGGTAATGGAGTTATCGGTCTTGGTCACCGTCCCTGAATTCGTGGAGACTTCGGAAATCGTACCGCTGACGCCCAATTCCGAAGAGAACGTCTTGGAAGAGCCTTCGTCGAGGCTAGTCGTAATGGTATTGCCCATCGGGTGGGAAGACGGAACAAATTTCGTCCACTTGTTCGTGCCCATGAAAGCGGCAAAGACACCGGCAGAGGAGCTGGTTCCAGAGAACCTAGAGAGTGCGTCGTCCAAGTTCGTCGTATTGGTTCCTTCGGGGAACATGGCAGAAGACTGCTTGTCCGGGCCGGCAAACCACATGCAGCCGCCAATATTTTTCTGGTCCATCCAGGAACGCCAGCCGGAAGCATCGCTAACGCTGCCATCACCATTGGCACCGGTCGCACCCCATTCCGTCACGAAAGTCGGGGCGTTGGAAGGGATGTTGTTCTGGTAGCTGTTATGGGCACCCTCCGCGGCATAGAAATGGAGGGAATAGGCGATATTCGCGTAAGAGTTGTGCAAGCCCTGGGCCGCCTGGGTATTCGGCTGAGAAGACCAGCTCGGGGAACCGACGATAATCAAGTTTTCGTTGCCCGTGCCACGGATGGCGGCGGTCACCGTCTTCGCATAGCTGTTCACCTGACCCGCATCGCACATGGGTTCGTTGTAGATTTCCCAGACCAGGTTCGGGACATCCTTGTATTCAGTGGCCATTTCCTTGAAGAAGTTGGCCGCTTCGCTCGTTTCGGATTCCGCATTGTGGGAATGCCAGTCCACGATCACGTAAATGTCGTTCTCGATTGCGGCATCGACAATCTTCTTAATCAGGTTCTTGGTCAGGACCTTGTATTCGGAACCGGTAGAAAGATAACCGTAGCTAGTCACGCCCTGGTTGCCGTCGGAAGCAGAAATCGGTTCCTTGTTCTGGCCGTAGTACTTAATAGCCATGGGAGCACGGATAATGCCGATATTGAAATTCAGCGTAAACCACTCGACCGTAACGGGGTCAAACAGAACGGCCGGATCGCCCGTAGACCAGAAAAGGCTGGGACCCTTGAGCTGGATTGGTGTCGATGTACCCGTCTTTTCGCCACAGATGTTGGCTCCACACGAGACAAGCTTACCAAAATGGCTTACCGGTCCTGCAAAAGAACATAGGGATGCCGCCAGGAGCGCCCCGGTCACTTTCCTTGCTATAGACATAAAAACCTCTTGAAAAAACTTACCCCGTAAAAATAATCACTTATTTTTGAATTAAAAGGCATTTTTTGTAAAAACTCTGTTTCTTACTGTAAACAGGCCCTTATTTTCCGTTTACAAACTGTTCCTAGTGATAGAAATCACCCCGTTTTTTTACAGAATTTACAAAAGTTTACCGTTTCAGGGCGGGACGGGCGCCCGTTACGGGCGTACGAGAGTGCCACCCCAACGTTCGTCGAAAAAGGCACGGAAAAGAGGTTCCGGCCCGTTCCTGAGTTCCTCGATGACCTCGGCGATGGGGCGATTGCCACGGTAAAGTTCGCGGTAGGCCAACTGGAGGGCGCGGATACGCCCTTCGGGAAATTCTTCAGGATGCAGGCGTAGCGCATGCAGGTTCAGGGCACCGTAGCGGATGGGGTTACCGCTCGCCTTCGCGCACGGGGGAACGTCGCGATCCACCTTGTGGGTGCCGCCCACGAAAGCGTAGGCGCCCACCTGGTTTCGCTGCTGGATGGCCGTGACGCCTCCAATGGTCGCGTATTCGCCGATGCGCACATGGCCGCCGAGCTGGCAACCGTTCGCGATAACGGCCCCCGTTCGAATGTCGCAGTCGTGGGCGATATGGGAGTAGGCCATAATCAGCACGTTGTCGGCGACACGGGTACAGCCGCCGCCCTGCACCGTGCCGCGGTTGAGCGTACAGTATTCGCGAATGGTGCAATTTTTACCGACGGCAAGCCGGGTGGGCTCACCCGCGTACTTTAGGTCTTGCGGGGCGCCGCCGAGAACGGCGCCGTCGTAAACATGCGTGCCCTTTCCGACTGAGACTCCGCCATACACATGGACGCGGGATTCCAGGATGACACCTTCGGCTATTTCGGCATGGGCATCGACCAGACACCAGGGGCCAATAACGGCCGACCCGTGAATTTTAGCCTGCGGGCTAACAAACGCGGAAGGATGAATCATGCGATAAAAATAGTAATTAGTGGGTAAGCAATGTGCGATGCGAGATACGAGATATGCAATTAACGATTTCACATCCCACATTCCACATTAACTATATTTTCCCGCATGGGTGGCATCATCATCGCAAGCCTCACCGCACTGTACGTGCTGTTGTTCCTGTTCTTTATAATAGGGGTTATCCGAACGCACCGTTACAGGGGCCCGAAGGCGACTCCGAGTGTCACCGTGGTCGTGCCGATGCGAAACGAAGAGGAATTCGCGCAGCGCACGCTCGATGCGCTCGCCGGACAGGATTACGCAGGCGAATGGGAAGTGATTTGCGTGGACGACCGCTCGACGGATAGCACCCGCGAGATTCTGGAGAAGTTCGCCGCGACGCACCCGAGGTTCCGCGTACTCCCGCTTTCGCCAGACCTGCCTGCAATTGCAAGCCCCAAGAAGCGCGCCCTCGAAAGCGCCTTCAAGATTGCCAAATACGAAGTGCTTTTGACAATGGACGCCGACTGCGTTCCGCGTAAGAGCTGGATTACCGCCATGGCCGGCCGTTTCGTGGACGGCATCTGCATCGTGCAGGGCCCAAAGCAGAACAACGGAAGCCGCACGCTCCCCCACCTGTACCAGAAACTGGAAACGCTAGGCTACACCGCCATGGAAGCCGCCGGGTTCAGCTGGGGCCACCCGATTGTTGCAAGCGCGGCATGCCTCGCCTACAAGAAAAACCTGTTCTTCGAAGTCGGCGGCTTCGGCGACCTCGTGAACCTTTCGAGCGGCGACGACGACATGCTCATCCACAAGATGATGAAAATCCCGGAAACCAAAGTCTGCTACAACCTCGATAAAGACGCCGTAATCGAAACCGCCCCGGTGCATACCTGGAAGCAGCTCTTCAACCAACGGGCCCGCTGGAGCAGCAACGGCACCAACTACGAGAGCAAGGCATACATTTTGATGCTCACTCTGATTTACACCTACTACATCTGGATGTTCGTAAGTCCCTGGTGCGTGCTCTTTTTGGATTGCCCGTGGCAGTGGTGCGTATTCAGCATTCTGCCTAAGGTTGTCGTCGATTTCGTATTCCTGATGATTGCCTCGTGGAAGTTGCATGCCAAGCGCAAGATGCTTGCGTTCTTGCCGACCGAGCTCATCCAGATCCCGATGATCGTCTTTGCCGTACCGGCAGGAATCACCGGCATGTTCCGCTGGAAGTAAAGGCGCCGGAGGCACCTTAATTAGGAATTAGGAGTGCGGAGTCCGGAATTTGGAGATTACCCTTAGCCCATTCGACGGCTTCTCCGGCGTTTGCGATTTTTCCGTCGAGCTGGAGTTCGAAACTCCGCTTGATGATTTCACCCATCTCCCTGCCGGGCCTTACGCCCAATTCCATGAGCATCTTTCCCGTGAGGTAGGGCTGCGGAGCCGCATCGAGCAGACCAAGCCTTAAGGAGGCCGCATACAGCCTTTCCGCAAAATCCGAGCCGCCGGCACCGCTTCCTTCGGAATAAAAACCTTCCGGCATGCATTCCACCAGCAGGCAAAGGAGCTTGAGCCCGCCGAGTTTCACAGCAAGACGGCGCAGAGCCGGTTCGCTGTCGACAATCGATACATCCAAGTCATGGAACTCCTTGAGCACCAGCGGCACTACCTTCAGCAGGTGAGTCTCGTTGGTTATGCGTTCCAGGAACTTGAGTGCCGTATCCGCGCTCCCCGCGAGAAGCGCCGCAAACGCGAATTCCATCTTCTGCGCGTCGGTAAGCGCGGCACACTCACAGCAACCCGCCCCACCCGGATTCACGCAGTCGCGCAGTCCTGCCATGCGGTTAAGAACCGCGCCCAACGTTTCCCACGAGTTTTCGAACGGGCGGATTTCCGGGAAGTATCCGTCAAGCTTGATGTCCAAAAAAGCGCGGAGCCCAAGCGAGGGCCAGCCCGGCTTCAGGAGCCACTTCTTGAATTCCTCGAAAAGGCGTTCCACGCTCAAGTCGTCTAGCGAAAGCGTGCGGCAGATTTCCACCGTCTCGGGAGCGAGCGTGCATCCGAAACGGCTCGCAAACTGCACACCGCGCAAGATACGCAGGGAATCTTCGGCAAAAGCGGGCCCCACATGGCGCAACGTATGCGTCTTCAGGTCGTCAATGCCGCCGTAGGGGTCGCACAGCGTGAGTTCCGGGAGTTCCATGCCCATCGCGTTGATGGTAAAATCGCGGCGCAGCGCCGCCTCCCTGAAGCTCAGCTTTTCGTCGGTATGCACCACAAAACCGCGATGGCCGTAACCGACCTTGCTTTCGGTACGCGGGAACGAGAAATCGAGCGAGAGCCCCTTCATGGCTAGGTGGATTACGCCGAAGGCCTTCCCGACCAGGTTCGTCCGGCCGTACTTCGAAAGAATAGGCACAAGCGCCCCTTGCGCCATGTCGTAAACTTCGATATCGTAGTCGCGGCAGGGCTTGCCCAAAAGTGCATCGCGGACCCAGCCGCCCACCAGGAATGCGCGGCCACCCGCCTCGCGGATATCGCCCGCGATTTTCAATAAACGTCCCGGCAATTCCGGTTCGAACCACTCCCCCGAAAGCGTCTGGATTTTTGCCATCTGGGAAGACCGCCTTACCGGGAATCACCTGCATCTGCAGCAGAGGTATCAGCCAAGGTTTCGGCAGGAGCCGTTTCCTGCACCGAGTTCACGGACTTGTAACGGTCGTAAATGCTCACGGTCTTTTCGTCCGAAGAATCCGCAGATTCCGAGGAGACGGGAATCGTGTCCGCAGAAGCGGCAGCCTTCGAAGAATCCGAAGCGGCAAAGCGGTCATAGATGCTTTGACGCGCAGCGGCGCCTTCCGCCTTCTTTTGCGTTTCCTGTTCACGGCACACGCGCAGTTCCTCTTCGGCATACGCACGCTGGTCCGGCGAATAGGTCATGGTGTTCAGACGGTATTCCATTTCGTCACACACGAGCCCCTGGCGTTCTCCCGCACAACCGGCCAGCACTGCAACGGCGACGGCGGACATCCATACCACAAAGCGATTCATAATAGACCTCTCCTAAAATACTAGTGCACAATGATGAACTTGCCCTTCTTGCGCTTGGGGCCATTATTGACAACATAATAATAGACGCCCGGGGCGACGAGGTTTCCGCTCCTGTCCCTGCCGTTCCATTCAAGACGCCCGCCAATCACGTCCCCGTCCTTAAAGGCCCTTACCAGGGCTCCGCCACGGTTATATATGCTCACGACGGCATTCTCCGTAAACCCCTCGATGACAAAACAGGAGTGTTCCTTTGGCCTAAAGGGAACCGGATAAGCACGGAAAAGCACCCTTGCCGAATCCGTCAAGTTCTTGCTTGCGTCCTTGAGGTCGCTGCGCTGGAAATAACTGACGCCCTTTTCGTGCGAAAACCACGCGACCCCGTCTATGGCGTCAATCGCCACATCGGAAACATTATCACTAAGCAAGCCGTTCCGGGACGTATAGTTGACAACGGAAAGCGTATCCGGTGAGGATTTCTTCTGCGTCAGCCGGTAGACCCCGTGAGCCGTGGTGCCGACCCAGAGGTTGCCATGGACATCCGCATCAATAGAAGTATACTCGACCCCACGAAGGCCGTTTGTCGAGGAGGGAACGATCAGGGAATCGCGGTCACCGTCAAGGTAGGCCAGATTCGACATGGAGACCATCCAAAGGCGCTTCCTTACCGAATCGTAAACCATGTCGATGGGCGCGGGCGTAATTCCCTTGAAGGACTTCTTGAGCACCCCATTCGAAAGTTCACCTCCGTTCGTCCTTGGCGCAGGGAATACGAACATGTCCACGCCACCCATATCGGCAAGCGCCGTGCCACCCTTGCTCCCCACGTAAATTACCCAGGATCCGTTCTCGACCCTTGCATACATGGGACCGGGAACAGGCTTTGTTCCGACATTTTTAGCGCAGCGGATTTCGCCATCCTTGGTAAAATAGACAATGCTGTAACCATCGTTGCTTGCCGTCGCCGTCAGGAATCCCGAATTGTCGGGAGCGGGAATCGAATACGGGGAAATGGGAAAGTTTTCGAGATACTTGTCGAAGCAGTAATCCTCGGTCGATTTGAATTCATATTCCAGTTCCTCGCCCCAATGCGAATAGACCTGGTGGACAAAGCCCCAAACGTGGAAGAACACTTTCCCGTCCGGAAGCGCCGAGAGGACCTTTATCCTCGAGGAATAGGCGGAAGAAAAGCTTCCCAGCCCATTGTAGACATATTCAGGTTTGAGCCAGCCGGTCATCTTGCCATAGGCGAGTTTTCCGTCGACAGACGCGGCAAGCACTCCACCCATCGGCATCGCATTCAGTTCGTATGCTTCTCCCAGGGTATAGCGCTCGTAGGGGAATTCCACAATTTTCGGAGTACCCTCATCGCGCCGGAACAAGACCGTATAGGGCCCCACCATGAAATAGCCGTCCTTCGAACGGACAACCCACCGAACACGGCAACCGTTGTTGTCGAACAGGAACGATTCCGTGAGAACCTCGTCCCCAACGACGACCTTCGTCGAATCCCAGGGTTCGAATTCGGCAATCCCGTTCTCCGCGGCGAGCGTGTTCCAGGAAGAGGCGTCACCAAGATGGATATCCGAACCGAGATGTTCCCAGTCCATTACGCGAAAATAGGAAGCCCGTTCCGTCCTGACATAGAGCGTATCCCCATGAATCGCCAGTTGCCTTAACGGATTCATCAGAAGCGGATAGCTCCCGATACGTTCAACCGTGAGAACAGACGCGGACTTGAACAGGTCAAAAAACGCAAGACGATCCTCGAACGCGATGACCAGGATGTTCTTCCCGATAACGGCGCCGCGAGGAACCGCCCGGACATTGTTCTTGACATAGGAGCGGCTCAGGACACGCCAGCCCTTGCCGTCGCCATTGAGCGCCACCACGATTCCGTATTCGGAAACAGCGAAGGTTCCCAGTGCGGACGAAACGATGGAATAGAACGACGACGTTTCGAGGCCGTGCTGCGATTGGAAGACAAAGTCGCCCTCCAGGGTGCGGAAACGGATTCCTCCCTCGGTCGCAAGCATGATGCCGTTCTCGCCGTAAGGAACAACGTCATGGACGGGAAAAGGTTCGGAAAAGGCCCCCCACCGGTCGGCGGCGAACAGCTGGACCGCAAGTAAGGACACGATTGCAATTAGCGAAAACTTCACCCCCTAAAATTACGAAAATTCACCCGCCCGCATGAGCAGCTCGTCCAGTTTTGGGCTTGGAGAATCCCCCTTTTTCAATAGGGAGAGGTAGATATCGCGTTTCTCCCGCATCTTTTTGAAAGCCGTCGCCTTGCGCTTGAAAAAAGTCCCCTTGTCCGTCCCGCAAAAGATGCAGGCGTCATCGGCGCGGATTCCCCCGATACAGGAAAATTCCACCGCCATCTTTTCGGACGCGGAGAGAGGCCCCATCAGGCTATCCAGCTGGTTCCTCATAAAACGGGACCGGCGCATTTCGCGCATTTCCTGTTCAATCTTGCCGGTTGAATACCTGGCTTCGCCTTCCATGACATCTGTCAAGCGGACCAGGCGGCCTTCCTTGCGATAGAGGTCGCGATGCGTGTTCCGGATAACCGTCATGAACCACGGGAAAATGGGCTTGTTGCGGTCCAGAATATCCACCGAACGGCAAAAACGGAGGGCAACTTCCTGAAAAAGATCCTTTGCGTGCTCCGAATCCCTACTCCGGGCACAGCAGAGTTTGTAAATTTGGGTGGCATTCTTGCGCCACACCTTTTCTACCCAATCGGGAGACTGTTCTGTTAAAATTCTTGATTTGGACATTTCGCAAACCGGAATTTTGACAACAATCTTTCAGTTAAGGTCAAATTTATGAAATTAAATGACGAAAAACAAAAAAAACGCGATTTTGCAAGCAGTTGCTTGCATTTTTCGGCACTTTTTTTTAGTTTGCTCCTACTTGAAGCCATTTGTTCGCAATCCGTAAGGGCCCAGGAGTTCAACATGAATTCCATGCCGCCTCCCGAAATGGAGATGGAATATAGCGCAGGAGCCCTAAGGGACGGGGGAACGCTTTCCGTGAGCATAACCATCCCGGAAAAGTGGCACGTGAACGCAAATAACGTAACGGACGAATTCCTGAAGCCGTCCTCGATCGAGGCGAAGGCGGATGGGATTGAATTCGGGGAGGCGGTGTGGCCCGCCCCCATCAAGGAATACAACGAGGCGCTGGAACTGGAGATCTTAACCTTCCGGGGGACCTTCGAAGTCCAGATACCGGTGAAGGGAACCGCCAAAAAAAATGACGGCTCGGATGCGGATTACGACAGCCTGGGTACGGAAGTCACGTTCCACTACCAGGCATGCGACAACTCCATCTGCCTTGCCCCGGCAAGCAAGACCATAAGGCAGGACGCACTTGCGACCGGAACGGCTACGGAAGGCGACGCACGGGCCGCCGTCCGAAACGGTTCAAAAAAAAACGGTTCTGAACCGGACGAAAGCGGCCCGGTGTCGGAGATGCGGGCTGGGGTCGTCGCGCTGCTCTTTTTCGCGTTCCTCGGGGGAATCATATTGAACCTGATGCCCTGCGTGCTGCCGGTGCTTTCCTTGAAACTGTTCAGCCTGATTAGGCAGGCGGGAGAAAGCCGCGGACGGCTCCTCGCCCTGGGAGGAGCCACGACG
>FLNZ01004433.1_pt1 | contig 29871 bp, 50 predicted proteins | sample 1140391 | NCBI WGS metagenome assembly FLNZ01 (sample SAMEA3878171, study PRJEB12797) | bioreactor metagenome | biome: Moose rumen | place: Sweden | collected 2011-10 | reverse complement strand
GTATTGCGAAACAGTAAGTGCGCTCACCTTACTGATTATTCTTGTGAAGAATCCGATGTAGTCTTTGGCGTAGTTGCGCATGATGTTGAACTGGTCATCAAACTGAGAGAAGACCGTCTCTATTCTTTTTCTTGCCTTGGCAAAAGGCTTGTGAAAGGGCTTCCAGTTCTTTTGGTTGCTGCGGTAAGGAACTTCAAGGTTGATGTGGGCTGTCTCGAACAGGTTCAGTTGTATCTCGGCAGATATATAACCCATGTCGCCAATCAAGGTGCAATTGAACAAGATTTGGCCAGCATCATTGAGATAGTTTATGTCGTGAATGCTTGCCTGCATCAAGTCATAAGAATGTATAACTCCCGATATTCCACAAATGGCATTGAGCTTATAACCATAGTAGTACATCGCTTGCGCTGCACAATATCCGAAGTTGGGTGCCTTCTCCGGACAAGTTTGTCCCATCTTGTTGCGGTTGCCCCTTGCCAGCTGGCACACTTTAACAGGTTTCGTGTCGATGATGAAGTAATCCTCTCCCCCGTCAATGGCCTCAACAATGCGCTTGCGAATCTTCTCACAAAGCTGTGCAGTCAGCTTGCGGCGATCATTATACTGTCGACGAGATATAAGGTTAGGCATCTGTTTGCGATACTCATCAAGCTTGCCGAACAGATAACATTCGCTGTCAATGCCCATGGTCTCGGCTGTCAGACTGAGTGCTATGACTTCAAGGTCACTGAACTTAGGCACGACTCCTGGGCGTGTGATATTTCCTTTTTTGTTCACTAAATCTTGAGCGAAATGCTTGCATACCTCAAGAATTTTGACGAAATTTGCATATAAGTTGTGCATAGCGGTGATTTTGGTTGTTTTTATTTTCACTGCTAAATTACTGAAAATCAACGATATGTGCAACTTTTTCAGCATTAATTTATTAACAAATTAATTCCGCCAACGGGTTAAGAAATTCTTTTTTATTCATCTTTGTTTTCTTTTTTCTCTTTATTAAATTCTTCAAGTAAGTAACTATTAGGTTTTTAACATCGCCTCTTTGAACTCATCAATTAACGCCACGCTAATGTAGGGTTTCCCCTCTCGCCCCTCAAAGATATACTTCTCAAGGTTCTCGTCAAGCCACTCGCAAGCCTTATCAATCATAGATTTATCTGCACACTTAAAACCTGCTATAAAGCAATCTCTTGGGCGATTGTTTTTATCTGTCCTTTTATAATACCAATCATAAAAGGCTATATCGATTTCATCTTCTTTTGTCATATTAATCTTCAATCTCCCCTGTTTACACCATTCTCCAAAGTCTTTAGCTATTTGTTCTAACTCTTCGATACTTCTTTCAGGAAAAGACCAAGGTTTACAAAGTAGTTGATTTAATACTAATCTATCACCATATTTATCTCTTGTTTCATCTATTACTTTATAATAGTAATAAAACAAACCACTATAATTAGGTTTATACAAGTCTTTCATTTTAAAGTTTCTTCTATAACCTCTTTTATAAAGCTTTTTACAAAATTTTAAGAATTTTTGTTTAGTCATTCTTCGCCTCCTTTCTCTCTATTGTTTCTAATTTCGTTTATCTTATTTATCGTAGCCTCCTTGTATTTCTCTTCTACAGGGGCTTCGTTTTTAATTATATCAATCATTCTGTCGATTTCCTCGTCAGACTTGGATTGTATATAATATATGATTGCCTCTTCGTTATTATATCCAAAGAGCCAAGAGAGGATAACCCCTCCAAAAATATTTATTTCTTTACTCATTATTTGCTTATTTCGTCTCTATAAAATACACAAAACCCACCGTTAGGCACAAAAGTAATACTTATCACTTTAACGTTTTTGTTCTTGCACCACAAACATACCATCCGTGGGTCATGGAAAAATTTATGTTTCATTTGCACGGCTTGAAAGCCAAACTTGTTAATTGTGACGGCATATTTACCTTCATCGGGCAGCTCATCCGCAACCGAAATCCAATGAGGATGAGCATCTGCCCACTCTGCACCTGCTTCAAAGTCTGGATTTCTATTAAGAATGTCTGCTGAATCTTTAAAATTATCTCCAGCAATACACTTAGGCTTATTAGCGATAGTGTATTCAATACCCGCTTTTGTTATTTCTTCTTTTCTTGTCATAATCACAATAAATATCATTCTGTATCGTTATTATCCAATTTGTCTTGCTTTTCAAGCCAAGCAAGCCAAGAGTTATATTCTTTATCACAAAGGCTATCCTTATACAGAGTTATATACTCTATAATCTCCCTTCTTATCCTCTCATCCTCACTCTCTTTGAGTTCAGGAAAATAGTGCTCAGCATCTTCTTTTGTTGCTCCATGCAAGCCACTATAAAGACTTTGCATCCAGTCCAATGCTTCTTTGTATTTCTTCTCGTAGTTCATTTTCTTTCAAATTTATCACACCCTTTAGTGTGGGGTTTTACACAATAATGCCTATTATATTTGCCCCATGTCCTAACTTCGCAATAATAGAAATTACATACATCAGTATGGGGTTTAAAGAACTTGCAATTTCTACATCGTACAGCATTCTTCATTTCTTCTGCTCTTTGTGCTTTAGCAAGTTCTGCTCGCCTTTTGAGTTCAGCTTTCAGTTCCTCTGTTGTATAATCTTTCAGTTCCATATTACAATAGTTTTTGTTCATGTAGTTTAACAACCATTTCAACGCAAGCATCAACGAGACTTTCATATTCGTCAGTAGTTATTTTATCTGACCAATTTAGGTCAGTGTAATAAGCAATCTGATACTTTGAATTGTATTTTCTTATATCAATATATGTCTTATATCCGCTGTCATCAGTTGTTTCTTCTGGCAGTATTTCTAACAATGCTGCAAGTGACCAACAAGGAATACCAATTTTACTGCTTAGAATATATGGCATATTACCATTGTGCCCATATTCTGGCACATCAAGATTAGCACCAGCTATTGCTATTCTTTCCCAAATCTGGTCAGCCCTCTCAAGTGGTAGTATCTTTGCTAACTTGAGACTTTGTTCAATATCCGTGTAACTTTTCATAATCCGCCACAAACACACCACCCATTGGGTACGTCATCAAAAATACTATTGTTTTTTCTCATATTTTTTATAATAGCTCCAGTGCGTAATGCCGCTCGCCTGTATCTCCTTTCGGGATTTGAAGATTTGCCCCCAAATACCCTGCGTGTACTCGTCTGCCTGACACACTTCCACTTCCTCTCCGAGGGGAGGCAGCTCGTCTTTCACGCTAATCCAGCCCGCCTCTCTGAGCTTTCTTTCTCTTTCCTGTGCCATAGCTCTCTATTATTTGTCATGTTCAGTAGTGCAAGCCGCCGGCTCTACCACAATAACCCTCACCTTGAACTTTCTCCCCTCGCCATGCTCAATGGCATTGTCAAGATCGGCAAGCAACTCTCTCATCATCGCCAGTGGCAAAATGCTGTCGGTTTCGTTGTAGTCGTCCTGATACACCAGCCTCATTGCTGGTTCGTCGCTCTCCACGATATAGCCATTGTCGGCTAAAGTCACAATATATTCACTCATAGTAGTCCCATAGTTTGTGTTGGTATATTAATTGGCGCGGCGTCACTTATTGCCGAAGCCATACTCGCCGCTGTCATTTGGCTTCTTAACTCAGCGATTCTGCGCTCGTGAATCCCCATCAGCCGAGCCTTGCACTCTTTAAGGTGCTCATATTCCTCAACGGGAATCGCCACCATCATGTCTTCGTCTGTCATAGCACCTGCCTCAACTTTGTTATTACTATCGCCACATATTCCGCTACCTCTACGGCTGTCATGTTGGGCTTCGCCTTGATGACCTCGGTGGCAAGTGTCAGTGCTGGAGCCATCAACATCTGTTGTCGGTTGCCTTGCAGCATCTTTGTTAGTGCCACCATCGGGTCGGTCGGTGTTATCGTGTCATCTATAACCCCGAACTCCAGCTCGTCTTCCCTGTATGGGTTATTGTTGCTGTCTAAGTAGTAGTCTTGCTTGTCGGTGAGGGTGACAATCTCACCTGTCTTGATTACTTTCGCTTTCATGTCTATTTCTTTGTTCGTTAATAACTTCTTTTGCGATGGCAAGCATTTTACCGTCATCGCCCCATATCTTCCTTGCGAGCTCCATCTTCATCTTGTCGAGGCACGCCCGACAGTAGGGATAGCTCGGTATGTCGGGGTCAATGACGGGATAAAATGCCACAGCCTGCTCGCCGCACTCACAGCACTTACAATCACTTGCCTTCATTTGGTTTGAATTTAATGACGAATACTTGCTTATCTTTTGGCGCACCCCATTCGGGGTTGCCATAGCCTATTGTAATGCTTTCAATCTCACGCAACATCGTGCGCTTGGTATAGCCGTAGCGGAAACGGACGTGAGTGTAGCCTTTTGCGTTTGCAGATTGGTAACCATACCGATAAGAGAACAAGGGGAAATCAAAACCTAAAAGTCTTTTGCACCAGTATGGCTTTATCTCTCGGTACTCCTCGGTCTTGACACCGCTCTCAATCATGTCGTACCACTTAGCCTTGAGTGGCAGGTCAAGAATCTTCATTTCCGCCTCCTTTCTTTAAATGTTCTACACTTGGCAGTGGCATCCAGTGGGTGACCATTACCTCTCTTTGGACAACACGCCCATTACTAAACCAACCACCATCATAAAAACCCACAAAGCAACCACTATGCGATGTTACTAGCACTAACTCCCCTTCTTCGGGCAGCTCATCTTCCACACTTGTCCAGTGTGGGTGGCTGGCTCTCCACATCGCACCAGTGGTGAAGCCGTTTTGGAAGGCGATTAACTGTGTAATGCTCGCTCCATGCTCCTGCATCTTCTTGATGATGGGTGCGAGCGCGGCTGTCATTTCTTCGTTTGGTGTCATTGCTTTTCTCCTTTCAGTAGTTCTGGGTTGTCGTGGATGTTGCCAATAACCTCAATGTATGATTCATCTGCTCTGTCGTCACTAAAGTCAAGCAAACCAATACAACTACCGCAATCAAGTTTATATTTAAATCGGAAGGCATAATAATCATCATCATAAAAGATTTCACACCTATCCGCAAAATCTCGTAAAGGACGACCTTCTATATGGACATTTTTGCGTGTCCATAACAGTATATCTCCCTCATAGATTTCCTCGCCATTCTTGTCATACAAGCCAGTGAACTGACCGACAGTATTATGATTTACTGGCGTATATAGCATATTATAACCATTGCAATCCTTGATATAATTCTCAGACGCATCTTTTTCTGTCATAATACAATGCCATTCCTTGAACTCGTTTCTAAGTCTGGCGTAATAACCATAAACCCACTCGCCATCATCACATCGCTTGCCTCTGAATTTAATAGTTTTCATTCCTTACCTCCTTTCTTTGGCACAATTTCACCTTTGATTATCTTTTCTACGATGTCTGTAGGTATATCCTGATCTGTTCTGCAATTATGCTCTATGGCGTATTCCAGAGCCGCCAGCACTTGATTGTGCGTCAGCAACTTTTCACCGACGGCGAAGTAACCATCAAGACGTACTCTTGGATGGTTTCTATGCCAGCGCATAAAACCTGCCATGTTTGTTGTTACTTTCATTTTTTGCCTCCTTTCATTGCTTGTTTGAACGCTTTAAGCAAACTTTCTACTTCAACGTCACCTTGAGGGTAATCACTCTCGGGTAGAAACTCCAGTGACGCATATCGACGGACATTTTCAGCCACTCAATCACCTTATCGGCATCAAGGGTCTTAGCATCCTCAACAGGCTTCTGCTCACCTTGCTTTTCAACCCAAGCAAGCATTTCTTCTTTAGAAAAACCATTGTCAAAAAATTGTGAAGGTTGAGTATAAATCCAACCATAAATTGTTTTCCTTATCCTTTCATCTTTACTTTCCTTGAGTTCAGGAAAATAGTGCTCAGCATCTTCTTTTGTTGCTCCATGCAAGCCACTATAAAGACTTTGCATCCAGTCCAATGCTTCTTTGTATTTCTTCTCGTAGTTCATTTTCTTTCAAATTTATCACACCCTTTAGTGTGGGGTTTTACACAATAATGCCTATTATATTTGCCCCATGTCCTAACTTCGCAATAATAGAAATTACATACATCAGTATGGGGTTTAAAGAACTTGCAATTTCTACATCGTACAGCATTCTTCATTTCTTCTGCTCTTTGTGCTTTAGCAAGTTCTGCTCGCCTTTTGAGTTCAGCTTTCAGTTCCTCTGTTGTATAATCTTTCAGTTCCATATTACAATAGTTTTTGTTCATGTAGTTTAACAACCATTTCAACGCAAGCATCAACGAGACTTTCATATTCGTCAGTAGTTATTTTATCTGACCAATTTAGGTCAGTGTAATAAGCAATCTGATACTTTGAATTGTATTTTCTTATATCAATATATGTCTTATATCCGCTGTCATCAGTTGTTTCTTCTGGCAGTATTTCTAACAATGCTGCAAGTGACCAACAAGGAATACCAATTTTACTGCTTAGAATATATGGCGTATTACCATTGTGCCCATATTCTGGCACATCAAGATTAGCACCAGCTATTGCTATTCTTTCCCAAGTTTGGTCAGCAGTTTCTGCAGGGAGTATCTTTGCTAACTTCTTACTTTGTTCTAAGTCTGTGTATGATTTCATAAACTTTACTCAATCATTAAATAATCTTTCACTAAGTCTTCATTTTCTTTTAGGAATAAATCACGCTGCTCAGAAGTGTGGAAGGAAAGAAAATGTCTTATTCCGAAACAACCACTAAAATGTGCTATTTCATTTTTATCATTACAATTTATTGAAAATTTAAACATACTTGTATCATTCCACTCTTCATCAGTAACAACACCACCAAATCGTTCATCATTAGCCATAATTTGGCTAATTTGCGCCATAGCAAGTGCAGACTTTGCTTGCTTCTCTGTGGCAAAGATATTATGATTTCTAACAACATTGCGGTACTTAGTGACTGGAATAATAGAACACTCATGACCTATATAAAATCCGTTAAATGTGTTATTTTCTTTATCTCTCCACCTTTTAATAGGTTTAAACTTAATGCAATCAAAAGTAGAGTTTTCTTTATCAATTTCATATCCTTCAGGAGGAGTTATTTTAATTTCTTTTGTTTCCATAATCTTTTAAATTAAGTTAGTTACACAATACTTCAAAGCAGCCTCAACTGCCTCTTCAAATATTAGATATGTAGTGCGCCGCACAGCGGCGTTCAACAGTCAATCTCTGTCTTAAATAGGTTGTTCTCATTGCTTATCCTGTCACATGCGAGACGGTAGTAGTCTTCTCTTATTTCGTTGCCCATGAAGTTGATGCCGTTATTCATGCACACTACCGCCGTTGTCCCGCTCCCCATACATGGGTCAAGGACCGTGTCTCCCGGTGATGCAATAAGTCTCACAGCCCTCTCAACAACAGGCTGGTTTATCGCCTCGGGGTGCCATCCGTATTTCGAACGATAACCATTTTGATAGGGTATATCATCCCACACATCGGTAGGGTAACTCTTGTCGTGATTTTGTCTTGCGCCGTTCCAATGCAGCTTCTTGTCACCCTTGCACAGAAACAGCATAATGTTGTGCCTGAATCCAAGCATCCATGCTGGGCGCAGACTCCCCCGCCGTATCAGCGGCACTTGGGAACGGAACTCAAAAAACGAAAGGAAAATATCAGCGGTGGCAAGGATGTATTTAGGGGCGTTAACATAAATGACGTTGCCACCTTCCACAAGTATGCGGCTGAAATGCTTTGCCATCTTCTCAATCCAGCACCTATAGTTGGATATCTTGTCTTTTCCTTTCTCTCCATTTTGGTAGAATGGCGCGTCAAAAAAAATGGCGTCAACTGAATTATCTTCTATCGTTGACAGCCATTCTACAGCATCGCCTTTATGAAGTATCATAAATTGAATGAATATTTATGTCTCCTTAATCATCGTGCGGATGTAGTCAAAGGCAAACTGTTCGTTTCTCTCGCTCTCTAGAATGCGGCTGGTGACGAAGCCCCATGCCTTGTCGCTGGCTTCCTTGAAGCCGCAGTCCCACGCCTCGTTGAGCACGTCGCCCACCGTCATGTGTCCGTGTCCCACGGCACGGGTCAGTTCTTTTATTTTCTGTTCTCTCGTCATAAGTTATTGTTTAGACTGTGGATAATTCTTTATAAGCACTTTACCACTCCTCCGTCTCCTCCTTGTGGCGGAGCAGGTTGGCGTGGTCGAGCATCCGCTTGCGTAGCTTCTCGTCCCTCACCTTTTCGGCGATGCCCATCTTGTTGTAGGGGCAGGTCTCCTCGTTGTAGAGCGCCAGCAGCTCCCTGTCAGTCTTCTCGTTCATCACTTTCTCTTTTAAGTTGCAGGGCGGCTTCGCACACCTTCCTGTCATACGCCCTGCCGAGTGCTATTATGTTCTCTATCTGCCTCACGGAGTACATCACCGTGGCGTGGTTCTTGCCCATCGCCTCGCCCGCCTCCATATAGGTCATGCCGATGTTGCGCACCAGGTGCCACATCACCAGCTGTCGTGCCACGGCGATGCGATACACGCGGCTCCTGCCCATGATGTCATCAGGCGTGACGTTGCCCAGCAGCGCGCACACCCTCTCTACGGTATCTCTCACTACTGCTCCCATCCTTCCTGCTCCCTCCTGTGAAAGTGTATTGACGTGATGGTATGGTCTTCGAGCGGTCCGCCGTTTATCATGCGCAGACCGCTGGCAAGGTAGTCGAGGTATAGGCGCGTGCGCTTCACGCCGCGACGGTAGCCCTCGGGTTTGCTGTTGAAGCCGATGTCCCCGAGGATAGTGTCGAGCTCGTCTTGCAGCTCGTAGATGTCTTTGACGGTTAGGTCTTTTATCTTCATAATGTCATTTGTTGAGATTCAGTAGAGGGGTGGAGTTGCCGAGCATATAGGTGGGGAGTTTGCCGTCCCATTTCTGCACCGCCTCATAGTCCACCAGTCGTTGGTTTTTCTCAAGCGCCTCTGCCTTGATTGTCATCGCCTCCGCGTCGGCTTTCGCGCTGATGACTTTCTGGTCGGCCTCTTCCTGGATGCGCCGTGTGTTGTTCTGCGCCTCCTGTGCCTTCTGCGCGGCGATCACTTTGTTCTCGATAGCCTTCTCGAAGTTGTCGGAGTAATCGAGGTTGGCGATTTGAAAAGTGATGTTCTCGATGTATCGGCTGTCTATCTTCTTCTTCAGCTGGTCAAGGATTTGCAGCCGCGCCTTCTCCCTGTTCGCCACCAGGTCTTGCGCCTGCCAGATGCCCACCACATCCTTTATCGCGTCTTGCAGGTAGGGTGTTATGAGCTTCTGCTGGTATTCCTTGCCGACATTCTCGTATATTGCCGGTACGGCTTCGGGGACGACGTTGTAGGTCATGGTGAACGTCAGTTCTGCGGTCTGAATGTCTTTCGTGTAGGTGACTGCTTTGTCGGAGAGCACCTGTGTGCGCACGTCGGTCTTCTCCATCGAGCTTATGAACGGCCATTTGAACCCTATGCCGTTATTGAACGATGTGGAGTTCACCTTCCCCAGCGTCACGAGTGTTCCTCGGTGACCCGGCGCGACACGGTAGATGCTGCTTATTAGTGTTATCACTGCGAAGATTGCGATGCCGAAGACGGTAATCTTCTTGGTAATCTTCTTGCTAAGTTCAAATCTCTTGTTTGGTTCTTCGTTTGTGTCAAAAATTCTCATAATCGTTATTTTTTATTGTTGTTAGAATAGTGTCAGTTATTCTTGTTGTATTCGCCGTTTGGCGATGTCGAAATAGTGTTCTTCCTTCTCTATGCCGATGTAGTGTCGTCTCTCCCTTATCGCCGCCACGCAGGTAGAGCCCGAGCCCATCGTGTTGTCCAGGACTACCCCCCCCCACGTTGGTATATGTGCGGATGAGGTATCGCAGCAGATCCACGGGCTTCTGGGTGGGATGCCAGGACTCGCCTTTGATGTGTTCCTTAGCGATGGTTATGATGCTTGTGGGGTATTTCTCGTCGGAAATCAAGTCTTTGGCTGGGTGAAACACACCATAACATCTGTTAGTCTCATTACCGAGATGTTTGCCTCGGCTGTGGTTGCGCTTGTGTGGCTCACATTTCTCCATCTGCGGGTTATAGATCGGCTGTTTCTTGTAGAAAACCAGGATGTCCTCGTGTTGACGCAGCGGCATTTTCTTTGCGTTAAGGAAGCCAGTTTTCAGTCTCTTGTCCCAGACGAGGTTGTAGCGCCACAGCTTCTTGTTGCTCATCATCAGCCGTGCCGTGAACATCCCCTGTGCGAACAGCACTATGGCGGCGTTGTCCTTTGTGATGCGCTCGTACTGCTGCCACAGCGGCTCAAAAGGGATCACCGAGTCCCATTTCGCGTGTTTATTGCTCTTGTTCAGGACTCCGTATGGCAGGTCGCACAGCACCATGTCGATGCTCTTATCGTGGATATTCGGCATGATGTCGAGGCAGTCTCCGAGGAATATCTGGTCGGTCATAAAGTATCTATTCTTCGTCAAAATCAATCTTTTTTTGCAGGAACTTCTCGGCATACCACACGCTATAAGCCTTGCCGCTGCTCCACCAGTCGTAAATATTTTCTGCTATCTGTTCTTCCGACAGTTTCTCCCCTCCGCCATCCTCGGCAGAGGGGTTGTCTAAAAACCCCACACCCCATAGTTTTGTCTCCCTGGTGTCGATGGGGCATCTGCCATCTTCCCTTTTTTTTTTGTAGTGCGGGGGGAGTATTGCTGATGCCGTATCCCCCCCTCCCGCACGGATTGCCATTATTGCCTTAATCCAATTGCGTTTCACGTGGGGGAACATCTTTTCCTCTTTTTTCTTTTGTTTAAGCGGTGACATCGGACATAGAATACAACCAATTCTTTTATATCCCATATCATAAAGCTCACAGTGCTCAATCTCCATGCCGTTGAGAAAATCCCACACGTCTTTTTCTGTCCAGTCGATAATGGGAGAAACAAGAATAGAGTCTTTCCCGTTTATGCACTTGATTTCACTCTCTTTGTCAATCGAGAACTCATCGTGATTGAGATTCTTATGTTTCCTCTTTATTTTATCAACCTTCTTTTTCTGCCAATTCTCAAACTCCTCAAAATTGCCTGAGAACTTGTGTCCCGAAACCTCCCATTCTTTGCGTTTCTTGCGGCGAAAACTCTCTTCATGGCGTATGCCTATCAGCGTGACTTTTCCTGCTCCGGAACTCTCCTTGAATCTCTGACAACACCACCGCACTTTTCGTGTCGGCAATATTCCCATTTCTATCGCCACCTGATATATGCTTTTGTCAAGTTTCTTAAACTCCACATCGGGATAATTCCTTCTGACAAAGCATATTAGCTGGGGGGGATCTACGCTCGTTGGTGAGAAATGCGCCTTGAATTTCACTCCCGCCAACTGTGCTACGTGGTACAAACATTGACTATCTTTTCCTCCCGAGAAGGCTAGGGAAAACCCGTCTTCAGGGTCGTATTTCAACGCCAGTTTCTCGGCTTTTTTGAGCACAGAAATTGAGTAGTCAATCTTCAGCACCAGGCTCGGTCTTAAATGATGATAATCTTCTCTCATTCCTATTTTTATTAGATTGTTCTGTTGTTAGAATAGTGTCAGTTGTATAGGTGTTTTCGGTGATGCCTGAGTTGTATTGTGCGGATAATACAACAGTTCATAAATATAGTAAAGGCAAGCTACTACTATTGAGTTCCCTGCCAGCTTGTAGCTCTGTGAATTAGAGATTATCTGCTTGCCTGTCTCATCAACAGAAAGCAGTTTGTCTATCTCATTTTCAGGGACATCCATCAATCTGTAGCACTCTCTAGGAGTGAGCTTGCGTATTCTGAACTTCTTGCCTTTCAGCTCATCGGGCAAGGTGAATTTCTTTTTCTGTTCTGCCATGTCTATAATAAAATTGTTGTGTTCAAAGCTACTGTCTTGTCCATATTCCACTATCAACGGTTGCCTACCCCCCCCACCCATAGAATTGAGGGCAGGGCTTAAACCGTTCCTATCGTACAAATTACCAGCATAACTACCTCCATGGAAGTCATGGTTGTAGATGTTCGTTATCCTTATCACTCTCGGTTTGCTCATCATCGTTTTCTAATAGGCACACTCCCGCGTCATGCATGTTGGCTTTGAGAGCTCGGCTGACACCCTCCAGCCCCCCCTAAAGAAAGGCGCTGTGGTGCCGAGATACAACCCGTCGCCGTCATGCAAGATTCTGCCTTTGAATTTTATGTGCGGTTTATCCATATATCTCTACTAACATATTGTCTTTCAGCACGCTCGTTATCGTGTTTGCTCACTCGTCGAGTCGCAGCGCGGGTCTCTTCCCCTGGAACTTGATGCCGCCGTTGTCACCGACCTTGCGGCGCAGGGCTTTCATCTCCTCGCTCCTCTCGTAGCGTATCACGTATGCTGTCATATATCTCTACTATCAGAACCCATCTTGATTCTGTCCCCCCCCCGTCATAGATGGAGTAAGGCAGTTGACCCATGGGTTAAGATTGCGGTTTATTACATTGCCCTTGCTGTCTCTTGTCCTGCTCAGACCGTATATCTTCCGTGTCATATATCTCTATCACCAGTGAGTCCTTTGCGACCCTCGTTATCGAGTTGGCGTATTCCCGCCCTATCTCCAGCCTTTGCTGATGCGGGGAGGAGTGCCACTCCCCTTTGCACCGCCCTCTCAGGGCGCAGCTCTTTATCGTCATAAATCTCCGCCACCGCTGTTATCCCCATCCCCGTTGAGAGGCACGCACTCATGAATCCGCACTTGCCGTAGCTCGCCCTGACTGCTCTTGCGCACCCCCCCCTGTCGGTGTTGATTATTATCGTCCTCATAAATCTCAGCCACGCACGTCATTGTCGCCCCCCCACGAGAGGAGCGTCGCCACTCCGTACTTGTAGCACCCCGCCGTCACGGTCTTCGCCGTCCCATCCTGGCAGGTGTTCAACAATATCTGTTTCATAAACTTCTATCACGAGTGGAGGTGACTTATAGTCCGTCGCTATGAGCGTCATCGCCACATTCTCCCTCAGTTCCAGTTTACCGAATCCCTTTGCGGGGTCTCGGCACACCAATGTCTTCATACTCAATTATCTTAGGCGCCACTCCGCTGTGGTTTCCCACGACCAGACATGGCGAGATACCGTTTGGAGAGAATACCCCCCCGTTCATCTTTGACCGCCACACATAGCCTACTTTAATCTGTTTCATAATCTTTGTAGAAGTTGTATCAACCCGACTGCCCGGTCTTGTCCTCACTGTGAAAGCCGTGTCGTCTTCATCTTTTGGAGTGAATTTGTGCCCATGGCTGTCATCATCGTTCACTCGGTTGAAATACTCCAGTGCCTTGTCGCTGAGGTAGTATTTCTCATCAACGTGATCTTCAAGCACATCTTTCAGGCGCAGCTCCAGAGGGAACGGCTCGGGGAACACGAAAGGTGTATCATCAAGTTTGGAGATCATAAACACCCGCTCTCTGTTCTGCGGCACTCCGTAGTCCCTGGCGTTCATCACCTGCCAGTAGTTGCGGTATCCGTAGCCCTCAAGCACCTCACACCACTTCTGGAAATAAGGCATGAATTTCTTTGAGACGAGTGCCTTCACGTTCTCCATGAGCAGGACTTTTGGGCGCAGTGTGTCTATCGCTCTCTCGCACTCCCATAGCAGCGACGAGCGTGTACCTGAGCCATCCTCAAAGCCCCTTTGCTTGCCTGCCGCGCTGATGTCCTGGCATGGAAAGCTAAGTGTCAGTAAATCAATGACCTGCCTCCCAATTTGCTGTTTCCAGTCTATCTTGCTCACATCGCCGAGGTTGCGGTCGGCATATTGCGGATAGATGAGGTTGTGCGCCTGGATGGCGTACTTGTCAATCTCTGCCCAGGCTATCAAGTCATAGTCAAAATCGGGATGGCTCTCTTTTATCCTGTCCAGTCCTAAGCATTGGCTGTCGTAGCCGCTGAACAGTGTTATAACGTTTATCTTCATTGCTGTATGTCATTTTGTGAAAAATAGCTTATTGTGCTGTATGTCCTTTTCAAAGTAATAGGTGATACAGCTTAGTCCTCGCAACAAATCATTAGCCGTCCGCTGTATGTCCTTTTCAAAGTAATAGGTGATACAGCAGCCAGCCGTTGAGGTGTATATTTTTAGTGGCTGTATGTCCTTTTCAAAGTAATAGGTGATACAGCCCAATTTTCGTATCTTGCTGTGCCATATTAAATTAGAGGGACTTTGGGAGTGGGAAAACCCTCCCATTAAGGCGTTACAGCACGCCCGGTATGTAGTTTATTCTACTTCCATCTTTATGCCCACCAACTTGCTCTTGTAAGCTATCTTTTCTTTTAAGCCGTAATAAGACCAGTTCCTCAGTACAAACTCGTCTTCCTTAGCTTTCTGCTCGCGCTCTTTCTGGTTCATGAGCACTATCTTGCCGCAGCCATGTTTGACCGCCATATCAACGAGCATTCTGCTGTAGGTGTGCAGCTTTGTGTCGATGTAGTGCAGCTCCTTGTCGTGCCATCGGTCAATAGCCTGGCATTTCTTCTTCCTGCCTTTGCCGCCCACACTGTAGCGGTTGTTGATTTGGCAGCGTCGCACGGCCTCCTGTATCTGTCGACGGCGGTAGTTGAACTCTTCCTTGGTGCCTATCTCCCACACCTTCATGCCGCTGTCGTACTCTCGATGGGCATTGACCTCACAGGTGCATATTATCGGGTTCATTACGCCGAGGAAGGCGTACAGTGTCTTTTTCTCATCAATCTTGACTTCTTTCTTGGGGATGTCAACGCACAGTAGCAGAAATATCTTCTTCTTGTCAACAACTATCGACGAGGTACACATCTTGTATTCGCCACGGACCACCCGCTCCACTATAAGCCTATTGCCGCTGCGATCACGCCCGAATTTCATCTGGAATGGTATGCCCATGACCTCAAAGAAACAACCTGTAACCATCTTCCCCTCGCCGTTGGTGTACTCGGCGAAGCGCAGTCTTTTATACAATGTTGCCTTGATGGGTATGGGCATATTGCTCTTGTAGGACCGCAGCGACTTGTTCCACATGCCTTTCTTGCGGTCGTCCTGGTACATCTTCTGTACGTTCTGCAACACGCTCGGCACCATGCCCATGTACGCCTTACCCTTGAAAGCCTCACTGGCGGCTACATAAGGGGCGTTCTGCTTGGTGGCTTTATTGCCTTTGCATCCAAGGTATTGTATCGTTTCCCGGTCCTCGTCGCTGAGGTAGGGCATCGTGTTGTCGAGGGCAAACAGATGGCTCACTGCCATGTTTGCGACCTTCACCGCCACATCACGGTTCTCATAGAGCTTTTCGTAATAATGGTGGCGCAGCTCTTTGTCGTCTTCTGGGATGAAGACTTCTATTTTTCTTGTGATTATCATTTTTGTGGTTTTTTTATTCCAAGCCAGTGGCTTGCACTACATTAACATCACGCACGCTTGGGGTTGCCCTCGCGGCTGTAGCTGTATAACCTCTTCATACTGTAATGTCATACATGGCATCAACAATTCTAAAAAGAATGATGCGAGCTGTATGTCCTTTCCAAACTGTAATGTCATACAGGCAGAACGAGCAGGGGGCGGCTGTATAACCCTTATAAATAGCAGTATTATACAGGATGAGGCTTTTCTGGAACTCAAAGCCCTTTGCTGTATAACCCTTATAAATAGCAGTATTATACAGGTTTTAATGAACTAAAAAGGGATAAACAAATGCTGTATAACCCTTATAAATAGCAGTATTATACAGGGTGATTGCCGTAACCTGCTGTCATTCATATTTAAAAAGGTCTTTCCGAGTGGGAGAAATCCCCTCAGATTAAGGCTCTACAGCGAGCCCGGAATATCTTTTAAGCGTTCTGTAAGTTCTGTGCTTGTTTCAAGTCAAACTCTCTCCTTTTGAGTTCGTGTTTCGAGGCGTCGAGCAGCAGTCGGGAATAGTTGTTCATCTGTTTGGAGAAAGCCACATCGAGTTTTCCTCGCTCAATCTCCATCTCCAGTCTTTCGTTCTTTTCCATCAGTTCGGCAAGGTAGTCGTTCAAGGACTTGCCTTTGATTGCGGTGTCTAATTTAAATTCTTTCTTGAGGTCTTCAATATTTGCCATGTCTATAAAGTTGTTAGGGGTTATTGGTTGTTGGTTTCTTTAATGTAGTCGTGCCATTCACGGCGGAGCTGGTCACGGTCGGGGGTGTCGTGCTTGTGTCGCTGCGCCAGCCACTCGCCGAAATGCTTTATCGTGGTGAGCGTGTCGGCTCTCACGGGTTCCCATCCCTCTTGCAGGAGTATATTGAACGTGTCCTGGTGGAGATATTCCCCCGTGAGTCTTGTGGTAAAATTACCACTTTTGCGTGTCTTCTCTTCGTGATACCAGAGGCGCGCTGTGTCCTCTGTCTCTGGTTTTTGGAGTAGTGCTTCTCTGAAAGTCATAGATGTTCATTTCTTTGTTGATATATTCTTATTCCTGATTCTTCTGCATGTTTCTCTACCAGTGCCGAGCGCCTAGTATCGCTGTTGTAGAAAACATCGATTGCTGCGCGGGGCACGATATACCCTCGTTTCCTCAAAGCATAGCGCATGAGGCGCTGCTTGTCGTTGGACACAAGTCTGAGCTTGGTCTTTTGCTCAATTCCCCACCTGATGCGAATGAGTTCCTTGCGCACTGTCTCTCGCCGTGACGCGGCAGCCTTCTTGATTCTCTCAACCTCGCGCTCGTCGCCGAGTCGCTGGCGTGACGTTATGCCCGGCTTAAACTGATGCTGCTTGCCGTAGATGAGCAGGTTGATTTTTCCCTTGTTTCCTTCACCCTGGTTCATGATGCGCATAGTCTCCACGCCTTTGCGCCAAGACCGCTCCATGAACGCTTGCGACTTTTCAAGGCCCATCTGCCGCGCTATCCGGACCACAGTGCGCCACCCCACATTGAGGTTCTTGGCGCAGTCCGCGTTGCTGGTCTCGGCGAAGTTCTCTGCGAGCCATTTCTGCTGCCATGGGTTGAGTGTCGTCTTCTTGCCTTTCATAATTAAGGATTATGCTGTTTTAGAATGGGCAGTCACTGCTTGTGTCGCTGAGAAAGTCAAGATTGCTCTCAGGGGCGGGCTGCCCGTTTTGTGGGTTTTCTTGTTCGTTATAAGGGATAAGCCAGTTTGTGTTGTCCCATTCCGCATCCTCTCCCGGTCGTTCTTTGTCCCACGGAGTGTATCTGCCGTTGTTGATGTTGAACTTGAAGAAGGCGTCGCCTTTCTGCCCGAGGAAGCGGCTCTTGACCTTCTCCACCCTGACCATTGTGTAGTTCTCCTCCTTGTATCGGTGAACCACTATGCCGTAGTCGGCTTTATTCAGGAAATGCGCCGATCCGCTCACGTCGTACATCGTTGGCACTCCCTCGCTGTTATTGTCCTTGCGGATTTTCGTGGGGTGCGCCACGAGGCACACGAGGCAGTCGTTACGCACCGAGAACTTGCGCAGCTCCTCAAGCATCTCGCGGATATAGTTCGTCTCGCTCATGCTGCCGAAGCTCACGTCCACCGAGCTGTACGGGTCTATCACAAGCATCTTTATCCCCTTGCGGCGCACGAGGAACTGCGCCTTCTCGATTATGGTTGATATTTTCTGGTCCTCGTCGGGCATGATATGGAAGAAGTTCTCACGCACATAGTCCTTGCCCATGCGGTACTCAAACTCATTCATGTGCAGGTATCGTGGGTTGAAACTCTTGCCGATGATTACTTGGATGAGCTCCTGGGCATGGCTCTCTATGGGCTGCGACTCCGGCGAGAAGAACGCCGCTCTCCAGCCGTAGCGGAGGTTGAGCCTGACGGCTATCTCCACCATCCACTGACTCTTGCCGTGAGAGGGGATGCCTGTGACGATCATGATGCGCCTGGTCGTGAACGATATGAGATTGTCGAGGTCGGGGAGTCCTACGGTAAAGCCTTTCGGAGCGCCATCCCTATAGAGCCTGTCGAGGTCTTGCTCGTAGTCGTCGAGATAGAACACTCCGCCTATCTTCACGTCCCGCGCATTTTTCAGTTTTGCCAGAAGAGACTGCCTGCCGTTCTTCTTCAACTCATCGTTGGCGTCCTTGCAGCCTTCGGACCATTCCACCGTCATGCAGCGTTCGGGACCGAATCGGCGTGTCAGCTCGTCTCTGAGCATTTTCCCTTTCTCGTCGTTGTCAACGGCGATGATGATGTTCTTCTTGTCGTCGAACCATCCTTCGAGGAAATCGTCGAGCCATTCAAGGTTGGTACTTGCTCCGTTGGGGACCGACACCACATTGTCGATACCCGCCTCCACAAATGAGAGGGCATCGCAGTTTCCGCTCACCGTTATCAGATCGTTTTGTCTGATAAGCAAGGTCCCTGCCGGCATTGTGCAACAATACACCATGCCGTCGTGCGGAATATCCGTGCGCATTCCTGAATGTATTGACGATATGCTCTTGAAGAGCATTGTCACTTTGTACCATTCGCCCCACTGATTGCTCCTGTGGCAGATGGTCGATAGCATCCCACCCAAATGGCACAATGTCTGAACCCACACCGCATTGTGATAGAGCTTCGTCGAATATTCTTTCATAGTGCGGTTGACTACACTGTTGCCGTCCCACAACACAAGCTCATCAAGAATCAGCCTTATCTGATGTTTATTGGCGAGATACAGCCACTCATCAGGAAATTCCTTGAATGGAGTAATATCTTGCCCGCGGTGTATGAATGTGCTCATATATCCACGAGAGTTTCTTCTCATTGAATAGCGCAATCCGATGTTATCGAGCAGCATCTTCACCCTGTCTATTTTCCGCTGTTTCTTGATTGCCCCATAAATATCACCGCTCTTCCTGATTGTAAAGTCGGCACTTATGGCGATAAGTAGCCTGATATAGTCATCCGATAAAGGTATGCCCGGGCCATCATAGAACCCGGTTCTTGGCACATTCACCTGCCACCTCACATCTTCGGCGTGTACCTTTGTCGGCTCTTTGGTCTTTGGGTCATACACCACAAGATTGTGCCTTGGTGTCGATATGTGGCAGAAATTGTTCTTCTGGTTTTTATATCTAACCAAATTACCCTTGAACGGTTTCCTTATCATCGCCAGCGGCTTAGCAAAGGTTATTGTGCCGTTCTCCCACTGTGCGTGCATATCTCCGTCAACAAGCTCTGGGAATCTTACCCATCCGTGTTGCGTCAAGACTTGGGTGTTTTCGTCAAAGCACTCGCCTTCCACTATATACGCTGTGTCACAGTCCTTTATGCCGTCGATGTTGTAGGGAATGAGTTCGGCATCCTTGTAGAGCTTGAACTTCTTGTCGCCGGTGCGGTACTTGATGTTGATGAGCTCGCCTTCAAGATAGTAAGGGAACTGGACAGTGTTCATCTCCTTCCCTGCCTGCGGCATGAACTCCTTGCCCTCGGCGATGCGCATCTTCTTCAGCGTTGCGGCACTTATGCCCCGAAGTGAGAAATAATTTATCACTTTCTGTGACAGCCCCGTCTCTTGAATTGCCTTCGGTCTGACGTAGGATTTTCTCCTCACCGCCTTGCGTCCCTGATAGCCTTTCAGCGCCCCGCTCCAGTCGCAGTAGTGGCAGTGCCACAGTCCGCTGTCGAGGTCAACGCTGAGGCTCTTGTCCTCCGGGTGTGAGCGTTCCCCTTTGCGCTTGCATTCAGGGCAGACGCATTTCACTTGTCCTGTGCGCCTGCGGTAAGGTATCTTGATGCCGTGGTTCTCGAAAGTGTCTGTCGTTTCCATTATTCAATGCTCCACCTTTGTTCCTGCGGGTCCCAGATGTTGTCCTCGGAGCGTCGCGGTGGAGCGTCGTGCGGCACGACTATCTCATTTCCGCGCCTGTTCCTGTAGCATCGCTTGCCGTGTTCGTTGAAGTATTCGCCCGGTCCGAGTCGCTTTCCCGTCGCCTCGGAGAGGTCGAGATAGCGCATGGCCCGTGAGAGGTACACGCAGTTTCTTTTGTATCCGTCGTTGATGAAGTCTTCCTGCTTGAAGTTCTTTATTATATGCCGTTTGAACTCTTGCATGAGAGCGTCCATATTCGTTATCCTGTATCCCGAGAGCTGCATCTTCACGAGGTCGTCCTCTTTCATTCTGCGTGCCGTCTCGTTGAACACGGTGTCGAAGTCGGTGATAAAGGCATTCTCATTTTGAGGTTTTGCAGAATTTTCTATATTAATATTATTAATTTCTTCATTAATCTTAATCTCTTTATATTCTATATTTCTTTGTGTACCAAATTTACCGTCACGGTAATTTTGCCGTGCGGTAAAATTTGTGCCACGGTGAAATTGAGGTCGGTTTGTATCGCAAGAGGATTTGATAACGTATTGAGTAGCACCTAATGTACCGTCTTCTTTCCTCTTTTGTTCATGGCGCTCCAACCATCCCGTTTTGAGGAGCTCGTCTATATATTTGCGTAAAGTGTTCTCGCTATAGCCGAGTTCTTTGCACATGTGAGACACATAAAACTCCCAGTCTTCTGGCTTGGCGCTCATATACACATAGACGAATCTTGCGCGGTCGCTGAGGGTGTTGTCAAAGATCAGGTTGCGGCTAATGCTCTCAAACCCTTTATTCTCGTTTATTACATTTCCCATATATCAATCCTTTCTTCTCAACACTGGTATTTTGTTTATCGTTATCGAGCCTGTGTACTTTCCTGACTTTACCAGTCGGCGCATCTCGGCGGTGATTCCGGGGACGATGGCCCGTATTATGTCGTGGAGGTCGCACTGGGGGAGTTTGCCGTTGCTCTGGTTGTCGGCGATTACCTGCTCTACGATGGTTTCTATGTTTATTTCCACTGTATCATAAAAAGGAGGCATCCTGCGCTGCCTCCCACCTCAATTATCAATTTAATCCAAAAATTTACTATGAAAACAAGAATTGCACATCCCACCGCCCGCAGGAGCGGCGTATTTCGCGCCTCTTTTCGCGCCTGAGAGCGTTTTGTCTCTTTCCCGATACATTTATCGTCTGCGGAATTTCCGTCGCCCAGAGAGGCTTATTTTAAACAAACAGCTTAGGCTGGTATTCTCTAAGCACTTTCTCCTTCGCCAGCTTGTAGAAATTCTTCTTTATCTCGAAGCCGTATGCCCTGCGCCCGGTGTTGGCGGCTGCCAGCAATGTAGTGCCGCTCCCCGCGCATGGGTCTATGACCACATCGCCCGGGTCGGTAAAGATTGAGATGAGCTGCTCAAGCAGAGGTACGGGCTTCTGGGTGTTGTGGGAGCATCCGACGGCGGTGTCAAATGCGGGGACTCCGCAAAGCGTAACATTATAAACCTCGGTCTTTCCCAATATTGTCTTTACGTTTAAAACCTTTCTCGGTACGAACCTTACGCCCCCTGACCACTTTTTTGATGTAACATTCTTTGCATATAGTTCCATTAATCCATCCCCGTGAATAATACCAGTTGTCCCTGTTGCATCGCTTGTATTTGCCGCATACTGAACATGGTTTAAACCATTCATCAACGACAAACTTGCAACCTTCGTGTATCCTTTTATGCTCAAGGGCAGTGACAAGTTGGAGGTTTGTAATATTATTGTTTTCCTTGTTCCCATCAATGTGATGGATTTGAAACCCTTCAGGAATCTCGCCAAAGAAGTTTTCCCAAACAAGCACATGCTCCATTTTCGCTTTTCCTTTCCTTCTAAGCCTGATATAACCTTTCGCTGTGGGTTTGTGTTTGTCTTTAAGTTTGCTCGCCATAGAATTTCATCATTTTCTCTTATCAGTTCGGCATGAACCCATGCGATTTCATTTCCACGAAGCACCAAGAAAGGGTGATTCCATGTCGCACGAGCAGTGCCATCATCTGTTGTAATTTCAATAATTTTGTCGGCAAAATGGGATGATGTCTCCACAACTTCCCCATAAGCGCTGTGGTCGCCTTTTTTTACATTTTCTATGTTCATCCAACGGTTGTTAAAAAACACTTTCTCACCCTTCGGCAGACAAGGATGAATCTTCGGGGTTTTGTTGTCTCTCACCCAGTCGAAGCAGTTGAACACCATGCCTCCGTTATTGTTGAACTTGGGCAGTTTGTCCTTGTATAAGATTAAGCCGTATTCACAGTTTCCCACAACTTTCATATTGGCTTTCAGGACTTGCGCGCTGAAATTCTTGCGGAACACCAGGTTGATGTAGTGCTGGAAGCCGTATCTCTTGCCTAGCTCGATATACTTAAATTGCTGCTCGAACTCGCAGAAGATAATCATACAGGGTGCTTTGCCAGCCTCTTTCGGCTCTTTGACCAGCATTTGAGAACAGAAGTGCATGAACTCGGCAGGTCTGAAATCCTTGTCGGTGTCGAAGAACTCTCGCCCTGCCAGTGTGCTCTCGCCGTTCCTGTTGTCGCCATCTACATACCATGACGGGTTGCTGGCATAGGCGTTCACCCCAATGTTATATGGCGGGTCAGTGATAATGAGTTGCGCTTTAGGGATTTGGTACCGCTTAAAATTTTGGAAGTGATCGTTGAATAGTTCTGTTTTGCTCATGTCTCTAAGATTTTAATTCCGTGGACGTGGAGCATGAGTTTGCGGCGCAGCACGTAGTCGGGCTCTCTGCGTGTAGCCTCGCTCTTCACGTCCTCGACCACCATCTCACCCAGCTCGACGTAAACGAAGTCGGCGGTATATACCGCGTTCTGCTCTATGCAGACGGATTTGACGACGGGTTCCACGGTCACAAAGGTCGTGATTCTGGAATAGGGGATGCCCCTGCTTTTGCACCATGTCCTCGCCTGTGTCTTTGTGGGGAAGTCGTTTCCCTCCGCGCTGTGGATTTTCACCTTTTTGTAGCGCACGGTCTTGTCCTCGTAATGTGCGGGTATTATCTCGAACTCCACCTGCCTTTGAAGGTTGGTAATTTTACCATTTTTCTCCTCTTCCTGGAGCTCTCTCCATCGGCTCAGTTCCTTCTCGGAGTCGTATATCTCGACCTGCGAGAAGTCTATGCCGTGCTGTTCGCAGAAATACTGCGCGTCGTGCTTCGTGCGGAAGTGGTGGGCGTTGCCCGGCACGAGATACACTTTCTTGTTGTGGAATTTCATTGCCATGTCAGTTAAGTCTTTTGTTGTCTTCGAGACAGCCCGCTATGCGCAGCGAGTCTCCAACGAGCCCCTTTATGTAGGGATATTTCTGTATCGCTGTGGCTAGCGCCGCCTTGATGTGCTTGTCGTCGCCGTTGCATATCATCGACGACTTGCCGTCCCTGGTGGAGAGCAGCATGTATCCGTCGAACTCCTTGTCGAGCCATTCGGCGAAAGCGAGCAGGGTGTCCTCTCTATCCTTGTCCATCGCTTTTGAATTTGCCCAGCATTTTGGAAAGACAAGCGATATTCGCCACATTTACCGCTTTTGTCACAATATCTCTAAATTCATCATTTTCGGCTATATACCCCGCAAGACCTGCGCCTAAAGATTCTTCGTCACCTTTTACAGCGAGAAGTGATGAATGGTCTTCGTGGTTGGCGATAATCATGTAGCTCATGTTGTTCTCTTCGAGATAGTCGGCGAAGGCTCTGATGGTTTGTTTCTGTTCTTCTGTCATAGTGCTAATCCTACTTTTTTTTTTATCCATTACTGTCAATCTTCTTCGCACTTGCGCAGTTCTTTGGAGAATGCGAGCATCAATGCCATTCCAACTATGGATTTAAGCCCTGCGTTCTTGCTGAGTAAGGCTGACAGGTTGGCGGCAATGTTGATGCCGCTGCCGTTAGAAAAGCCTATCCCATCCTCTCCGTCGGAGACTGACAGCAAAAAATCGAGACCGTTATCAGTCATCCAGTCGGTGAAGGCTTTGATTGTCTGTTCCTGTTTCTCTGTCATAGTGTTAGTAGTTTATTAAAGTTTCTTCGAACTGCTCTATGGTGATGTGCCTGAGGAACACGGTGAGCAGCACGTCCCTCACGTCGCGGTAGAGCTCCTCGAACTCGTCACCGCTCATCTTGTCGAAGGCGATGCTTTTAGGGACCTCCACCCATTCCTTCAGGCGAAGGTGGAAAACCCGCTCACAGTGACCCGCCGCCACCTGCGCCGTCTTGCGGAAGCTCTCCTTCGTGCCGAAGAACCGCCTCGTCTTGTCGGTGAGCAGGTCCCAGGCGCAGCTTATCATCGAGAAATAGAGCCTGTGGAATTTAATGTTACGCGGCACAGAGACCTTCGCCCTATAGACCTGTCCTAGTTTGAGTTTTCTTTTCTCTTCGTAGTCCTCGTCGTACAAGGGCTTGAGTCCCTGCGCCGTGTTCATAAGCAGCAGTTCCATCAGAACGGCAGCTCATCGTCGGGTTCGTCGAATGCGGTGGGTGCGGGTGCCGGTCCCGATGCCGGTGTGGGCTGCTGTGCCTGGATGGGGTTGGGGTTGCCCTGCTCCTTGTTGGGGCGCGCGAGCAGCTCGATGTTGTCGGCGACGACCTCGGTGTAGTAGCGTGTGGTGCCGCCCACGTCGGCCTTGCGGTGCGTGAGCTTGCCCTCCACGAACACCTTGGTTCCTTTCAGCCCGTACTTGGCGATAACCTCGGCGAGACCTCTCCATGCCACGATGTCGTGCCATTCGGTCTTGTCGGGCACCTGCGTGCCGTCCTTTTTGATGTAGCCCTTCTCGGTGGTGGCGAGAGTGAAATTGGTGACTTTGGTCCCTGCCGCGTCGCGGACAACGGGGTCTTGCCCGATGTTGCCGATTAAGAATACTTTGTTGATAGCCATATCTGTGAAATTAAGTGGTTTGCAAAAAGAGGGCATCCCATGCTGCCCTCGCGTAAAACAACAATGCTTGAAATGAAGAAATATTTACTTTGTCAGTCCTCATGGGCGGGCTTTTTCAGTGTGACCCTGAACGAGCCTTTCTTCTCGGATGTCTTGAGGTATTTGTTGTACTCGTCGGGGTTGTCGGCCTTGAACGCCTTGCTGTCGAATATGGCGGTCTCGCTGTCCTTGCCGATGGTGGCGGTGAACTCGTCGCACTCCCATTTCTTGACGCCGTACTGCTCCATCAACGCCCTAAGCCTCTCTTTCATCTCCTTGGCTTTCTTCTCGGTCTCAAGGAACGAGGCGATGGCCTTGGTGAGCTCCTGCGGCACGGCAAGCGACTGATATTCCATTAATTGAGGAATCTCATGGACTTGCATCAACTCATTGATATACTCAAATCCGTTGTCGGTTAGCATAACAGTGGTTTCAAGTAAGCACTCGACTTGCTCGTCGGGTTTCCTCTCGATAACCCATCGCTCTCCTTTATCTTTTCTTATCCACATGGCGATAAGCCCAGCGACTTTTTTACTTGTCAGCCTCTCAAACATGAAGGCATAACAAGACAACTGCCATGACAGATATTCCTTGAGCCCTTCTTGTCCTCCAGGATAATAGTCGATATTGTTGGTTTTGTAATCGACAAGGTAGATTTCATCATCCTCATCAGCTTTCACACTGTCAATCTGTGAGGCAAAATCTCCATAATCAACCGTAAACTCACAAGCGACCGTCCTAAGACCACACAGCAGGTTTTTGTAAGTTTCAAGTTCTTGGCTTACATCTTGGGCAGGGAGTAATCCAGCAGTGGGGTGGTCTTTTTCGGGATATTCCGTACATTCAATCCCTAACTCATCCCACGTCTGTATTGCTGCATGTACACATGTTCCGTAATACCCCGCTTTGGGTATCCGCACTTCATTAACGTAGTCGGTGGCGCCGGGGTAAACTCCAAGCATCAACACATGGTGGATGAGAGAGGTTATGCCCGACAACCTCTGCTCGCCTCGAAGGTATGTGTGGTTCTCCTCGTTAAATACAACCTCCGATTTATTCAGGTCTGCTTTTGTTATCATTTTGCGTTAATAAAACTACTGAAGTTTTGGATAAATTTGTGCCATTTCTTCTGCTGTGGTACGGAACTTTGAACCTGTGCCAGATGGGACGACATTATGCCACGTCGCCCAGCAAGACTCAAACTCTTCTCGACTTTTTACAGCACGCATGGCAGCACAGGCTTCTTCAATCTGAGCCGCACGCTGCTTCTCAGCATCGCCGTTTCCCCCATTTGTCTTTGAAGGCGCGGCGGCGTTTTGCGCTACATTAGTCTCTTGCTCGTACTTGCTGTCACTCTTTATCCTGACTTTATTGTCCGCTCCGTAATACACATCGGCAGCAACTCCTAATGCCTTTGAGGCTACACTGATGGCATCAGTAAGGGCCATCTTGAAGCACTCATCGTTGACGTATGCGCCGTTTCGCTCTTGTGAAACAAAGGACGAACCGCCTGTGCCGGGGATGGCCTCACTCCACTCTCCTTCCCACTTGTAGTAGAGATTGATGGTCATGAACGCCTTGACCTCGTTGCCGTATGTCTCAAGCCACTCTTTGACAATCTCATATCTCCAGCCTATACCGCATGGACCAAACAGCCCCGTGAGCTTCTTGATGCGGTACATGGGGTTGATGTCACTCATTCCCTTCAATCGCCCAGCCTTGATCTCTTTAAGGGCATGGGCTGGAATTTTCCTTGCAATGTCGTAAATGTGCAAGTTGTCGGTCTTTTCTTCCAACTTTTTCTTTTTTTCTTCCATGTCTTTTGTGAGTTTGTGTCGCAAGGTATCACCTTGCGCCTCTTTCTCGGTTTATAACTATCAGAAGGGCGGCACACGCCAGACCCACCAGGTTAGGGATGAAGGTCTCGCTCTCGTTGACAACGAGCCAGCACCCCAGGCCAAGGATGATATTGACCACCCACTTGGCTGCTTGTAACGTCTTCGCCATAATGTATCTTATGTTAGTGATAATCTAAAAAAACCCGCTATCCTCACGGACGGCAGGGTGTGATAAAGCTAATAAATCTAAAACTTTTAATACTATGATGAATAATTAAGCCGTCGCCACTGGCGGAGTCGAACCGCCATTCGCCCTCAACTATCTTTGTCTCCCACTTATCCGCGCCGTGGGGCGGCATGGCGTGATGCCACACCATCTTCGCAGACCGTGTGGGTGAAATCTACGTCAAAAATGTATGTGGTCTCAAACAGTCCCCGCCGCAGGAGTCGAACCTGCCCTCAGTACAGATTTCAGTATCTCACCCTGTCGGGTGTAGGGTAATTCATGCCGTGTTGTTCCTCATGTCACGGCTTTGGCGGGAGTGTGAGGGGAGAACGACCACCCCTCGTAAAAATTAAGTGCAAACAACAAGAGACTACGCTACTCGCATAATACTCTTCGCGCTGCCCATGCACGATGGGCGGGCTCTTCCGCGCGCTCTCGCGCTCCCCTTGCGTCTTTCCAAGAACATTATATACGGTGGATGTTCCGCCACCTCGGTTTGCCGTATGATATATATAATTCGCTGAATTTCAAGAGAAACCTCCCTGCCTTCACAGGTGGAGAGGGAAATTAACAATTAATAAAAGCATGTTCATCTGAAAGTATAGTGCATTTTAGAAATGCCTAGGTATCAACCTTTATTTATCAACAAAAAAACTAATTATGAATAATCTTACTTGCTTTTCTTGTACCCGTGCGCCCCGCAAAGGACGTTACAGCCATTTGGCTCACGGGTTCCTTTATATAATAGCATGAAACTTGAAAAAGCCATACTTGTCTTGCGCTGGCGTGCCGTTCGAGGCAGCGTGACTCACCTCTAACTTCTTCGGCGATACTAATCACAGGGCATATAGATATTAAAAAACCAACGTTAGTTTAGTATGATGCGTCAGCACCTCGTTACTTCCTGACCTTTCACCATCTAAATGCCTTGCCTTTTCTCCGCTTATTATCTGTTCACCGCTTGTTCAGACCGTACCTTCGTCCGCATTCACGGATACCAGCGACTTCGCTCCTCTACCTTTTTTCCTCTATGCGCTGTGCCTACGCAGGTCTTCGGAGAGCGTCTCTTGCGCTGCATTACATGGCTCGCCTCCCAACAATGGGCGTTCTTGTGCTTGCCAATACTCCGTCCTAAATCGCTTTTCCAAACCCATAGTGTGGGTAGTCACATACAAAACATGTCAATACTGCGCCTCTGTCTTTCAGGGTGCCGCAGCGCACCCGGTCCAAATCGCCTATCAGCAGACCCTGCACCTCTCCACGAGTCGGTCGATGTCGGCCTTCTTGAGGAGCACGAGGCGGTCGAGCTTGTAGTAGCTCAGCCTGCCGTCCTCTCTAAGCCGGGAGATTGTCTTGGGCGACACTCCCAGATAGGCGGCCGCCTCGCTCTGCGTGAGCCAGATGCGGTCGACGCTGCGCTTCGCCTCGGCGACGGTGATGGTATGTTCAAACTTTCTCATCGTCGGTCAGGGGCAGGGCGGTGACCATGAGCACGCCCTCATTCTTGTCGTACTTGGTCTTGTAACCGCGCACGCCTTTGGGCAATGAGCCGTAACGGCTGCACCAGGAGAGACGGGCCTGGGTTCGCAGTGCTTCCCCCTGTTCCATCACGAATGGTGCTGTATGTCCGGCTTTGATTGCCTTAATCTGATCAAGAGCGACTTGTGCCATGTTCTCTACTGTTAGGTTTTTGTTTGAAAAATCTCTCACAAAGTTTGGAAATGCGAAAAAAAGTTCATACATTTGCAGTGGCTAAACTATAAGTGCATCACTTAGATGCGCAAGCCCTCGCTTTGTAGCTTTTCAAATATGTTTGTTTGAAAAACTTTGCAAAGATATGTGTATTTCAAATATTATGCAAATATTTTCAAAGAAAAAATTTGAAAAAATCTCTAATTTAGAATGATTCTAAATAACAAGCGGGGCATTTTTGTTGATTATTAATAATTTAAATGTAATATTATGGGAGTAAACAAAAAGACAGGCAAAGAAATTCTCAACAAAGTGTTTGATTATTACAATGTTAATGCTCACGCTTTTTCGGAAAACGTGGGAATCAAATATGACACCTTGTATAGTGTCATCAGTGGGAAGACAAAAGAAATCTCACCAGAGAACGCCCGCAAAATCTGCGTTTTTTATGACAACATGAACTATGACTTCCTTCGCGGGGAAAGCGATGAGATGTTCGTGGAGAGCAAGAAAAGTGAGGCGATTAAGGGCAACCCTTATTTCACAGAGTTCACGATACAGGGCGGCACAGGACACGGTTTCGGTGACGAGAAGGCCATGCAGCCAGACGGCTATATGTCTGTTCCCGGCATAAAGGTCTCATCGGAAATCAAGTTCTTCCAAGTGGAGGGGCACTCGATGGAAGACCCCAACGACATGTCAAGGTCAATCCCGCAGGGTTCATGGGTAGCGATAAGGAAGCCCCAGACAAGTGACATGTGGTGGGGGCACATCTATGCCATAATGACCTTAGACGGGCCGATAGTCAAGACGGTGATGCCGTCGGACAAGGGGAACGACTACATTAAGATAATAAGCCTCAACAGCAATTTCCCTCCGCGCGAGCTTCACAGGAGCGAGATTATAGGAGAGATGTGGCTCGTCGTGGGGTGCGTGAACGTGAGAAGATTCTAATCCATGACAAAGAGAATCGACGAAAGGAGCGAGGCGAAGCAGCGCATAAGGAGCTACCTGAAAGAGCGGGGCATCGACATGAGCGCGGCGGAGCGAAGATGCGGGTTCAAGCGAGGCTTCCTCTCGGCGGGAGGCATCGTGGGCAGCGACAAGCTCGCCATGTTCATCGAGGCGTTCCCTGAAGCCGACCTCTATTATATAGTGACGGGCGACCGCGACAGGCAGAGGGTGATATACGAGGATTTCGTTGACGACCTGATTAAGCTGGTGACTGATTTGGTTACCAAGAAAAAATTATTATAGTAATAAGCTGATTTCCAAAGGGTAGCAGATGCAGTTCTAAA
>FLNZ01002540.1_pt1 | contig 29927 bp, 18 predicted proteins | sample 1140391 | NCBI WGS metagenome assembly FLNZ01 (sample SAMEA3878171, study PRJEB12797) | bioreactor metagenome | biome: Moose rumen | place: Sweden | collected 2011-10 | reverse complement strand
AAGCCAGTAACGCAGGTTGTCGGGCATGTCGTCGGCAGAGAGTTGTCCGCGGTCGGAATAGCCCAAGATGGGTGAGGCGCAGTCATCGCCCGCGACAATCACAAACCCCGATATGTCGAGTCCAAACACGTAATAGGCAGGCTGTGCGCTCATCCTTTTCGCTCCAGTCTCCCCAGTGTGTATGACAGCTTTTTCATGAAAGAGCAGTCTGACCCGCTCTGGCGCTGCCAGTCCGTGACTCTGGGCAAAAACCTGGGCCGTCTGTAGCGCTTTCTCCCTTGTGACAGGATTGGCGAGCGTGCTGTCTGAAGTAAAGAGCCACAGTAGGAGGACGAGCATGGCATAGTGTCGCTGACGATAGGGTAGAGGGGCTGCTTTTCTCATTTTTGCAAGATGGTTTGATGGGGGTGGAATGTGGAACTGATGAAACTTTTCTCCGGACGGTGGTAGTTGAAGTCTATTCCCGCCAGGTCGTAGAGCAGATAGGGGAGGTCGGCTGAGCAGATTGTGGCGTCTGCAGCCTGTCTCAGCCGATTGAAATCATCGGGATGGGCCGACAGATAGGTCTTGCTGCACCAGATCATCAAGGGTATCTGGTAGACATTCTTCAGGGTCGCCTCACTCTGCTGCGAACCGAATATCCGTCCGTAGACCAGGTCGCCATCATCGTATATCTGCTCACCATGGTCGGAGAGATAGACCACCACGGCGTCTAAATCCCTGAAGATATCGAGAATACGTGCGAGGACATAGTCATTGTAGAGGGTGGAGTTGTCGTATTGTGCCACTTGCTCCCGCTGCGACTCACTCAGGTCGGGACGGTGGATGTCGGAGGCGTGGAAATGGTCGAATGTCTCCGGATAGCGCTTCACGGGGTCTGTATGCTGGCCCATCAGGTGGATGATGTTCAGTGTGCGAGGCTGCCGAAGGAAGTGCGTGCGGTAATGTTCAATGAAGTCAGCGTCGAAGTCTGATGTCTGGTCGTTGCGATAGTCGAAGCATTGCTCGTTGATGTATTGGGGGTTGAGGAAATAGCCGCAACTATAGTCTAATGCCCCGCCAGAGGAGCGTGTGTACTGGTTGTCGAAATAGGCTACCGCGTAGCTGGCTTTTCTGAAGACCGCCGGCATCAGCACGCAGTCTGTCGTGTCGGCGGCCTCGCCACAGCCTTTCTGCGTGAAGAGATAGCGCATGGCAAAGGCTGTTCCGTTGGTGGGCGACTGGGCATGGGTATAGACAATCAGTTGTCCGCTGTCACGCTCGGCCGTGAGCCGTGGATTCGTGGGAAGACCATAGCCGTAGAGACTGGAGTGGTGCTTGTTGAATGACTCACCAATGACCAGCACCAGCACGGGTGCCTCCTCCGCTTTAGGTGTCTTTGTGACGTGGATCTGGTCGATCATGGCTTCCATGGTGTCTATCTCCTGGTGGGTCTGCCATACAAACTGACAGGAGAGGAAGAGCTGGTTGAGGGTGTTTTGACCCAATGGGAATGTTCGTGGGATGAAGAACAGGGAAAAACCTGCCAGCACCAACAGTATGGCGAGGTATCTGAGTGGTTTCCCGATGTTCTTTTCTGTGAAAAAACACCTTTGGAGAAGGAGATAGGACATCGCAAGGACGCCGATGCTGATGACGACCATCAGCGTGCGCCAGGTGAGGACATATACGGTGAAAAACTCCTGTATCTCCCTCCATGTGGTTTGCAGGATCAATGTGAGGATACTGGGGTTGAGGCGCGAGGCAAAGGTGACGTAAGTGTAAGTCTCTAATGAAAAAAGAAGAAAAAGGATGACCAGCGAGGCAATTCTCAGGGCATGGGATTTTCGGGTGAGCCATGCCAACACGATACTGTAGGCCACCGACTGTATCAGTGCCCCGGCAAATAATGTCTTTGCAAAATGATGTGGCTCGTAACTGGCTGGCAGACTAAGAAGCAGCGCACAAGTCACGACAAACAAGATATCCTTGCTACATCTTTTTGTCTTTGTCCTGTTCACAACGAATGAGTCACAACCTACGATAGCTGTTTTCCTTCCAGTATCTCCAGACGAAGAATAAGCAGATGAACAAGACGAACAAAACAGCAACGATGGCCCATATCAACGTGGAATGGCTACCGTCGGTCTTGATTGGTGCAATGTCTAATAGTCTCATAATACTTTATAATGTGTAATGTGTGGATTGTATTTTGTATGCTCTGTTTAGAGGTGAGAGGTAAATGGTGAGAGCGGACTCTCTGAATCTTGTCGCAAAAATATAAAAAATATTCCACATTGAAGAAAAAATACAAAAATATCCGCTGAACCATTCAAATAGAAGTGCGTACAGAGGGTGTGATTTGCGTATATTATCATTTTCCTCTAAAGAAAAGTAAATTCTTTATCTCGACTGGCTTATAATTCCCGATTATTATCTAAATTTGCGATTGACCGACAGAAAAGAACGGGTTTCAGACCAAATCCTCGACGAACAGCTATGGCATCTTGTGGAACAACTATGGAATGACCGAGTTTAATCCCTGTGACCAAAGTGTGAGGTTGGTCAGGCGGGATGGGCAAGGACTGCGTGAGGAGGTGGACGTCACCTCGACGGCGGGCAACCAGCGTGAAAGTGCGCGAGAGACATGTCTTTGAGGCTTCTGTCGATGTGAAAAAGGCTGGCGATTATTCATTGTTGTTGGACGTGGGACAGAAGATGGCGCGCCGTCATAATCTCGTCGTCGACGGTAAGACGGTGATTGGCATGCAAAACCTATGGCTGCCTCCCACGGCGTCTGCCATCATCCATTTTGAGGCAGGGCGTCATTCCTTGTCGGCAGAATTGACCAAGGAGGATGCCCCCGTGCTCTACTATGGCCCCGTGACCGATGAGACGGTTTCCAGGTCACCAGTGGCCAATGCCGTCGACTATACCGTGTTTGTCGGTTCCCCAGACGAGATCATCGCCGGGGAAAAGCCCATTGGCAAACAAATGTTACATTTCGTAATGAGTATGTAACAAACAAAATATATGATACAGGAAGAAAAATATGGAATCTTGTATAATTAAAAAAATTTTTTTATCTTTGCACAAAATTGACATATATCAATTAACGTAAATCTATATTAATTTTTATGAATCTAAATCTGTCAAAATGAAGAATCTTAATCAACTGATTAGACAGACCATCACTGCGATTCTAATACTGTTCACATTCAGCACCATGACGTATGCCCAGAATGGTATCACTGTGAAGGGTTCAGTCACAGACAAAGCCACGGATCCTTTGATTGGAGCCATGGTCGTCGTGAAGGGACATGCCAATATGGGTACGGTGACTGACATCGACGGTAACTTTGAGCTGAATGTTCCTTCCGAACAGTCAGTGCTGGAGATTTCCTATGTCGGCATGACCTCAAAGGAAGTCAAAGTCGGTAAACAGCGCAACATTAAAGTTACGCTCGAAGACGACAACCAGTTGGAGGAAGTCGTTGTGGTAGGTTACGGTCAACAGAAAAAAGTCTCTGTGGTGGGTGCTATTACACAGACAACAGGTGAAGTTTTGGAACGTTCAGCAGGTATAGGTAGTGTCGGTGCAGCTCTCACAGGTAACCTCCCTGGTATAGCCACTATCGCATCAACGGGTCAGCCCGGTGAAGAGGATCCACGTATCTACATTCGTGGTGCTGCGGCATGGAATCAGGATGCGCAGCCTCTCATCCTCGTCGATGGTGTCAAGCGTGAGATCAAATCCGTTGATATCACGTCTGTGGCTACTATCTCCGTGCTGAAAGACGCGTCCGCAACTGCCGTTTACGGTGTCGAGGGTGCCAATGGTGTGATCCTTATCACCACCAAGCGTGGTCAGGAGGGTAAGGCAAGAATTGATGTTGGCTTCAATGCCACATTGAAAGCTGTGTCAAAGCTTCCTCGCAAGTATGACTCATACGATGGCTATATGTTCCGCAATCAGGCTATCGAGCACGAGCTTGCCATTGGCGGCGCTGCCTCATGGGCATACTACCGTCCACAGACGTTTATTGATAACTTCCGCAATCAAGACCATACTGTCAAGCCAAACTATGATGCCGCCGGCAACTACCTTGGCGACTACAGTCAGGCAGAGCGTTATCCAAACATTGACTGGCAGGATGAGATGTTCAAAGATTTCACATTATCTTATAATACTAACCTCAATTTATCCGGTGGTACAAAGTTCGTCAAGTATTTTGTGGCTTTCGACTTCCAGAACGAGGGTGATATGACAAGGATTTGGGACAACCATCAGGGATATGAGGGTGGCTATACATACAATCGTTTGAATGTACGCTCAAATCTTGATTTCCAAATTACAAAGACCACTCAGTTCAGGGTTAACCTGGCTGGTTCCAATGCCCAGCAGAAGACCCCACGTTATTATTATGGTAATAACGGCGAATTCTTCCAGCAGCAGAAATGGGCTGGTGCCTACGGTATGCCACCCAACCTCTTCCCTGTCCAGTTCTCTGACGGATCATGGGGTTACTATCCCTTGGTTTCCAATATTGAGAACTCCCCAAGAAGTGTGGCAACGTCCGGATATGAGTTGACTACTATTACACGCGTGTTCACCGACTTCTCTTTAGAGCAGAATCTTGATTTTGTGACAAAAGGTCTTATCGCACGTGGTACAATCTCATGGGACAACCAGTTCAATGAGGGACTTCGCGGTATCTCCGATCTTCATACCGTGAAGAATGCCTATATGCTTCCGGAGGACGGCCAGATACTTTATGAGAACAACATCGACCCCACAACAGGTTTCGACTTCTATGAGAGTCGCGACTGGACTACCGAGGCTGGTAGCGTCAGTTACACAGGGCGTGCCACCGAAATGTCGCTCCAACTCTTCTGGGCTCGTGAGTTTGGTGTCCATAACGTCTCTTTGATGGGTAACTGGAAGCGTCGTATCAGTGCGGGTAACGCTGATCTTGAGAATCGTCGTGAGGACTGGGTCTTCCGTACCACCTACGACTTGATGGGCAAGTATTTCGCTGAGTTCAACGGCGCTTACAACGGTTCGCAGAAATTCTCTCCAGACAATCGCTTCGCATTCTTCTGCTCAGGAGCTGCTGGCTGGTTGCTCTCTGAGGAGAAGTTCATGAAATGGTTCAAGGAAAAGAAAATCATTGATATGTTCAAAATCCGTGGATCTTATGGTGAGATTGGTGATGATAACGCAGGTGACCGATGGGCTTACCTGACAACCTGGGAACCCTTAAGTCCATTCATCATCTCCATCGACAATACCAATAGTCCATTTACAGGATATAAGGAGACATCCATTGCTAACCCTAACCTTCGTTGGGCTACCGTACGTAAGAAGAACATCGGTTTCGACTATGCGTTCCTCGGAGGTATGTTCGCAGGTAGTTTCGACTGGTTCCGCGACGATCGTTATGACATCTTTATCTCTGGAAGCAACCGTTCCGTTCCTTCATACTATGGTGCTGCCAAAACCCCAGACATCAACAAGGGTAAGATCAAGAACGTCGGTTTCGAGGTGGAGGTCCGTTTCAACAAAGTGTTGAATAATGGTATGCGCTTTTGGACAAATGCCAACTATACCTATGCGCACAACGTGATCAAGTTGAAGGATGATCCCAAATTGTACCCAAGTTACCGCAAGGCACAAGGATATTCCCAGGGACAATACGTTTCATTCATCGACAATGGCTTTATCGGTACCTACGACGAGCTATATAGTGCGCCCGCACGCCAGAGCAGCGATGAGTCTGTTCTCATCGGCGACCATTATATCGTAGACTTCAACGGTGATGGTGTCGTGGACGAGACCAACGACCAGGCACCTTATGGATACACTGGAAACCCAGAGCACACTTACAATGCCACAATCGGTTGGGAGTGGAAAGGCTGGAGCATGTTTGCACAGTTATACGGTGTGACAGGTGTCACACGTGACGTCGGTCTTCCCTCATTCAACAATAAGCTGCTCACCGTTTATGATAATGGTAAATGGTGGAATCCTGTAGATGGTACGGGTGACGTTGTCGTTCCACGTTTCACCACACAGGTTGCCTACAACGATGGTACCCAGTACCTCTATGATGGCTCCTATTTCCGACTGAAGAACGTGGAGGTAGCATATACATGGACAAAGGGTTGGATAAAGAACATCGGCTTCTCAAGTCTGAAGATCTATCTCAATGCCAACAACCTCTTCCTGATTACAAAGATGCCTGACGACCGTGAGAGCAACTACGGATGGAGTGGTGGCGGCGGTGCCTACCCGACAGTCAGACGTTATAACTTCGGTATCAAGCTTTACCTTTAAATGCGCAGACTATTATGAAATATAATATTAACATAAAAACACTTTTGTGCGGTTCGCTGCTCTTAATGGCTGGCGTTGCCTCTCTCACTTCCTGCACCGACTGGCTCGATAAGGATCCAGAGTCGATTGTGGCAGAGGATGAGGCATTCAAGAATTATCGCAACTTTCAGGGATATATAGAGGAGATATACAGCCTCATTCCTGACAAGGAGAAGATCAACTATTGTACCGCATGGAATTTTGGTGATGATGCTGTCCATAATCCGGAAGGCTATGCCCACATGGACCATCAGGTGGACCTTGGCAACTATCGCAACTGGTGGAGCAACGGCCAGTGCTGGTTGAATGGCTCAAGAAACTCTTTGTGGACAAACTCATGGTATAGCATTCGTAAATGCAACATGGGTATCGCAAATATCAAGTCACTCGTCGGTACCGATGAAGAGCGTGACCTCCTACTCGGCCAGATGTATTTCTTCCGCGCATGGTGGCATTTCGAGCTGATGTGCTATTTTGGGGGATTTCCATATATTGACGAGGCTTTTGAGGCTACATCCATTCCAGAGCTTCCACGTCTTTCTTTCCAGCAATGTGCAGACCGTTGTGCTGAGGATTTCTTAAGGGCGTACGACCTGCTTCCTTATGATTGGGATGAGACACTCGCTGGTATGCAGACATCAGGAAAAAACGATCTGCGTGTCAACAAGTTCATGGCTCTCTGCTATCTTGGCAAGTGCTATCTTTGGGCTGGCTCTCCGCTCATGAAGGAGTTTGAGAAGTATAACAGAGGCGAGTCTTACCAACTTTTAGGCGCAAGCTCCAACGGCAAGACCTATGATTATGATGTTGAATATTGCCAGAAGGCCGCCGAGACATTAGGCCGGGCACTTGACCTGGTCGGCAGAGGAACAGTGAATTATAAACTCGCTGAGTACAAATATTCCAGCATCTACGACCAAGTGCGTGATGAAAATGCGGAATCTTGCTATTCCGACATATTCTGGACAGAAAAACAGAGTTGGAACATGCCTGGTTCTACAGAGGCGATCTTCCGCGGCGCATATCCCGGCGTGAACAGTGCCAACTGGAACTGCGCAAAGATTTTCGGTCCGAAGGTTGCGGGCCTCGTGGATCATGACAACATTATTCACCACCCGACAGCCAACCTCGTTGACCAGTACGGTATGGCCAATGGACAGCCTATCTATCTCGTACAGAATGGCCAATATGTGCTCAACCCAGAGTCTGGATGGGATCCCGAACACCCTTTCAAAAATCGTGACCCTCGTTTCTATCATGACTTCGTGTTCGACGGCTTCCACTATGTGCTCAGCACAGACGGTTTGTCTGCCGCACAGAGAAGACTTGAATACTGTGACCTCTATACTGGTGGCGCCATGCGCGATATTGACCATGGAAGCAGTACTGGCTATTTCATCCAGAAACTTGTGCCGCACCAGAATAATGAGGGTGACAGATGGTACGATTGGGATCACGCTTTCCAAAGCTATCTTCCTTACATGCGTCTTGCAGATATTTACCTCATGTATGCCGAGGCAAGAGCCGCTATCGCAAAAAGCGTGAGCGATCTCAGCGAAAGACCTACATACTGTCCTTCACTCTCGGCTATTGATGCTATCAACGCACTTCGCGACCGCGTCAACTCTGCTGATTATCCAATGGAACACGTTCCCGCAAATCTACGTGACACCAGAGAGCACTTCATCGATGAAGTGCGTCGTGAACGCACCGTAGAACTTTCCTTCGAGGGTTTCCGCTGGTGCGACCTTCAGCGTTGGCTGCTCTTGACAGAGCCTCCTTACACAGTAAAATATTCTCATGAGTTTGAGCGTCTGGAATGGGGTAACTACGACCCGAGTAAGACATTTGAGGAGAACAATATTGATGATAAAGGAAAACCGATAACTGATCTTGCGAAACTAACCTATACGTGGGATTGGTTTAAATCCCATGATCCTATGGACGCTAAGGTTGGCAACTTCCACAAGGAAGTGCTTATCACCCGTCGTTTTGAGTCAAAGCACTACTGGTTCCCGCTTCCTGACAAGGATATTTATCTATACGAAGGATTCCCTCAGAATCCAGGATGGTAAGGCAATGATTAATGATTAATAAGACATTCTTATGAAAAATATAAAAACAAACATATTTCTCTTTGCCATGTTTGCTGTTTCGCCAATGATGGTCAACGCCCAAACCACTGACGAGATTGCTGACGAGGGAGATTCTATCGTGCTAAAAAAGAAAGTTCATGTCGCTTTCCGTGACTTGGATCCTGACCATCTTCTGGGAGGTGTTTCCTACATTGACATGGAAGAGCTTCAGAAGAAGGATTATACGACGGGGAGTCTGGATGACATGTATGCTCTTGTGGGCGGATGGAACGGCAACAACCTTTGGGGCATGGACAACGACCGTCTTGACAACAACGACAATGGCAACCTTCCGATTGTTATTATCGATGGCGTGAAACGTCCGTCAAACAATGTGCTTCCCTCTGAAATAGAGCAGATCACCTTCCTCAAGGGAGCTCAGGCTGTAGTACTTTATGGCCCTAAGGGTGCAAAGGGCGCCATCATCATCACCACCAAGCGTGGCAAGGTCAACGGTCTTCAGATTGTTGCCAATGCCAATACTGGTTTCCATGTGGCAAAGGCATTCCCTGAATATCTCGGTTCCGCAGAGTATATGACACTCTACAACGAGGCACGAGCCAACGATGGCCTCGAACCAAGGTATACCCAGATGGACATCTACAATCACGCCTCGGGTGTGAACCCTTATCGTTATCCCAATGTCAATTACTATTCTGACGACTATGTGCGCAAGGTGTATAACCGTTCTGAAGGTACACTGGAAATTCAGGGCGGTGGCGCTCGCGCTCACTTCTATACCAACATCAACTACTATCGCTACGAAGACCTGCTGAACTTCGGTCCGGCAAAAGACAACTATACTGACCGTTTCAGCGTACGTGGTAATGTGGACCTCGTCGTCAACAAATTCATCAGTGGTTTTGCCAACGCTACCGCTACCTTCTACAACGCACACAATAACAAGGGCGACTTCTGGGGAGAGGCGGCTACCATGCGACCCAACTTCCCTGAGAATGCGGCACCATTGATTCCTATCGACATGGTTGACCCCAATGCTTCCAAAGCGCTTGCGGTCCTTGACAAGTCTCTCAACCTGCTCAACGGAAAATATTTCCCCGGTGGAACAAAAACCACTCAAAGCAATGCTTTTGCTGATTGCTATTTCGGGGGAAAGACAAGAGACGTCAGCCGACAGTTCCAGTTCGATGCTGGCATCAACTACGACATGAATAAATTTGTGAAGGGCCTGTCATTCAAGACACAGTTTGCGATTGACTATGCTTCAAAATACGGCCTCTCTTACGACAACGAGTATGCAGTGTTTATTCCTACATGGAGTAACTATAACTCAGAAGATGTCATCGTTGCTATCACTCAACAGAACGATGAGATTGTGAGTGGACACATGTCTATGTCGAACACATCCTATCGTCAGACCATCAGTTGGAATGGCCATTTCGACTATGACCATACCTTTGCGGACAAGCATCATGTAACGGGTATGCTGCTCGCGAATATGTACACCACGACATCCAGTGGTACATACCATCGCTATGCGAATCCCAACATTGGTCTGCAGGCTGGTTACGACTACATGGAGCGTTACTTTGCCGAAATAGGATTGGCAGGGGTGCATTCCGCCCGTCTTCCTGAGGGAAATCGTGAAGCCATTTCACCTTCCTTCACCATCGGTTGGAATATTGCCAAGGAGAATTTCGTGAAGGATAGTTTCGTAGATGATCTCTTGCTTAGCGCATCCTATAGCGACCTGAGAGAGGATATCGATGTCTATATGGGCGACAGATACTACTATCTCTACGATGCTTTGTGGACTACGGGTGGTAGTGGTTTCTTTTGGAATGAGGGAAGCAACACAAACCATACCCTTTCCACAGCAAGTAAGAATCCTTCCCTTGATTTTATCCATCGCAAGGAGTTCTCTGTCAGTCTTCATGGCTCGTTCTTCAACAAGTTGATTACCACAGACCTCACTTTCTTCAATACTGATATGTCGGGATATATTATCCAGAACCCGACCAACTTCCCCTCACACCTGCAGGGTGGTCTTTCTGGCAGTTCCTTCAAACCGGCTATCAATAACAACATTCAAAACCGCAGGGGGCTTGATTTCAGCATTTCTGCCCAAAAGCAATTTGGTCGGGTTTACGCACAGCTTGGAGTGGTCGGTACTTATCTTACAACCAACTATAAGAAGTATGATGAGCTCTTAGACGATCTGTCAAAGCACCAAAACGTAGAGGGACGTCCTCTTGATGTTCTTTGGGGATACAAATGCTTAGGCTTCTATACTCCAGCTGACTTTAATGTCGATGAGAATGGCAAGTATATCTCATTGAAGGACGGACTTCCAAAATCTCAGCTTGGTGGTACCATCCAGCCTGGTGACTTGAGATACGAAGACGTAAATAATGACGGCAAAATCGACGGCAAAGACCAAGTCGACCTTGGCAAGAGTGGTACCTATGGCGCTCCCCTTACCTTGGGCGTGAACCTTACGCTCAAGTATAAGAACTTCACGTTCTTTATACTTGGCAATGGACAGTTTGGCGCCTATGGGATGAAGAACAACTCTTACTACTATATGAGTCAAGACAACAAATACTCTGTCAATGCGCGGGGACGTTGGACTCCCGAGACAGCAGCGACAGCCACTCATCCACGTCTGACCTCACTGACCTCTGGCAACAACGCTGCGGCATCTACATTCTGGATGTACAAAACCGACCGCTTCAACATCCGCAAGGTTCAGCTTACATATGACTTCCCTGAGGATAAGTTCAATGGAAAGTGGGTGAGGGCTCTCTCGATATATTTGAACGCAAACGACCTCCTCACCATCTCCAAGGAGCGTAAGTTGATGGAGACAAGCGTTGGCTATGCGCCGCAGACACGTTTCTATAATCTCGGTGTAAAGGTAACCCTCTAATTCTAATTGACAATTGAAAATTGAAAATTATGAAGACAAAAAATATCATTTTATATCTCATCGGTCTCCTCGCTCTCAGCGCTTGCAACGACATGTTTGAGCCTGCAGATGAAAACAACCGTCAAGAGGATGCCATGTACGAAGAGTCGAAGTACGCACATGGTCTGCTGGTGACTGGCTATGACCGTCTTCCATATATTACGACCACTCAGACCGATATTGCCACAGACGATGCTGTGACCAACAACCTCAATAGCGCATACCGTTCTATGGCAACTGATGACGCATGGAAATCTGACAACGACCCTATGTCTCAGTGGAATGCTTGTAAGGATGGTATCCAGTATGTCAATCTGTTCCTTACAAAGGTGGATCGGGTGAAATGGGCACCAAGTGCTGTCTCCAAGCAGCAAATGTTCGTTGACAGATTGTCGGGCGAGGCTTACGGACTTCGTGCGCTCTTCTACTACTATTTGCTGATGGCTCATGGAGGATATGCCGATGACGGCATCCTATATGGTGTGCCATTGCTGACACAACCAGAAGACGGTAGCTCCGACTTCAACCAGCCTCGTGCCACCTTTGCGGAATGTATGCAGCAGATATTCGCTGACTGCGATCAGGCAATGGAACTTCTCCCATACGATTATGTGGATGTAGGCAGTATTGACGATATTCCAACCAAGTATAAGCAGTCTGGTGCGGAATTATCCGGTTACAACCTCATCTTCGGAGCTAAGTCGCAGGGCCTTATGTCGGGAAAGATTGCCGAGGCTATCAAGGCTCAGGCTGCCCTTCTTGCCGCAAGTCCGGCATTCCGCGAACAGAGCGGGGTGACCTCAGCCCAGGCTGCCACTCTTTGCGCCAATGTGCTCAAGCGGATTGGTGGAATGGACGGATTCGACCCCACAGGAAACATCTGGTACAAAAATAAGACAAAGCTGGAACTCAATGCTGCTGAAATGCCTGAGATGCTCTGGCGTGAGATCCATCATAAGAATGCTGACCAGGAAAGAGAGAACTTCCCGCCAACACTCTATGGCAATGGTCGTGTGAACCCATCACAGAATCTCGTCGATGCCTTCCCCATGCGCAGCGGTCTTCCCATCACAGCTCCAAATTCCGGCTATGACCCACAGAATCCGTATGCCAACCGTGATCCGCGTCTTGCAGACAATGTTCTCGTTAACGGCACCACATTCAGAAGAACTGTCATTGTCACTGGTAATTATCCAAATGACAATAACGAGACTGATGACAACCTCAATCGGGTCAGCACCTCCACACGTACTGGATATTATCTGCTGAAGCTTCTTCGTGATGACGTTAGTCCGCAGACCAGCTCGCTGATTGAGCAGCAGCATATCTATCCACGCATCCGATACACGGAGATCTTCCTTGCCTACGCAGAAGCTGCCAACGATGCATGGGGACCCAAGGGCGACCCGACCGGCATTGGCTTCACTGCGTATGACGTGATCAAGGCTATACGCGACCGTGCAGGACTCGGTACTAACGAGATTGGACAGCCGCTGCCTGAGGGCGATGCCTATCTGGAGGAGTGCGCCGGCGACCAAACCAAGATGAGAGACCTCATCCGTAACGAGCGCCGTATTGAGCTTTGCTTCGAGAACAAACGCTTCTGGGATCTCCGTCGCTGGATGCTGCCGCTCAATGAGACTGTCAGAGGCGTGTCGATTGACCGTGATGAGGAGACAAATAAACTCACTTATACCATCTTTGATGTGGAGTCTCGCAAATTCGACAACTCTTATCAGTGCTATGGACCCATTCCAAAGGCTGAGGTGCTCAAATGGAGCAAGCTCGTACAAAACAAGGGTTGGGAATAAAAAGGAACGTTTTCATGCAGCCGAGAGCAGAGACCAAGCTTGCTTGGGCTATGCCGAGGCAAGGAAAAGGTCGGATGAAATCCAAAGTTTAATAATTTAAAGAGTAAACCATAAGAATTATGAAACTTACAAAATATATTTATGTGGTAGTCTTGGGAGCACTCTCTTTCACATTGGCTTCTTGCTATAACGCAGACAAAGAATTCCCAGACTATGAAGAAGGAACAACTGCCTACTTCGCCTATCAGTTTCCAGTACGTACACTCATACTTGGCAACGATATCTACGACAACACACTCGACAACGAGCACAAATGCCGGATATGGTCAACCATGGGCGGTGCATACGGCGGACGTAAAGCAACAGTAGATATTATGGTCGATGAGTCTCTATGCGACAATCTATGGTTTGTCGATGCAGGTGGAAACGCATCTACTCCGGTGCTTCCCATGCCAGCGGCATACTATACCCTCTCCAGCAATGTGATCGCTTACAATGGTGAGCCTCGTGGATATGTGGAAGTGCAGTTTACGGATGCTTTCTTCAATGATCCCAAAGCCATCGAGAACACCTATGTCATTCCACTTTTGATGACCAACGTAAAAGGCATCGACCATATTCTTACTGGCACACCGCGTGAAGGCCTTTCTCCATCTCGCTCGAATACTGAGGACTGGGATGTTCTTGCAAAGGACTATGTGCTCTACTGCGTGAAGTACATGAATCCATGGCAGGGAAAATATATCCGCCGCGGTGTCGACAATGTGACTGAGAAAGGGGTTGCCACTACTGTTGTCCGAAAAGATATGTCATTCGTCAATACTGACCTTGAGCATTATAAGTCGAATCCTGTAAACCAGAACGACGAGGTTTGCGGTATCACCACCAAAAACATGAGTCAGGCTATCTTCCCTGTCTCTTTCAAGACCTCTGGCGCATCCATTTCATGCAACCTCATCCTTACTTTCAATGGCAATCAGTGCACCATCTCTACCGACGATGAAAACGTGACAGCCTCTGGTTCCGGAGAGTTTATTGCCAAAGGAACAGAGAGGGCTGAGTACAAAGAATACCAGTGGGGTACCAACAATGGAGAACCCGTTCAGCGCGACATCCTCCGGCTGGCATACAATGTCAGCTTCAATGACAAGGATATTCAGGTATCTACCACCGATACACTTGTCGTCCAAACTCGTGAGTCAAACAAGAAAGAGTTCTTCTCACCTAAATATGTATATAAACAATAGGAGGCTAAGAATATGAATAAAATGTTAAGAAACGGTCTCTTGGTGTTGGCTGCAGGTGTACTCGCTGTCTCCTGTGCCGATTATAATGTGACTGACGATAATGATTGGAGTGATGGTCCGATCCAACCAGATCCTTCTTTCTCTGAGCCTTATAAAGACTTGGCACCTGTTAAGTCGTACATCGACAGAGCACAGTATCCTAACCTGACGCTTGGTGCGACACTCAGAGTGTCGGAGTTCAATAAACAGGAACTGTCTCATGCTGCCGCTGTCACCAATTTCGACAATGTCACTTTCGGCAACACCTTGATGTCTGGTTCAATCATCAACGCCAGGGGCGTGATGAACTTCCTTGATATGAATGACCTTCTCGACCATGTGGAGGAAATTGGTTATGAGGTGTTTGGTAGCCCTATCACTGCTAATGCCAATCAGGCTGATGATTGGCTGAACATGCTCACGGCTCCTATTGAAATCCAGGTTGACTATGTCGAGGGAAAGGAAGTTGACTACAATACAATGACGACCTTCGAAGGAACAAAAGAATCCGGTACGGCTACCATCGTCAATTTTGACGACCAGAATGTGCTCAGGATCGGTACCGCGTCCAGGGTTCGTATCATTGAAGGCTTTGAAGTCGATCCTCTCGCCAAATATACCACTACTTTTTGGGCAAATTCGGATAAGGAAGTCTCTTTCACTATCACTTTCTCTGGTAATAAAGTCGATGGAAGTGGTTCGGAGGGAAAATGGATTGTCAAACCTGGTAAATGGACCAAAATTGTCGTGGAAGCACAAAGTGCAGAAGGCGAGACAGAAGGTTACTTGAGAATTGAGAATACTCGTAGTGGTGTCATCTATATTCAGAAGGCACAGGTTGGTTACTATCCCGACAACCACCGCCCACAGACTGAGAAAGAGACTGTTGACACAATCAATTATGCGCTCAACGCATGGTGCGATGGTGTGATGAAAATCAATGCTGGCCGCATCAACTCTTTCGACCTCATCGACGAGGCTGTCGATACGAAGACAGAGCTTGAAAATGGCATGTACGACCTCAAACATTCTACAGAAAAAATCTTCTGGCAGGATTATCTGGGTAGTGAGAACTATGCTCCAGCAGTCTCAAGGGCTGCAAGCGCGGCGTATGAGGAATATGGCGGCAACCCTGCTGAGCTGAAATTCTTTATCAGCGAGTCTGAACTTGACAACCCCAAGAAAATGGAGAGTCTCAACTACTGGATTCACATTTGGGATGCCAACGGTGCAAAGATTGACGGTATCAACGCAAAATTGAATCTGACCTATTCTGAAGATCCGGCAACACAGGCCGCAAATGAGGCTACGCTTCTCACGCTCCTTGATAACCTTGCTGCCACCGGCAAAATGATACGTCTGTCCAACTTCGACATCAAGTATCAGGATGCCGAGGGTGCCAATGTTACAGCAAAAGACATCACAGAGGCTCAGCGTCAGAGACTTGCCGACTACTATGGCTTTGTAATCAGGAACTACATGAGCAAGATTCCACATGAGAAGCAGGCGGGCCTTTGCAAGGGCAACATGGTCGACACCAACGATCCTGTAGGTCTCTGGGCTATTGACAGCAAGAGCAAGGATTGGGTGCGCACGGCCGTTTACAAGGCATTCTGCGATGCCCTCAGCGGAAAATAAACTATGCGACTGACAGATAATTGCCGGTGAACAAGAGGATTCGTTCTGATTTTCCTGGCAATTATCTTTAAGAATCTCAAATAGAATTACTTTATTTACTTTATCTTTTATTTATTAATCTAATTACTTATTTTATGAGGAAATTATTTACTCTTATTGCTCTCTTGTCAGTGTTTATGGGAGCAAAGGCAGAATGGGTAGAGGATTACAAAATCGACTACTCAACGAAATCTGGTTTCCCGTTCTATGTAATGGGTTATGTACCAGAGTGGTATGACGGCGTAATGACCGACTTGGGTGCCAACTACAAGTATGTTGCTGTGGAAGGCGCTGAAGAGACCAGCGATGTCATTGTCCGCACAGACGGTGGCACAGAGTACTACAGAATCGCATTGGAGTCTCCGGAATGGCACCAGTATTTCATCGCCGACGGTATCCCCACGGAGATTGATGGCGCTTACACCGTGAAAGCTATGGTAAAGGCTTCTGAGCCTGTCTCTGTCAAAGTCAACATGGGTTGGGGTTGGGGCGACGGCCAGCAGGCCAGTGCTTCAGTGAATATCGGTACAGAATGGGCTGAGGTAGAGTGGGAGTACAGTGGTATCGCTGGTGCTTCTTGTAACCTCGTCGCACAGCCTGGTACTGCTACTGCTACTATCGAGTGGAAATATGTGATCGTTTCTCACAACCAGAAAGAGCAAAGACCCGTTACATGGCAAGAGTGGCTCACAAGTGACGGACAGCCTGTCATAGTCGACGGTTCACCAATTGCAACATATATGGGTGATGCTGAGACTCCATGGGCAGATCCTACCGTGAAATTCAACGATCAGGAGAAGAACTTCCTGATTTGCGCCTGGGGTAAAGAGAAGGGACGCAATATGAATGAAAATGGTGGATGGGATCCTTTCCCCTGTGACATCGAGCAGGATGCTGACGGCAATCACATGTTCGTCGTACATGGACAGACTGCTGACACTGAGGGTGATGCCTCCTCATGGGACAACCAGTTCTGGATCCAGTCTCCAAAGGCTTGGAAAGCTGGCGAGCAGGTGAAGATCCACTTCCGTTACAAGGCTTCTGCTCCCGTTAGCTCAACAGACACACAGATTCACCACCAGAATCCTTCTGACTACCTCATCTGGCATGCCATCGGCAACATCGCATTCACCACAGAGTGGCAGGAATTTGATGGTATTATGACTATTGCCGACGATATGGCCCAAGGTTGGTCTATCGCTTTCAACCTTAACTCTGCTGTCAAGGATGCCGTTAATTTCTATTTCGACGACCTCTCATGGCAAAGCATGAAACTCGACGAGGGTTATTACGTTGCTGGCTCTAACCCCAATACGGGTCTTGAGTATGACTTCGACAATGCTATTGAGTTCGTTTACGATGAAGAAAACGCCTTCTACACTGCTGTGGTAGGTGATGATAACGCCTATGTTTCTCAGGTGATGATCTCTACCGTTCGTGGCAATGATGCCGCTTTCAAGAGCAATACACTGAAACCTATCGGCACAATCACTGACGATCCTGATGGTTGGCTCGACTATACTTCATCAAGTCTTGCAAAATTGAACCTCCCGGGTGAGGGTATCTGGAAGATTTATCTCGACGACAATTACAAGTCAATGGCATTTGAGATGATCAAAGGTAATATCATCGAACCTAAAGACATCAAACCAAACACAACATTGGTTGTTGTAAATGCTAAGGAAAGAGATTTTACTGCTGATGATGATCACCCAGACGGTACTGGACAGGCTTGGGACAACCAGTTCTGGATTGTTGCCAACCGTGAGCTTAGCGCAGGTGAAGTTACTGTCATAGAATTCAAATACAAAGCTTCTCGTGATGCCAGAACTTCTACACAGTGCCACACCACACCAGGTAATTATCTGCACTGGGGTGCTATCGGTGATGTAAACTTCACCACAGAATGGCAGGACTTCTCTACCACATTCACTGTTCCTGATGCGGCTAATGGCATGAAATCCATAGCATTCAACATGGCTGAAATCAAGGAGGCTTGTGATTATGAGCTTACAGATTTCGTATGGAAACTCGACGACGACAGCGAGAGCCTCATCAATGAGACTGGTTCTGAGAACTTCTTCGTGAAGGTTCTTGGAGAAGATATCCAACAATTCGGTGGTGAGGAAGGAATCACCAATGTTGAGAAGACCAATGCTGTCTCTACCGCCTCGTACAACCTCGCTGGCCAGCGTGTATCTAAGGATTACAAAGGCATCATCGTTACGAACGGCAGAAAGTATATCGTGAAATAAACATCCCTCTCATTTAGAGTATATACAAAAGAGTCTCGGACTTCCAAGTCCGAGACTCTTTTGTATATTGTGTTCATGTTCTTGGTTTATGTTCTTGGCTTGCCCCCATCCGTATGTCCCTACAACAAGTCTCAATCCTCAAATTTGAAAGTGAGTTGTCCGTCGCCGAGAAGGTTGTAGCTGCGGCGATGATAGGGCGTGATGCCATATTCCCTGATGGCTTCACGATGCCTCTTGGTGGGGTAACCCTTGTTCTTGAGCCAGTCGTATTGAGGGTATTCCTCTGCCAGTTGATTCATGTAGTCGTCGCGGTATGTCTTTGCCAGAATGCTGGCAGCGGCAATGGAAAGGTATTTGCCATCGCCCTTCACGATGGTGGTAAAAGGGAGTGATTGATAGGGTATGAATCGGTTGCCGTCGACGATGATGGCCTGCGGGCGCACTCCCAATTGGTCAAGTGCGCGGTGCATGGCTAAGAAAGAAGCGCAAAGAATGTTGGTCTTGTCGATTTCCTCGGGCGTTACGATACCCACAGCCCACGCTATGGCATCTCTCTGGATGACCTCCCGTAGCGCATAGCGGCGTCGCTCTGTGAGCTGTTTGGAGTCGTTCAGCTCGGCATTCTCGTAGTCGGGTGGCAGTATCACTGCTGCGGCATATACGCTTCCCGCTAAGCAGCCACGACCCGCCTCATCGCAGCCCGCTTCCACCAATCCTTCGTAATAATGACTTTTCAGCATGATATGGTGTCTCTGATTGACGGTCTAAAACATCTTGCTGACCCGCTTGATGCCCTCGATGAGCGTGTCTACCTCCTCGTGGGTGTTGTAGAGCGCAAAGGAGGCACGTACGGTGCCTAAGATGCCTAAGCGGTCCATCAGCGGTTGGGCACAGTGATGGCCTGTGCGCACGGCGATGCCTAAACGGTCCAGGAGTGTCCCCATGTCTAAGTGATGGATGTCACCCACCAGGAAACTCACCACGGCATCCTTGTGGGAAGATGTGCCATAGAGGTGGATGCCCTCAATCTCCTGCATCCGTTGCATGCAATAACGGGTCAGTTCCTGTTCGTGGGTGCAGATGTTGTCGAGCCCGATCTGTGTGATATAATCGATGGCGGTAGACAGTCCATGGGTGGCGATGTAATCGGGGGTGCCGGCTTCAAATTTGAAGGGAAGGCGCTCGAAGACGGTCTTCTCAAACGTCACGCTCTCTATCATCTCGCCACCGCCTTGATAGGGAGGAAGACGGTCGAGCCACTCCTCTTTGCCATAGAGTACGCCGATACCAGTGGGACCATACATCTTGTGCCCGCTCAGTGCCAGGAAGTCGCAGTCCAATGCCTGTACGTCGATAGGGAAGTGGGGCGCGCTCTGTGCGGCGTCGATGAGCACAGGCACACCATGCTCGTGTGCTATGCGGATGATGTCGGCCACAGGGTTCACTGTGCCCAACACATTACTCACATGAGTGATGCTTACGATTTTCGTGTGATCCGAGAAGAGTCTCTCATATTCCTCCATCAGCAGGTCACCCTGCTCGTTGATGGGGATGACCTTGATGGCGATTCCTTTTCTTGCTGCCTGCAACTGCCAGGGCACGATGTTGGAGTGATGTTCCATGGTGGAGACGATGACTTCGTCGCCCTCGCCCATGAATGCGTCGGCAAAGGAACTGGCCACAAGGTTGATGGCCTCGGTGGTGCCGCATGTGAAAACGATTTCCTCCGTCTTGGCGGCATGAAGGAATGCTTGCACGTTCTCACGGGCTGCCTCATGGAGGTCGGTTGCCTGTTGCGAGAGGTAGTGGACGCCACGATGAACATTGGCGTTCACATTGAGATACTCGGCACGCATGGCATCCAGCACACACAGTGGTTTCTGGGTGGTCGCAGCATTGTCGAGATAGACCAATGGCCGGTCATATACCTTTCTCGACAAAATAGGGAAGTCTGCTCTTATCTGATCAATATTCATCTTTTTGAGGTTTCTATTTGCACAGTTTGCAGCCCTCGCATTTGCTCAGTTCGCCACGGAAACGCTTCTCCACCAAATAGCGGAGACGGTCGCGCAGGGGCTCCAGCTGGATCTTGTCAACCACCTCATTGACGAAGGCGTTCTGCAACAGCAGCCGTGCCTCATGCTGACTGATGCCGCGCTGCTGCATATAGAAAAGGGCGGCATCATTGAGCTGTCCCACCGTGCTGCCATGCGAGCATTTCACGTCGTCGGCATAGATTTCCAGCATCGGCTGGGTGTACATCCTGGCCTTGCGGGTGGCACAGAGATTCTGGTTTACCTCCTCCGATACGGTGTTCTGCGCACCATGGCGCACCAGCACACGTCCGGCGAAGGCACCCGTCGACTCATCGTCCAATACATATTTGTAGAGCTCATGACTGGTGCAATGTCCCACTTGGTGGTCAATGAGCGTGTTGTTGTCTACATGTTGTGTCTTGTCAGAGATGACACATCCGTTGAGCCAGCACTCAGCCCCTTCGCCACGGAACAACAAGTCTGTGCGGTTGCGGGTGATGCCATTGTGCAGCGTGATCATATTGTGGTTCACACGGCTGTTGGCTGCCTGTTCGATATAGGTGTTGTTCACAATGGCATTCTTGTAGTGTGTCTCCTCCAGGGCATAGAGGTCGAGCGAGGCATTCTCACCGACGAAAGCCTCCACCACCTGTGTCCCTAAGAAACGGCGGTCGTCGGCGGCGTGGTCGCAGAAGAGCAGCTTGACCGACGCTCCCTGCTCAAGGATGATGAGCACCCTGCGGTTCACCATCATGTCGACATCCGCCCGTAGGATGTTGATGACTTGTATGGCCCTGTCCACCACCACGTTCCGTGGTACGTAGACCAAGAGGCCGTCTTGTGCCAGCATGGTGTTGAGTGCTGTCACGCTGTCGTCCTCGGTGCGGGCCAGTTTGGCGTAGTGGCGGCTGATCAGTTCGGGCCGTGTCATGGCCACCTGGCGCAGTGAGTCCACCACCACTCCTTCGGGCAGCTTTCCCTTGGGACTGGCCTTCGTATAGAAAGTGTCGTTGACCACGAAATACAACGATGTGCTCAGGTTGGGCACATCACAGCGGAAAGCGTCGTAGGGATTGACGGGGATGTCCAAACGGTTGAGGTTGAGGCCATAGTCAGGGGCAAAGAGCTGTTCAATATCGGTGTACTTGTAACGTTCCACCTTCTGGGTGGGGAAGGCGTTGCCGCGCAGATGCTCCATGGCCTGCCCGCGGACGCTGTTCATCACCTCTGCGGCATTGCGGCATATCATGTCACGGCATTGCTCGTAGAGCTCGATATATTGTCTCTCGCTACTCATGGGATTCGTTCTTTATCCAGTCATAGCCTCTGGTCTCTATCTCCTTGGCCAGTTCGGGACCCGCGGTCTTCACGATACGTCCTTGGTAGAGCACATGCACCACGTCGGGGCGTATCATGTCGAGAAGCCGTTCATAGTGTGTGATGACGATGATGGAGGTGTCGGGGGTGTGCATCTTGTTGACACCCTCTGCCACGATGCGCATGGCATCCACATCGAGACCGGAGTCTGTCTCGTCGAGGATGGCGAGGCTGGGTTCCAGCATGGCCATCTGGAAGATCTCGTTGCGCTTCTTCTCGCCACCGCTGAATCCCTCGTTCACTGAGCGATGGGCAAGCTTGCTGTCCATTTTGACAATCTTTCTCTTCTCACGCATCATCTTCAGCAGTTCAGTGGCATTGAGAGGCTCCAGACCCTGGTATTTGCGCTTCTCGTTGATGGCTGCTTTCATGAAGTTGGTCATCGACACCCCGGGAATCTCCACGGGATATTGAAACGAGAGGAAAAGTCCTTCGTGGGCACGGTCCTCAGGTTTCATTTCCAACAGGTTTTTGCCATTAAACCATGCCTCGCCCCCCGTGACCTCATAGGCAGGATTGCCCACCAGTACTGCCGAGAGTGTCGACTTGCCAGAACCGTTGGGTCCCATGATGGCGTGTGTCTCGCCGGCCTTGATCTCAAGGTCGATGCCTTTTAATATTTCCTTGCCATTGATGGTGGCATGAAGATTCTTGACTTTTAGCATATTGGTCTTGCTTTTTCTGATTTTAGATTGACGGTCTCTCGTTTCTTATCCTACGGTGCCCTCGAGCGACACCGCCAGCAGTTTTTGTGCCTCGACGGCAAACTCCATGGGGAGCTTGTTGAGCACCTCCTTGGCATAACCGTTGACAATCAGTCCTACGGCTTGCTCGGTGGGAATGCCGCGCTGGTTGCAGTAGAGCAGTTGGTCCTCGCTGATCTTGGAGGTGGTCGCCTCATGCTCTACGATGGCTGTGTCGTTGTGTATGTCCATATAGGGGAAGGTGTGTGCGCCACAGTCGCTCCCCAGCAGCAGCGAGTCGCAACTGCTGTAGTTGCGGGCATTGTCAGCATTGGAGGTGGCGCGTACGAGACCGCGGTAGGAGTTTTGAGAGTGTCCTGCGGAGATACCCTTTGAGATGATGGTCGACTTGGTGTTCTTGCCGATGTGTATCATTTTGGTGCCTGTGTCAGCCTCTTGATAGTTGTTGGTCACGGCGACACTGTAGAATTCGGCTTGTGAGTGGTCGCCACGGAGGATGCAGGAGGGATATTTCCATGTGATGGCACTGCCTGTCTCCACCTGTGTCCACGACAGCTTGGAATGTTCACCACGCAGTTCACCACGTTTTGTCACTAAGTTGAGCACGCCGCCACGCCCGTTCTCATCACCGGGATACCAGTTCTGCACGGTCGAATATTTTACTTCTGCACGGTCGTTGACAATAATCTCGACAATAGCGGCATGGAGTTGGTTCTCGTCGCGCATGGGAGCGGTACATCCCTCGAGGTAACTGACATAACTGTCGTCGTCTGCCACGATAAGTGTGCGCTCAAACTGTCCGGTGTTGCGGGCGTTGATGCGAAAATACGAACTGAGTTCCATGGGGCATCTCACGCCTTTCGGAATATAGACAAACGAACCGTCGCTGAAGACGGCGCTGTTGAGGGCTGCATAGAAATTGTCGCGGTAGGGCACCACGGTCCCTAAGTATTTGCGTACCAAGTCGGGGTAGTTGCGTACGGCTTCGCCGATAGAACAGAAGATGATGCCTTTTTCTGCCAATTTCTCCTTGAAAGTGGTCTTCACCGACACCGAGTCCATGATGGCGTCGACGGCGGTGCCGCTCAGTGCGAGGCGCTCCTCCAAGGGGATGCCTAATTTGTCGAACATCTTCTCCACTTCGGGGTCTATCTCCTTGTTCTTGGGCTTCTGCACCATCGGGTCGGCATAGTAGGAGATGGCCTGATAGTCGATGGGCGGCAGTGTCACATGTCCCCAGGTGGGTTGTCTCAACGTCTGCCAATAGCGCAGGGCACGTAGGCGGAACTCCAGCATCCACTCGGGTTCCTCTTTCTTCCGGGAGATGAGGCGTACGACGTCCTCATCGAGTCCTTTCTCGATAATCTCGGTATGCACATCGGTGGTGAAGCCGAATTCGTATTTCTGCTCCGCCACTTGTCTCACATACTTGTTTTTCTCTTCTTTCATCCCGAATCGGATTCTTTTTGTTCTGGATTTCATCAATAGTTAGGCGGTCAACGATGACCGCCTAACTATCAGGATATATCCATGGATGTGTGCAATATTTTCATTTGCTGAGATTGTCAGCAGGTGGTCAGGGAGTGCTTCTCAGAGCTTCTGCTGAACCTCAATCTCCATGAAGGTCTCGATGATGTCGCCAGCCTGAATGTCATTGAAGTTGACAAGCGAGATACCGCATTCCAGACCCGTGGCCACCTCTTTGGCATCGTCCTTGTAGCGCTTCAGGGCATCGATGTTGGCGGTATGGATCACTATACCGTCGCGCACCACGCGGGCTTTGTCCTTGTTGTGCACCTTGCCCTCGATGACCAGTCCACCAGCCACGGTGCCGACCTTCGAGATCTTGAACACTTGTTTCACCTCTATCTCGCCGGTGATCACTTCTTTCTTCACCTTGTCGAGCATACCCTCCATGGTGGAGCGTACCTCGTCGATGGCATCGTAGATGATGGAGTAGGTGTTGATCTCCACGCCTTCACGCTCGGCCAGTTTGCGGGCCTCGCTCGACGGGCGCACCTGGAAGCCTACGATGATGGCTTGTGAGGCACTTGCCAGCATGACGTCGTTCTCGGATATCTGACCCACAGCCTTGCTGATGACATTGACTTGCACCTTCTCGGTAGACAGTTTGATGAAGGAGTCGCTCAAAGCCTCGATAGAACCGTCGGTGTCACCTTTCACGATGATGTTCAGCTCGTGGAACTCACCCAGGGCAAAGCGATGTGACAATTCGTCAAGACCGAGTGTCTTGGTGGTGCGGAGACCCTGCTCACGCTGCAGTTGCTGGCGTTTGTTGGTGATATCTCGCGCCTCCTGCTCTGTGGGCATCACGTGGAAGGAGTCGCCGGCTGTGGGGGCACCGTTGAGGCCAAGGATGATGGCGGGCTCTGCCGGACCGGCGGTTTGGATGCGCTGGTTGCGCTCGTTGAACATCGCCTTGATGCGACCATAACTTGTGCCGGCCACCACGATGTCGCCCACTTTCAGGGTACCGTTGGACACAAGCACTGTCGACACATAGCCGCGTCCCTTGTCCAGCGACGACTCAATGATCGAACCGGTGGCTTTGCGGTTGGGGTTGGCCTTCAGCTCCAGCATCTCTGCCTCAAGGAGCACCTTCTCCAACAGCTCGTCCACACCCAGGCCTTTCTTTGCGGAAATCTCCTGACACTGGTACTTGCCGCCCCAGTCCTCCACAAGCAGGTTCATATTGGCCAAGTCCTCACGAATCTTGTCGGGGTTGGCGCCGGGCTTGTCTATCTTGTTGATGGCAAATACCATAGGCACATTGGCAGCCTGAGCATGGGCGATGGCCTCCTTGGTGGTAGGCATCACACTGTCGTCGGCGGCAATGATGATGATGGCGATATCGGTGACCTGGGCGCCGCGGGCACGCATGGCGGTGAACGCCTCGTGGCCTGGAGTGTCGAGGAATGTGATCTGCCGGCCGTCTTTCAGTTCGACGATATAGGCACCGATGTGCTGGGTGATACCACCGGCCTCACCGGCAATCACGTTGGTGTTGCGGATATGGTCGAGCAGTGAGGTCTTGCCATGGTCTACGTGACCCATCACGGTGACAATCGGCGCGCGTGGCACGAGGTCGTTCTCGTCATCCTCTTCCTCGGTGATGGCGTTTTGTACCTCTGCGCTCACATATTCGGTCTTGAAGCCAAACTCATCGGCGACGATGTTGATGGTCTCGGCATCCAGACGCTGGTTGATACTTACCATGATACCGATGCTCATACAGGTGCCGATTACTTGGTTGACACCAACGTTCATCATGGTGGCCAACTCGCTGACAGTCACAAACTCGGTGAGCTTCAGGATCTTGCTCTCAGCATTCTGCTCACGAGCCTCTTCCTGCAATTTCTCCTGTACGGCTTCACGTTTCTCCTTGCGGTATTTGGCGCCTTTCTTGTTCTGGTTCTTGGTGGTAAGACGTGCCAGTGTCTCTTTTACCTGACGTGCCACATCTTCCTCGTTCACCTCCAATGGACGCTGGTTGCGCTTGCGGTTGCGGTCTTTCTTGTTCTTGTTCTTGCCGCCACCTTGATTGTTGGTGTTGTTATTGTTGTTGCTGGGAGCGGGGATGTTGCCTTGACTGGCAGCGTTGATATCCACGCGCTCCTTGTTGATACGCACGCGCTTTTTCTTCTCGCTGTTCTGCGAGCCGTTGTGCTGCTGGGCTTTCTCCTCTCTCTCCTTGCGTTTCTCCTCCTTGCTCTTCTTCTTGGGACGTGTGCTCTGGTTGAGGGCGTTCAAGTCTATCTTGCCCAGCACATTCACCTTGGGAGCACTCTTCTGCTCACTCTTGAGGGTGAAGATGGTCTTCTCTTCGGCATGGGATTCTTGTGGTGTCTCCACCGTCACTTGCTCCTCTTTTACCTCTGGCTCGACAACCTTCTCCGGCGTATCCTCCTTCTGGGGGGCTACTGGTTCTGCAGGTGTCTCTGCCACTTCCGGCTCTGGTGCCTGCTGTGGCTCTGGTGTGGTGTCGGCGGCGACAGGGGCTTTCTCCTCCTCTGGTGCTTTGGATGTCTCAACGGGAGCTGCCACTTCCACGGGAGCCTCTTCCTTCGGAGCCTCCTCAACGACAGGTTTCACAACCTTTTCGGGCACTGGCTCAGAGGGTGGAGCCACAGTGGCGGCAGGAGCCGGTTCCTCTTTCGGCTCTTGGGCGACAGGAGCGGCTTTCTGGGGATGGCGCTTCAGACTGTCAAGGTCGATTTTCCCGACTTGCTTGAATTGTGGCCTGTTGGCATCGAGCAAAGTCTCTGCCCTGTGACTCTCCGGCTCACGCTTCTTCTCCTTCGGTCGTTTCTGTTGGAATTTGTCAACCTGACTTCTGGCCTCCTTGTCGCTCTTGAATCCCTCGGCGAGTGCTTCATATTGTGCATCATTGAGCTTGAAGTTGGGGTCGCTCTTCACCTCTCCCAGATGCGCGCGCTTCTCCAGGAATTCCACGGCTGTCTGCAGTCCTATACTAAATTCTTTGATTGCTTTACTTAATCTTATGGCCATTCTGTATATTTAATGTGTAGTTTTATTATCAGTTCTCAAATTCTGCCTTGAGTATCCGCAGCACGTTGTCGACAGTCTCCTCCTCAAGGTCGGCTTTCTCGACAAGCATCTCGCGTGGAGCGTTGAGCACGCCCTTGGCGGTGTCGATACCCAGACGCTTGATGGCTTCGATGACCCAGAGGTCAATCTCGTCGGCAAATTCATCGAGATAGATGTCCTCCTCTGTCTCGTTCTCTTCCAGCTCGCGGAAGACGTCGATGGTGTAGCCTGTCAGCATGGAGGCCAACTTGATGTTCAGACCGCCGCGGCCGATGGCCAGTGATACCTCATCGGGCTTGAGATATACCTCTGCCTTGTGGTTCTCTTCATCGATGTTGATGCTCGACACCTTAGCGGGGCTGAGGGCGCGCTGGATGTAGAGCTTGATGTTGGACGTATAGTTGATCACATCGATGTTCTCATTGCACAGTTCGCGCACGATACCATGCACGCGGCTGCCTTTCACGCCGACACAGGCACCCACGGGGTCTATGCGCTCATCGTAGCTCTCCACTGCCACCTTGGCACGCTCACCGGGCATGCGGGCGATGTTCTTGATGGAGATCAGACCATCGTTGATCTCGGGCACCTCACCCTCAAGCAGGCGCTCAAGGAAGGTCGGACTGGTGCGGGAAAGGATGATCTTCGGATTGTTGTTCTCGTTGTCTACACGCAGGATCACGGCCCTGATGGTCTCACCCTTGCGGTACTGGTCGGCGGGAATCTGCTCAGACTTGGGCAGAATCAGCTCATTGTTCTCGTCATCTACGAGCAGCACCTCGCGTTTCCACATCTGATAGACCTCACCGCTGACAATCTGTCCCACGCGGTCCTTGTATTTGTTGTACAGGGAGTCGTGCTCCAGCTCCAGGATTTTGGAGGCGAGGGTCTGGCGGAGGTTCAGGATAGCTCTGCGACCAAACTTCTTGAAGTCCACACGCTCACTCACATCCTCTCCTATCTCATAGTCCTCGTCTATCTTTTGTGCCTCAGAGAGCGAAATCTCCTTGTTTTGGTCTAACACCTCACCGTCGGCTACCACCATACGGTTGCGATAAATCTCAAAGTCGCCCTTGTCGGGGTTGACGATGACGTCGAAATTCTCATCGCTGCCGTAAATCTTGGCGATTACGTTGCGAAAACTCTCTTCGAGAACGCTCACAAGCGTCATACGGTCAATGTTCTTGTTTTCCTTGAACTCTTTGAACGTCTCGATCATATTCGGTGTCGAATCTGAAACTTTTTTTGCTGCCATAGCTTTATTTGAAACTGATTATGTATTTTGTGTATTTTACTTTGTCCATTTGGAAATTCTTGTCCACATCGGTGAGCTCAGGGCGTTTCTTTCCCTCTGACTTCACTTTCTCTTTTGTGGTGACGGTGAAATCGTTGCCGTCGACAGATTTTAATATGCCTTTGGTCTTCTTGCCATTGGCGTCGAGTACCTCCACTTCCTTGCCGATGTGGTTGAGGTATTGCTGCACAACCTTGAAAGGCTGGCCGAGACCCGCCGAACCCACCTCGAGCTCGAAGTCCTCTTTCTCACGGTCCAGATGATCTTCAATGTAGCGGCTCAATTCCACACAATCTTCTATCCATACGCCGTCGGCGTGGTCGATTTCCACTACAATCTTGTTGTCCTGGCTGATTTCTACGCTTACGAGGAAATAGTCCTTGTCTTCAAGCCATTCCTCTACCAGTGTTTTTACAATGCTTTTCTCTATCATATATCTGTAATTAAACCCGAATAGGTCTTGGGATTTTTGAATGAGTTTTCCCTCTGTATGCCTGATGGCCGTAAGGGATGAAAATGAAAATGAGGGGCTTCGTCAAGCCCCTCATTCCACTGAACGGCTGCAAAGGTACGAAAAAATGCCGATTCAGCAAAATGTTTTGAATATTTTTTTATTTCTCACCTCTCAATATCTTGTCATAGGCCTGGCGGTCGTTGAGAATACGGCACGCCTCTTCCATCTGTTTGTCGTCGACGAGGCTGTTCTCGATGGTGCCTCGCTGGTAGTAGTAGGCTGCCACGATGTCTGAGGCGAGAAGCCGCTTGATCTGCTCTTTGTTCACGTCAAGGTCTTTGGCGATGTTGTGGTTGAGCTTCTTCTCCAAACTCTCAAACTCTGCCTTCGCATCCTCGTAATACCCCTCGAATTTCGCCAGCTTCACCAGGTTTTTCAGATATTTCTCACTCTCACGGTCATAGGTGAAGCCACTTTTCAGCACCCGTTGCTTGAAGTCCTCATAGTCGGCGTCGGAGATGGAGAATTCCGATGGCTTGGCGATGGTGGGATGCTTGGCGATGTAGTCGATCTCATAGTTCAGCATCACCTCGGTGGAGTCAAGGCCGGAGGTGGCGAGGTAATAGCCGATGTTCGACAGCGAGTCGCCCTCGACGATGACATCGGGTGTGATGCCGCCGCCGTCGCGCACCTGTCGCCCGTGGGCGGTATAGAAGACTTTGGTGAGTGAGTCGGGGATATGCTCGGTATATCCGCCGTTGGAATGTTTGTAGTCGATGGCTTGGATGCAGCGGCCACTGGGGATGTAGTATTTGTTGGTGGTGAGTTTCAGACTGCCGTTATAGGGGAGGTCCATGCTGATTTGTACCAATCCCTTGCCGTAGGTGCGGGTGCCGAGGACGACAGCGCGGTCCAAGTCTTGCAGGGCGCCACTGGTGATCTCACTGGCACTGGCGGTCATGTTGTCCACCATCACCACCACGGGCATCAGCGAGTCGATGGGCTCCACGGTGGTGCTATAGTCGCGGCTCGAACGCGCCATCTT
>FLNZ01002917.1_pt1 | contig 30143 bp, 25 predicted proteins | sample 1140391 | NCBI WGS metagenome assembly FLNZ01 (sample SAMEA3878171, study PRJEB12797) | bioreactor metagenome | biome: Moose rumen | place: Sweden | collected 2011-10 | reverse complement strand
AATTTTTTTTTGTGCAGGTATCCTTTCTTCAAGCGCTTCAGGATATGTTACTATGAATAGCCTTTCAGGAGCCTTCCATTGAAGTATTTTGCCTATCGCGGCCGTGCGCTGGACGCCCAGGGAAGACTTGTAATTGCTGCGCTCTACGTTTTTGCCGGATTCCGGGAGAAAAAATACACAGTCCCCCTCCGTGAGATTATATAGGTCTGAAGAACAGTATTCGGCCGATTCACGTGTAGGAAGCACTATTATGTGTATGCCTTCGCCTGCAGTCTGGGAAAGTACCACCCACCTTGCAGACAAAAAAAGCCCGCTGCAGAATACTTCACGGCACTTTTGAAGTTTATCCTGCAGTGCGGCCGATGATTTTTTACTTATCAACATTAGCCTCGTTTTTCCTGTTGAAAAGCTGTTGATAACCCTGTTGATAACTTAATATTCAAAGATTATAAAATCCGCTTCCTTGATTATTAACTTTTCATCAACAGGAACAAGAGCTTTTTTCAACATGTTTTTTTATTCTTAAATAATTGATTTTTAATGTAGTTTTAATGGTTATAAACATTTAAACAGCCATATAAAAATCATCTTAAATAAAAATAAAAGAACTATATTTGTATCATGAATGAATTTGACCCTCACGATACAAGCGTCCGCAAAGATAATGAATTTGACGGAATAATAAGGCCGCAAGTTCTGGACGATTTTACCGGGCAGAAAGAAATAGTATCCAACCTCTCTATTTATATAAAAGCCGCAAAGATGCGCGGGGAGGCTCTGGACCATGTTCTTTTTCATGGTCCTCCCGGCCTTGGAAAGACCACTCTTGCACACATAATTTCAAACGAGATGGGGGTTAACATGAAGGTGACTTCCGGTCCGGTTCTTGACAAGCCGGGAGACCTTGCCGGCCTTCTCACTTCCCTGGAGCAGGGTGACGTCCTTTTCATAGACGAGATACACAGATTGTCTCCCGAGGTTGAGGAATACCTCTATTCGGCCATGGAAGACTACGTGATAGACATCATGATAGACAAGGGCCCGGGAGCGCGTTCCGTGCGCATCAACCTCAATCCTTTCACGCTGGTTGGAGCCACCACAAGGAGCGGTCTCCTCACAGCTCCGCTGCGTGACAGGTTCGGCATTAACTGCGCTCTTGAATATTATGATACGGAGGATCTCAGGAAGATAGTTCTTCGCAGCGCCGGAATACTGGATCTTGAGATAGACGACGATGCAGCCTATGAGATAGCGCTGCGTTCCCGCGGTACTGCGCGTATAGCCAATGCGCTCCTTAAGCGCGTGAGGGATTTTGCGCAGGTTCTGGGCGATGGACGAATAAACCTGGAAATCACTCGTTTTGCCCTCAATAAACTAAAGATTGACAAGCGTGGTCTTGATGCAATTGACAATAAGATACTGAGGACGCTCATCACTACTTTCAAGGGCGGGCCTGTGGGTATCGGCACTCTTGCCACTTCCGTCTCTGAAGATGCCGGAACGCTGGAGGAGGTTTATGAGCCTTTTCTCATCAAGGAGGGTTTTCTCATACGCACCCAGCGCGGGCGCGTAGCCACGGAACTTTCGTACCAGCACCTTGGAATGGAAGAATACCTCAAACAGAGAAAATATACCGAAGATGAAAGCGGCAGTTTGTTTTAGCGGGAAAAAATACGTATAATTGCAGACTGGAAAACAACTATTCTATAACTTATATGGCCGATTCTAAACTAATTTCCAAGATTCCGGACGGTCCGCTCAAGGATAAATGGTCCAAGCGAAAAGCCGAAATCCGAATCGTTTCTCCCAACAACAAAAGGAAACTCGAGGTAATTGTGGTGGGTACAGGCCTTGGCGGTGCATCTGCAGCTGCGTCTCTTGGCGAGATGGGCTACAACGTCAAGATTTTCTGTATAAGCGACTCGCCACGCAGGGCGCATTCAATTGCAGCCCAGGGCGGTATAAATGCCGCAAAGAACTATCAGAACGACAATGACTCCATCTACCGTCTGTTCTATGACACCATCAAGGGCGGCGACTACCGCAGCCGCGAAGCCAACGTGTATCGTCTGGCAGAGGTGAGCGCAGCCATCATAGACCAGTGTGTGGCCCAGGGTGTTCCATTCGCCCGTGAGTATGGGGGATACCTTGCAAACCGCTCTTTCGGCGGCGTGCAGGTTTCACGTACTTTCTATGCAAGGGGACAAACCGGCCAGCAGCTCCTCCTCGGTGCATACGCATCCCTGAACAAGGAGATAGCGGCCGGCAGCGTGAAGAGTTATCCCCGTCACGAGATGCTGGATCTGGTCATAATCAACGGTGAGGCGAAGGGTATAATAGCCCGTAACCTCGTTACCGGTGAGATTGAGCGTTTCGGCGCACATGCAGTGGTTCTTGCAACCGGCGGTTACGGAAATACCTATTTCCTTTCCACCAATGCGATGAATTCAAACGGATCGGCCGCAATGCAGGCATACCGCAAGGGCGCCTTCTTTGCTAATCCCTGCTTTGCGCAGATTCACCCTACCTGCATTCCCGTCCACGGAGACCAGCAGTGCAAGCTCACCCTCATGAGTGAATCGCTCCGTAATGACGGCCGCATCTGGGTTCCCAAGAAGATGGATGATGTCCTTAAGCTAAGAAAGCATGAAATAAAGGCTTCCCAGATTCCCGAAGAGGACCGCGACTACTATCTTGAGCGCAGGTATCCCGCCTTCGGCAACCTTGTTCCGCGTGACGTTGCTTCCCGCGCTGCAAAAGAGCGCTGCGATGCAGGTTATGGAGTGAACGAGACTGGTCTTGCCGTATTTCTTGATTTTGCCGATGCCATCAAGCGCCTTGGCCATCAGAGGGTACAGGAGCGTTACGGCAACCTCTTCGACATGTATGAGAAGATTACTTCCTCATCCCCCTGGGAGGAGCCTATGATGATTTATCCGGCCATCCACTACACCATGGGCGGTCTCTGGGTAGATTACGACCTTCAGACCACCATTCCCGGCCTGTATGCAATCGGCGAGGCAAACTTCTCCGACCACGGCGGAAACCGTCTGGGAGCATCGGCCCTCATGCAGGGTCTTGCCGACGGATACTTCATCCTTCCTTATACCATCGGCGACTATCTTTCACATAAGTTTGCAGAGCCGAAGACAGATATAAACGCTCCTGAATTTAATGCCGCGGAAAAGGCCGTTAAGGAGCGCATAGCAAAGATTTTTGCAGTCAAGGGCACCGAGACCGTGGACAGTATTCATAAGAAGTTGGGCCACATTATGTGGGAGTATGTGGGTATGGCGCGTAATGAAGAAGGTCTTAAGAAGGGTATTGAAGAAATTAGAAAACTGCGCGATGAGTTCTGGAAGACCGTCCGTGTTCCCGGAACAAATGAGGAATTCAACCAGGAACTTGAGAAGGCTCTCCGTCTGGTAGATTTCTTCGATATTGGAGAACTTATGGCTTTCGACGCCCTCAACCGCAAGGAATCCTGCGGCGGCCATTTCCGCGAGGAAATGCAGACCGAGGACGGTGAAACCAAGCGCGACGACGAGAACTTCATGTATGTTGCCGCCTGGGAATACAAGGGTGAAGGCAAGGAGCCTGAACTTCACAAGGAAGAACTCAAATATGAGAACATCAAGATAGCAACCCGTAACTACAAGGACTAATATGGAGTATAATGTGAAAGTGTGGCGTCAGCGAAACGCCAAGGCAAAAGGCCATTTCGAGACCTACCACGTTACGGATGTGGAAGAAGATGCATCATTCCTCGAAATGCTTGATATTCTTAATGATCAACTCATAAGGAAGGGTATTGAACCCATCGCCTTCGACCACGACTGCCGTGAGGGTATCTGCGGTGCATGTTCCCTTTACATAGACGGCCGTGCCCATGGTCCGGACGATGCTGTTACCACCTGCCAGCTGTTCATGCGTCACTTCAAGCCCGGTGCCACCATTACCGTGGAGCCCTGGCGCAGCGGTGCATTCCCTGTAATCAAGGATCTTGTGGTGGACCGCACCGCGTTTGACAAGATCCTGCAGGCCGGCGGTTTCATTACCGTACGCACGGGCAGCGCACAGGATGCAAACAATATCCTCATTCCTCACGACGACGCAGAACTGTCCATGGACGCAGCTGCGTGCGTAGGATGCGGCGCCTGCGTTGCAACCTGCAAGAACGGAAGTGCTATGCTGTTTGTGGCCGCCCGCGTAAGTTCACTGGCCCTTCTGCCCCAGGGCAAGCCCGAGGCTGCACGCCGCGCCCGCGCGATGGTTGCAAAAATGGACGAACTTGGCTTCGGTAACTGCACCAACACCCGCGCCTGCGAGATGGAGTGTCCCAAACACGTTACCATCGACCATATTGCACGCCTCAACAGAGAGTATCTCAAGGCAAGGTTCAGCGAGTAGGTATAGGTATTATTTTAATTTAGACCGCTCATTTAAGGCGGTCTTTTTTTGTTTTTATAATTAATGATTATATTTGCAAAAATGTTATCATTTATGGAAACGATTATAAGAGAACAAACTGTTATCAGGTTCAGGAAAGAAATTCTTGATCGCGTCCGTTTCAAGGCAAAGCAGAATAATATGTCCATGAATTCTTATCTGGAGAGCATAGTTGAGGCTGCTGTAAAACCTCAAATTCCAAAATTGCCAAAGGATTTTGAAATAAGTCCTGAGATTAATGCTCTTTCCGGTATTATTCCTGCTCCTACAAAGGAAATGTTGGAGGCCGATGACAGACTTGCATACATAATGGGTAAAGGAGCGAAGCAATGAAGGTTTTTATAGACACTAATATACTGATAGACTGGTTATGTGAAAACCGTCCAGGAAATGAAAATGCAAAAATTATCATCTCCGCATGTGAAAACAAAGTATATAATCTTACAATAAGCACGCAAAGTCTAATTGATGCGGCATATACGTTAAGAAAATCGGGACTTCCTTTTGATTCTTTTATAAAATCAGTTACATATCTCCGTTCCAATGCAGAAATAATTGGAATAGATAAATTAGACCTGATATGGGCCGTATCACATTATACCGGGGACTTTGAAGATGACATGCAATATGTAGCGGCATACAATGCTGTGTGTGTGATTACTTTATAACGCGTGACAAGGATATGCTCCGCCATAACGACGAGTTTTGCGCCATGACGGTAATAACTCCGGAGGATTTCGTTGCCGCAATGAGAAATTAAAATTCTTTAATAATTTTTTTTAATTTAAATTTATAAGTTAAAATCATCTTTTATATTTCAATTTTTTAGTTAAATTTGAAAAATATTAAGGGAAAACAAGTAAAAAGGCCAAAAACAGGGCCTTAAACCCTATTTTTCTACTTAAACCAATATTTGCATATTTCATTTTTTATGTGCAAATTTGTCGGCGTGTTGCGTTTTTTTGACGCGCACGTATTATAGTGGTGTATAGGTACAGAAAACAAATTTTGTATCAATATTTAATGTTTAACTAATGTCTTGCTTATGAAAAAGTTCAAGATTTTTCTTTCGGCAGTGGCAATAGCGGCTTCATCTTTTGCGGCTGTGGCACAGAATATTACTGTGTCCGGTTCGGTTAAAGATGTTGAAGGAGAACCTATCGTGGGCGCTAATGTAGTGCTTCAGGGCTCCAATACAGTCTATGCCCTCACCGACGTATCCGGTGCTTTCACTCTGAGCGTTCCTTCAAAGGGAATCCTGGATGTGAGTTGCATGGGATACCAGAGCATTTCCGTTCCTGTGAACGGACGCACTAACATCTCCATCGTCCTCGAGGACGATTCGCAGATGCTGGATGAAACCATCGTGGTGGCTTTCGGTACTGCGACCAAGGAATCCTTTACCGGATCGGCCAAGGTGGTGAAGGCAGAAACTTTGAAGAATTCCCAGGTTTCCGCAGTTACTTCCGCCCTTGTAGGTAAAGTGGCAGGTGTGCAGATGACACAGTCAAACGGTGCACCTGGCAGTACGCCTTCTATCCGCATCCGTGGTTTCAGTTCCATTTCGGCAGGCAAGGAGCCGCTGTATATCGTGGATGGTACCCCGTACGATGGTGATATTAACAATATCAACCCCAGCGACGTGGAATCCATGACTGTGCAGAAGGATGCCGCTTCTACTTCCCTTTATGGTGCCCGTGGCGCCAATGGTGTTATCATGATTACCACCAAGAGGGCCAAGGAGCGTGACGCCATCATTACTTTTGACGCAAAGGTTGGTGTCAACCAGCGTGCCCTGAAGACGTATGACGTCATTACCAATCCAGCCCAGTATTACGAAGCACATTATGCCTCCTTGTATAACTATTATCTGAGCAACGGCAGTTCTGAGTCCGACGCTTACCTGAAGGCAAACAGCAGTCTCTTTTTGGATGCCAATAATGGTGGTCTTGGATATAATGTTTACTCCTATCCTGAAGGTCAGACCCTTATCGGTCAGAATGGTAAGCTGAATCCCAACGCTACACTGGGAAGAATCGTTAATTATGGCGGCAAGGATTATCTCATCACTCCGGACGATTACATGAAGGAGGGTTATCGTAATTCCATCCGTCAGGAATATAACGTAAGCGTTGCCGGCGGCGGTGACAAATTCAATGTATATGGTTCCCTCGGTTATCTCAACAACCAGGGTATCACCTTCAACTCCGACATGGAGCGTCTCACAACCCGTCTGAAAGCCGATTATCAGGCCAAGAGCTGGCTCAAGGTTGGTGGTAACTTCGCTTATGCCAAGTACAATTACAACTCGCTGGATAACGACGGAAGTTCCAACAGCACCGGCAATATCTGGGCCTTTACTTCCCAGATTGCCCCTATCTATCCGCTGTATGTCCGTGACAAGGACGGAAACAAGATGGTGGATAGCGACGGTATTACCATGATGGACTATGGTGACGGCATGAACGCCGGCCTCCTCCGTCCGTTTATCAAGAATGCAAACCCGCTTCTTGCCAATCAGCTCAATACCAATAACAGCGAGGGTAACGATTTCTCCGTGAGCGGTTTCGCTGATGTAACGTTCCTTAAGTACTTCAAATTCACCGTAAATGCAAGCACGGATATCGACGAGTATCGCGGAACATCCGTGGTTAATCCCTATTATGGCCAGTTTGCCTCTTCCGGCGGTACTGTTTCCAAGAGCCATGGAAGGTCTGTAGGTTTCAATACACAGCAGCTGTTGAATTACACCCAGTCGTTCGGCCGTCATCATCTGAACGTGATGATTGGACACGACTACTATAACAGAAAAGGCTATTCCCTCAGCGCCAGCAAGCAGAAGATGTTCTCTCAGGACAACAAGGAACTCGCCGGTGCCGTAGTGGACAACCAGAGCGCCTATTCTGCCATGAGCGAATATAACAATGAAGGTTTCCTGTCCCGTATCCAGTACGATGACAATAATACCGTCTTTGTTTCCGCTTCCTTCCGTAGGGACGCTTCTTCCAGGTTTGCCCCGGAATATCGCTGGGGTAACTTCTGGAGCGCAAGTGCCGCCTGGATCATCTCCAAGGAGAATTGGTTCAATGTTCCGTTTGTTGACATGCTCAAGTTCAAGGCCTCCTATGGTTCCCAGGGTAACGACAACATCAGTTCCTACCTTTATACCGACACCTATGATATTGTCCCTTCCGATGGCGAGGTGGCCGTATCATTCTCAGGCAAAGGACAGCGCAAAATTACTTGGGAAACCAATACAAACCTTAACATAGGTACCGAATTTACCCTGTTCCACGGCATTGTTGACGGTTCCGTTGAATTCTTCAACCGTAATACGACAGACATGCTCTTTGCTTTCAATGTAGCTCCTTCCGTAGGTTATACCTACTACTACGACAATGTGGGAGACATGAGAAACCACGGTATTGAGTTCGATTTCAACTTCAATATCATCGACAAGCAGGACATGCACTGGTCTGTCAATTTCAATGCAACCAAGGTGAAAAACAAGATTACCTATCTGCACGATGATGTGAAGACTCTCGAGGTGGAAGGATATAATGGTTATACCAACGGTTCATACTTCTTTGGTGAAGGTTTGCCTATTTACACCCGTTACCTTAAAAAGTATGCAGGAGTTGACAAGGAAACCGGTGAATCCCTCTGGTACAAGTACAAGAAGGATGAGGATGGAAAGGAGACCACCGAGCTGGAAACAACCAATGTGTATTCCCAGGGTTCCTACTTCCTTGGCGACAATCCTATTCCCGACTGGTATGGCGGCTTCGGAACCGACTTCTATTGGAAAGGTTTCGAATTCTCCATCGCACTCTCTTATCAGATTGGCGGTAAGGCCTATGACAGCGCTTATGCTACCTACATGGGTTCTCCTTCCGCCGGCAGCACAGGATCCGTCTTCCATAAGGATATCTTCAATGCATGGTCGGCCAGCAACAAGGATTCAGATATTCCTCGTTTCCAGTACAACGATCTCTACAATGCCTCTTCTTCAGACCGCTTCCTCACCGATGCAAGCTATCTGAATATTGAAAATATAAAGGTGGGCTACACGCTTCCTTCCAAGTGGACGAAGAAAGTTGGCATCCAGGCCGTGAGCATTTATGCTGCAGCAGAAAACGTATATTACTGGTCGGTTCGCCAGGGCTTCGACCCCCGCAACTCCTTCACCGGTAATGCAAGTTTCGCTTCTTATCTGCCCATCAGAACCATCTCTGGTGGCGTAACCCTGAAGTTCTAATTTAAAAGGAGAAACAAGTTATGAGAAACATATCAAAACTCACTTTGATTGCCGCAGGAACTGTCCTCCTTGCCACCGCATGTATCAAGGAAACATTCCCTACATCCATGGCTACCACCGAGCAGATTGGTGCTTCGTCCAGCGCCCTTGAGGCCTCTGTCCGCTCCCTCCCTGCTACCCTCGTCCAGGGTTACCTTGTTTACGGTGAGCAGGAATGGGAATTCGACATGGCCTATCCGGGCCTGATGATTGCCCTTGACAGCGCGACCGGTGAGATTGTGGACAGCGGTGATACTGGTTACGACTGGTATTCCTATTGGTCTTCCAACGACTATTCTATCAGTGAAACAACTTCCCGTTCTTACGTTCCGTGGAGGACCCTGTACATGTTTGTCAAGGGTGCCAATGACGTTGTGAGCGCCGTGGATCCTGAAACTGCAAGCGATACCCAGCTGGAATTTTTGGCACAGGCCCTTGCTGTCCGCGCCCTCTGCTATCTGGACATGGCTCAGATTTACGAGTACAAGCCCGCTACCGATCCTAACGTCAGCTCGGCCTATAAGCCCGAGGCAGACATCTCCGGACTTGCTGTCCCTATCGTTACTGAAAAGACCACTCCGGATGAGGCAAAGAATAACCCCCGTGCCACTCTGACCGAGGTTTATAAGCTCATTTTCGATGATTTGGATGCGGCTGAGGAGTATTTGGCCAATTCTAAATCTACCAACAGGCTTTTCCCTACGCTTCCTGTAGTGTACGGCCTCAAGGCTAAGGCTTATCTGGCACAGTCCCTGTATAGCGATGCCGCTACCTATGCCCAGAAGGCTCTGGATGCTTTCGGCGGTTCTCCGCTCACGCAGAGCCAGTGGGAAGACCCGACCAACGGTTTCAACAATTATGGGGCCAACAGCAATTCATGGATGTGGTATATTGCCTACTCGGCCGAAACCATGGGTAACCTCTGTAACTTCAACGCCCATATGAGCTGCGAGGAAACCTGGACTGCTTACGGCTGGGCCGTGGGCCGTGGAATCAACAAGGCTGTTTATGACCAGATTCCCGATACGGACTTCCGCAAGCACTCATGGCTGGATCCCGCAGGGAAGGACTATTATGACTACAAGCTCAACCGCGACATCTTTGATGAGGAAAGCGGCAAGGCCCTGAAGCCTTATTCCAACCTTAAGTTCCGTCCTGCAAACGGCGACTACGCTACATACAAGGTGGGGGGGGCCTCCCATGTTCCGCTGATGCGCATGGAAGAAATGATGCTCATCAAGGCCGAGGGTCTGGCTATGTCGGGAGACCTCTCCGGTGGTATCACCGCCCTGGAGGATCTCATCAAGACCCGCAATCCAGAGTATGTTTGCAAGGCTTCTTCCAAGGAGGCTTTCCAGAAAGAAGTTTATTTCCAGAAGAGAGTGGAATTCTGGGGTGAGGGAATTATCTTCTTTGATGCCAAGCGCCTTGGCGCCGGTATCCATAATGGTTACGCCGGAACTAATGTACAGGGCGGTTACCGTTTCAACTGCGAAGGCGTAGCTCCCTGGTGGAACTGGGTAATCCCTCAATCTGAAATCAACGGTAATCCCGCCATAAAGGGCTTCAACAACCCGAACCCTTCCCAGGCTGTTAAGGAGTGGGAACAATAAAATGACTGAATATGAAGACGATTTATAAATCTTTGCTTTCACTGTCTGCCGCTCTCGTTGCATTCGTTTCCTGCCAGCAGGAAAAGAATCCCTATACACCGGCAGAGAAGGAGAATGGTACCCAGTACTATTTCTCGGTAGATGCTCCTTCCAGCTTCGCCGTTCCTAATGGCGAAGTGACTTCCGTGAAGATTCCCGTGCTCCGCACTTCCGCGGAAGGCGCTGCAGAAGTAGCTGTTTCCGTTTCGGATACGTCCGGTATTTTCTATCCGGCAAAATCGGCCACGGTGAACGTATCTTTCGATTCCGGTTCGAAGGAAAGCGCCATTGAAGTTCCTGTTGATTTTGATATCCTTTCCCAGGACTTCGGACATGAGTATGGCTTGATATTCACCATTATGGGGAATACCACCCAGTATGCCCTTTCTTCGACGAGCGCCGTCATTTATGCTCCTGAACCCTGGACGTCACTTGGTTATGGAGTATGGGAGGACGCCTGGCTGTTTGAAGATACCTTTGAAAAGGTGGAATTCTTCCAAAACGACCTGTATCCCAACCAGTTCCGTATTGGATGGAGCGCAGCCATCTGCGAAAATTATGAAGATGAAAATCCGGAAGACTGGCCGGAATTCTTTGACTTTACAATTGTTCCCAGTGGAAGTGATATTGCGGGCGTTACAGTTGACCAGGATGGTATCATCTATTATGATATCTTTAACACCGGCTATTATGTGAGCAACTATTCGGACTACATCTCCATTGTTCACTGCTCTGCCTTCTCTAACCGCAGGACAATGGAGCTATATTCCAAGAACAAGGTAACGGCCTATCAGGACAACGGTCTTCCGGCAACCGTGGAACTGGCTCCTGCTTATTATTTGTTGGATTACGGCGCCGGCTGGGCTTCCCAGTGTGCAAATGTAAACATGAAACTTACTTTCCCCGGCGTGGTTATCCGTGACTACACCATCGGCCTTACGTATGAGGGTATCCTTACAGATCCCGATAACGCCTGCCACGCACAGGCGAGCGTAGAACTGATTGGCGCCGATATCCAGCGTGTGGACATTGTCATGGTTCCCGGTGACGATCCCAGTGAGGCCATCACTGTCATCGAGGAAGGTGACGAATCAGTTGTTTCCATTAAGGAAAGCGGCCAGGTGCACTTGAGTTTCTCCGAGGATGACGCTCCCGGTAAATACACCATCGTGGCGGTCCCCGTTGGTACCGACAAGGAAGGAAATGAGGAATTCGAGTGGGATGACGCTCTCTTCGAGACTTTCAATTACGGTTATATTGACCCGATGGAGAGAGAATATACCTCTGACGACTTTACGGCCGTCATTGACAAGGATTATCTGCTGGAAACCACATGGATAGCTTTTGCCGCCGGCTGGGACGGAAGTCCTGCAGAAAGGGAGGCCTGTGCCTATGTGAATTTTGCCGACGCAGAGGATAATGAAGCAGGAGACGACCTCATTACCGTGAGCGGCCTTGCATATACCTCGGCATTTGACGACGCCTTTACCATGGAGTATTACAGAGGTTTCATTTATACCTTGAATAGCGATGTAACTAGCACCTATGGAGCGTATGACGTGATTCCTCTGGCTTATGGCAGACAATACTATGGCGGAAATTACGCGATGATTGGTGCTTATGTGGACGATGAAGAAACTATCATCGCCCTTGTAAACAACAGTTCAAGCGATTATTTCTACGGCTTTGCATGGTGGGCGGTAGACGATGACGATATTGCCGGCTACCTTATAGCCCGCGAGTACTTACTGCTTGTGGATTCCTCGGCCTTTGAAGCTCCTTCATCACAGGTTATCTCCGGCAGCACTGTCCGGAAGATTGAGAAGTCTCTCTCAGGTAAGCAGGATTTCCCTCGCAACTATGTGGAGATTACGCCTTCGGCACACGATTGGTCAAAGGATGTGATTGCTTCCGGCAAGGTGCTTGGTTATTCCCGTAACCAGGAACCCGTCCAGGAATCCATCGTCAGGTAAACTGTACATATAGTTTTTGCTTCAGCTCCGGGGTGGTCAGTTTCAGGCCACCCCAGAGTTTATAAAAACGAAACTATGAGAATAGTAAAGTTATTGAATATTGCGCTTGCCGCTCTGTTGGTGGCGTCCTGTTCGGCTTCAAGAAGCACCGCTGCCGTGAGCCATGAAGGCGAATCCAACACATACGGAACAACCAGGTTGAATGTGAAAGAGAGCGACGGAAAGTCTTATAATTCAATTTTTGACTATCTCCGGAGCCGGGTTCCAGGATTGCTAATCAGAGGTAACGAGGTCTATATACGTGGTTTCAGCTCGGTAAACTCTCAAGGCTCTCCTCTAATTCTGCTGGATGGAATAGAAGTGACAGACATCTCGACGGTCAATCCCAATGATGTGGAAAACGTAGAGGTTATCAAAGATGCCTCCACCGCAGATTATGGATTCAGGGGAGCATTTGGTGTTATAAAAATAACAACGAAAGGTGCTCCAAATAACAAGTAAAGTTTAATAGCGATGAAACGCCTGTTGTTGATATTTTGCCTTGGTATCTTCCTTCTTCCCTCCTGCAACAAGGACAATGGAGACATGGAGGAGACGCAGGAACTTTCAGAGCAGGACCTCACCTGGGCCTACGTGAATACATTTGCTCGTAACGGGCTGAATCTCTATTACTTATGGCAGGCCGACATTGCCTCTGCGCTGGACGCCGACAAGTGGGATTATAAAAAGAATCCCATTGAAAAGGTGAGCGAGATAAGGTACAAGGACGACCGCTGGACGATGCTCACGGACGACTTTTCATCGTTTTACGGCAGCGTGAGCGGCACGGGAAAGACCCTGGGATTTGACTTTATCCTTTACAAATACGGCAATACCGGCGACTATTATTGCGCCGTTGTCACTTTCACCTACGAAAACAGCCCGGCAAGAACCGCAGGGCTCAAAAGAGGCGACGTTATCACCAAGATGAACGGCTCCTATATCCCTGCGTCGTCGTATTCGTCCTTCCTTTCCGACGCCCTCTACTCCGGCAAGACGCTCACGGTTGAGAAGTACGACGGAACGTCGGCCACCATTATCCCTGCCGAAATGTACGAAAATCCTGTTCACACAGTTAAGGTAATTGAGGCGGACGGTGATAAAATAGGCTATATCCACTATACCAGCTTCACCCTCCTTTCCTGCAATGACCTTGTATCGGCATGTAAAAAACTTAGGGGAGAGGGCATAAAAGAGCTCATTCTGGACCTTCGCTATAACGGCGGAGGGTTTGTACTTACGGAGGAAGTTTTTGCGTCCATGCTGGTTCCGGAGGCCAATGTGAAGGCGGGTGACGTCCTTTCTACAATGGTTTACAACGAAGCTCTGACGGAGTACTTCAAAAAGAACGACATTGAAACGAAGTCATACCTTGGCACCAGCTTCTCCTATAAGGATGACGACGGCGTAAAGCAGAGCGTTTCGACGAGCGGTGCAAACCTTGGCGTTGAAAGGATTTATGCGATAGTTTCCAGCGGCAGCGCATCGGCGTCGGAGGCCCTTCTGGGCGAGATAAAGCCTTATACAGATCTCACGATCCTGGGCAAACAGACGCACGGAAAATACTGCAGCGGCCTTATGCTCGAGGCGCCGGAATTCTACTCCGATTATGCCGACCAGCTTGGAAAGGAGTATTCGGAGAATGGGAAAAAATATACAGACAACTGGGGGCTCTATGTGATGTACGGCAGGTTTGCCGACAAGAACGGCTACACGCTGTGCATGCCGGACGGCATTGTTCCGGAGTACGATGTGGCCGACAATCCGCTGGACGGTTATGACCTGGGCGATCCGGAAGAAACCATGCTGGCGGCGGCGCTGAAAATTGGCGGACACACCGTTTCTGCGTCTGCGTCGGGGAGAAAGAGGGCCGTTTCCCGCCCGGGCGTTTGTGGAGAGACAGAGCCTTTCCATCGGCCCGGATTTGGCGTTTTCCTTTCTACCAAAGAAAATTATTGAACGGGTATCTTCCCGCGTGAATCTCCGCAACAATCTTGTAAAGGTCGTTACGGAGTTTTTCTATGCCTATTTTCTCCTTTGCCGATATGAAGATGCAGGGGGTCTTTTCCTGGGCAATCCAGCTGTTTTTGAGCTCTTCCAGCGTGCGGTTCACGGGTTGTCTGGGCTCTAGCGAAAACTCGTCGTAGGGCTCGTAGGTGTAGGCGTCAACCTTGTTGAAGACAACGAGGACGGGCTTCCCGCCGGCGCCGATTTCGCGCAGCGTCTGCTCCACAACCTGCATCTGTTCCTCGAATTCGGGGTGTGAGATATCGACGACGTGAACGAGGACATCGGCCTCCCTGACCTCGTCCAGAGTGCTTTTAAAGGCCTCCACAAGCTGCGTGGGGAGCTTTCTTATAAAGCCGACGGTGTCGCTCAGCAGAAACGGCACGTTCTCTATTACAACCTTGCGGACGGTGGTGTCCAGCGTCGCGAAAAGCTTGTTCTCTGCAAAGACGTCAGACTTGGCGAGAAGGTTCATCAGCGTGCTTTTCCCAACGTTGGTGTAGCCCACCAGCGCCAGGCGCACGAGAGAGCCCCTGTTGCTCCTCTGCGTCGCCATCTGCTTGTCCACCTTTTTGAGGTCTTCCTTGAGCTTGGAGATGCGCTGCTTTACAATTCGGCGGTCTATTTCTATCTGGGTTTCACCCATGCCGCCGCGCGTTCCCATGCCGCCCCTCTGGCGCTCCAGGTGCGTCCACATGCCGGCAAGGCGTGGCAGCATATAGTTGTAATGCGCCAGCTCCACCTGCATCTTTGCGTACGACGTTTTGGCCCTCTGCGCAAAAATCTCAAGGATGAGGCTTGTCCGGTCTATAACGTCCGAGCAGGCTATAACCTTCTCTATGTTTCGCTGCTGCATGCCGGTGAGCTCGTCGTCGAATATGACGTACTCTATCTCGTTCTCCTGGCAGTATTCCTTGATTTCCTCCAGCTTTCCCGGGCCGATATATGTAGCTTTGTCCGGACGGTCAAGCCTCTGGGTGAACTTCTTTCCCGGAATGGCGCCTGCAGTCTCGGCAAGGAAGGCGAGCTCTTCAAGGTATTCCTGTACCTTTCTCTCTCCTCCCTTCTCCAGGATTACGCCCACAAAGACGGCCTTATTGGTTTTAAATTCGCTCATATGTGGCGCAAATTTAGTAATTTTGCGTCATGGTTTCGTATTTTACAGAAGATATTTCTTTCCCTTTTAAGGGGAAGAGGCTCACCTCCCGCTGGCTAAAGGCTATCGCCCAGAGCGAGGGCAAGAAGCTCGGCGACATTTCCGTTATATTTTGTTCCGATAAATATATATTGAATATCAATATAAAATATTTGCAACACGATTATTACACGGACATTATCACCTTTGACTATTGCGAGGGCAATACCCTTAGCGGAGACCTTTTCATCTCTGTCGATTCCGTGCGCGAAAACGCCTCCTTTTATGGATCCTCCTTTGCCGATGAACTTAACCGCGTCATCGTCCACGGCCTCCTGCATCTGATTGGTTATGACGACCATACGGAAGCCGATATTGCCATGATGCGCGCAAAGGAGAATTTTTATCTTGAGCAGAGGAAGTCGCTATGACCTATGATGTTATAGTAATAGGCGGGGGTCACGCCGGCTGCGAGGCTGCTATGGCGGCGGCCGGGCTGGGCTCGTCTGTCCTCCTCCTCACTCCAGACATTAACGGCCTTGCCAAGATGAGTTGCAACCCCGCGGTGGGCGGAATTGCCAAAGGACAGATTGTCCGGGAGATTGACGCGCTGGGAGGTTACATGGGGCTTGTCACCGACGCGGCCACCCTCCAGTTCCGCATGCTCAACCGCTCCAAGGGTCCGGCAATGTGGAGCCCCCGTGCCCAGTGCGATAAACAGAAGTTTTCTGCCACATGGCTCTCGACGCTCCTAAGTGCCTCGAACTTAAGTATTTATGCCGATTTTGCCGCAAATTTTCTCTTTGAGAATGACAAAATTTCGGGAGTGTGTACCGTTACCGGGGCAAAATTTTACGCTAAAGCCTTTATTTTGACCGCCGGAACCTTCCTTAACGGGCGGATGTTCATCGGCACTCATATTTTCGAAGGGGGTCGCATTGGAGAGAAGCCGTCACTTGGAATTACAGAGCAGCTGTCTTCGCGGGGCATCCCTACCGCCCGGATGAAGACCGGCACTCCGCCAAGGCTCGACGTCCGTTCCATAGATCTTTCAAAACTGCCGGTCCAGGAAGGAGACGCCGCGCCGGAAAGATTCTCTTACCTCGATGTTCTGTCGGCCGTTCAAAAGAGCGGAAAGCAGATGAACTGTTACCTTCTGCATACAAACGAAAAGGTTCATGACATCCTTCGTTCCGGCTTCGACCGCTCTCCCCTCTTCACCGGCGTCATTCATGGCCGCGGTCCCCGCTATTGTCCCAGCATCGAAGACAAACTGAGAACCTTTGCCGATAAGGACTCCCACCAGCTTTTCCTTGAACCGGAGGGGGAAAACTCTCCGGAGTACTATCTTCAGGGCTTTTCTTCGTCTTTGCCGCTCGAAGTGCAGGTTGAGGCGGTACACGCCATCCCCGGGCTTGAAAACGCCGTTTTTATAAAGCCGGCTTATGCGGTTGAATATGATTACTTTGACCCACTGTATCTAAATTATTCCTTAAGGTCGAAGATTATCGAAAACCTTTTCCTTGCCGGTCAGGTTAATGGAACAACCGGTTACGAGGAGGCTGCGGCGCAGGGGATAATTGCAGGTATCAACGCTCATTTATTCCTTAAAGAAGCAGATCCTTTTGTCCTGCGCCGGGACGAAGCATATATTGGAGTGCTGATTGACGACCTTATTTGCAAGGGAGTTGACGAGCCTTACCGTATGTTCACCTCCCGCGCAGAATACCGCATCCTCCTTCGCCAGGACAATGCCGATTTCCGCCTCACAGAGCGCTCTCACGCGCTAGGATTGGCTTCTGAGGAGCGCTACATGGCGGTTTTGGAGAAGCGCGAAGCCGTTACTGAACTTCAGTCGTACTGTGAAACTGCCAAAGTAAAACCTGGTTCTGTCAATGATTATTTGGAGAGCGTTGGCTCTTCTCCTTTGACCGAATCCAAGCATCTTGCCGATCTTGTTTCCCGCCCCGGAGTTGAACTTTCGGCCCTGCTTGATTTTGTTCCACGTGGAACAAAGGGACTATCGAAAGAAGTGATATCGGCCGTAGAGACGGAAATCAAGTACTCAGGATACATTGAGCGCGAGAAACAACAGGCCGAAAAAAACAACAGGCTCGAATATATCCGCATTCCCTCTGGGTTTGACTTCTCAAATCTTCAGGGATTGTCCATAGAGTGCCGTCAGAAGCTGGAAAAATATAAGCCTGAGACCATCGCTCAGGCTTCGAGGATATCCGGGGTCTCCCCCGCCGATATTTCAGTTCTTCTTGTGTATTTTGGCCGATAGCCGTTCCACGTGGAACTGCTAAAGTTTCTTGAGAGCGGCCTTGATAACCTCTTCCACTTTTGCCCCGGGATTGTTTTTGAGAATACCGGGCAGAACCTTTGAAATGCTGGCCTTTGAGAAGCCAAGCATAATGAGAGCCGTGGTGGCTTCGTCCGCGATCTCGCTGCTCTTGGCGGCGATAAGCGGAGAATCGGCAACGCCCTGCCCCTTTTCGATCTTGTCTTTAAGCTCCAAAACAACCCTCTGGGCGCTCTTGAGGCCAATTCCCTTCACGGTCTTTATCTTGTTTACGTCCTCGGACAGAATGGCGTTTCTTATCTCGTCTGAAGTTAGCGTGGAGAGCATCATCCTTGCCGACGCCACTCCGATGCCGTTTACTCCAATAAGAAGACGGAACAGTTCTCTCTCGTCCTTGGTTGCAAATCCGTAGAACAACTCTTCATCCTCACGGATGTAATGGTGAATGTAGGCGATGGCTTCAGTTTTGTCTTGCAGCGCTTCGAAGGTTTGAAGGCTTATGAGGATGCTGTAACCGATACCATGGTTATCCAGAATAAGTTCCGTGGGCGTTAATTCCACGATTTGTCCTTTAATGTAGTCAATCATACCACAAAAATATGTAAATTTGCAGACTTATCAAAAGCAAATGAAGGTTTCTGAGCTCAGGTCCCATTTCCCTGCCCTGGACACAAAAGTGTACGGGAAACCGCTTGTGTATCTTGACAATGCGGCATCGTCACAAAGACCCGTAGAGGTGATTGAGATGTGGAAAAAAATGGTGGAAACCTCCAATGCAAACATCCATCGCGCGGTGCATCGCCTTTCGGCCGATGCTACCGAAGCTTATGAAAGCGCGCGAGACCGCGTCCGCCGTTTTATAAACGCTCCTTCGCGTGATGAGATCATATTCACTTCCGGAGCTACCGCGGCAATCAACCTTGTGGCGTTCTCTTTTGGCGAAACGTTTGTAAATCAAGGAGATGAGATAATAGTTTCCATAGCGGAGCACCACTCAAACATCGTTCCCTGGCAGCTTCTCTGCGAGAGGAAAGGAGCCACACTTAAAGCGGTTGAGCCCGAAAGTATTGAGGCCGAGATTGGCAACCGCACTAAGATTGTAGCTATCACGCACATTTCCAATGTTTTAGGTATAGTTAATCCCATTAAGGAGATAATTAAGTCATGCCACGCCAAGGGAGTTCCCGTCCTTGTTGACGGTGCCCAGGGAATTGTTCATCAAAAGGTTGATGTTCAGGAACTTGACTGTGATTTTTACGTGTTTTCCGGCCATAAAGTTTACGCAGCTACCGGCACCGGTGTGCTATATGGGAAGAAGAGGTGGCTGGATGCCATGCCCCCTTATATGAGCGGCGGCGAAATGATTGACCATGTGAAACTTACGGGCACAAGCTTCGCCCCTGTCCCCCATAAGTTCGAGGCTGGAACCCAAAACTTCAATTCCGTTCCCACACTCATTCCCGCGCTTGATCTTGCAGAGGAGATGTTCAAAGACTCGGAAATTGCTGCAGAGCAGAAGGCAATAATGGATATAATCCTCTCCAAACTAACTGAAGATGAGAGGATTACGCTCTATGGGAGGGTCCCTGGAGAAAAGGTTCCTGTGTTCTCTTTTGCCGTGAAGGGCGCACATCACGAAGATTTGGCCCTCATTTTGGACAAGATGGGCATTGCCGTTCGCTCGGGGCAGATGTGCGCGGAGCCTCTTATGGACCACCTTGGAGTAACGGGCCTCCTCAGAGCCTCGTTCGCCCCGTACAACACGGCAGCGGAGGCAGATTATTTTGTTAAATGCCTTGACAGGGCTATAAGTATGTTGGTTTAGATTCTTCGCTACGCTCAGAATGACACTGGAAGAAAAGAAACAGGAAACGATAGAGAACTTCTCAATGTATGAGGAGTGGCTGGACAAGTATGAGTATCTTATTGAACTCGGGAAATCCCTGCCGCCCTTCCCTGAAGAGAGAAAGACCGAAGACCGTCTTATAAACGGCTGTCAGTCACGCGTTTGGCTGGATGTGGAACATAAGGACGGAGCCCTTTTCTTCCAGGCCGACAGCGACGCAATAATCACCAAGGGCATCATTTCCCTCCTTATCGGCGTTTATTCCGGAGAGGCTCCGGAAGCGATTGCCGCCGATGATTTTGCCTTCGCTAAAGAGATAGGCCTTATGGAAAATCTCTCCCCGACAAGGGCGAACGGGCTGGCCTCTATGATTGAAAAGATTAAAGAATATGGCAGAAGTTTTGACCGCTGAAGACGTGAAGGCGCTCCAGCCGCTGTATGCGGCGGTTATATCGGCTATAAAGGAGGTATATGACCCGGAAATTCCGGTGAATATTTACGATCTGGGCCTCATATATGAGCTCACCATAAATAAGGAGCACGAAGTGTCCATCCTCATGACTTTCACGGCGCCCAATTGTCCCATGGCCGACCAGGTGCTGCGTGAGGTGCAGGAGGGCGTCGAGAGCGTTCCCGGCGTTGCCAAATGCACCATCGACCTCACTTTTGAGCCCGTTTGGGACCGCAGCATGCTTTCCGAGGAGGCTCGCGTGGAACTGGGCCTGGACTACGACGACGATGATTATTCCAAACTGAATGACCAGGATTGAACTATATCTGGGGCTGGGCTCCAATGAGGGCGACAGGGACATTAATCTCATAAGGGCAATGAATCTGTTGGACGATGCCCTCGGAATGCACCCGGAGAGGATTTCCCGCATCGTCGAATCCCCCGCCTGGGGCTTTGAGGGTCCGGATTTTCTCAACCTTTGCGTAATGTATCGGCCCGTTTTGGAAGATAATCCTGCAGAGCAATGCGAAAAGTTTCTGCGTACCATCAAGGAGATAGAAAAACAGCTGGGCCGCAAAGAATCTCCCATGACAGACGGGAATGGAAACAGGGTTTACAGTAACAGGCCGATAGATATAGACATACTTTTATTTGGAACACAAATAATTAAAACAGAGACGCTTACTATTCCTCACCCGCTCATCGGCCAAAGGGAATTTGTAAAAAAAACCCTTCTAGAAATATCCAAGCCGGATGTGAGGGATGCGTTTCCGGAACTTTTTGACTAACTTTGTCATTCTGAACGAGACTGTCATTCTGAACGAGACTGTCATTCTGAACGAAGTGAAGAATCTAAATATCATTATTATATGACACAAGACGAACTTTTCAAGGTACTGGTTGCCCATTGCAAGGAATACGGGTTCATTTTCCCGTCCAGTGAGATTTATGACGGCCTGGCCGCTGTTTACGACTATGGCCAGATGGGCGTACAGCTCAAGAACAACATCAAGAATTACTGGTGGGAGGCGATGACCCGCCTCAACGAGAATATCGTGGGCATAGATTCGGCCATTTTCATGCACCCGCGCATCTGGGAGGCATCCGGCCACGTGGGCGCCTTCAACGACCCCCTCATAGACAACAAGGACTCCAAGAAGCGCTACAGGGCCGATGTCCTCATCGAGGATTATCTGGGCAAGATTGAGGAAAAAATCGAGAAGGAGGTTGCAAAGGGCCGCAAAAAGTTCGGCGACGCCTTCGACGAGGCCCAGTTCCGCGCCACAAACCCCAACGTCCTTCGCGAAAAGGCCAAATACGACGAGGTTCATAATCGCTACGTGAAGGCCGAGCAGGCGAACGATTTTGCCGAATACCGCCAGATAATCATAGACTGCAACATTGTCTGCCCCATCAGCGGCACCTGCAACTGGACGGAAGTGCGCCAGTTCAACCTTATGTTCCAGACATCAATGGGCTCCGTGGCAGAAGGCGCAAATACCATTTATTTGCGTCCCGAGACCGCCCAGGGCATTTTCGTAAACTACCTCAACGTCCAGAAGACCGGCCGCATGAAGATTCCCTTCGGCATCGCGCAGATTGGAAAGGCCTTCCGCAACGAGATTGTGGCACGTCAGTTCATCTTCCGCATGAGGGAGTTCGAACAGATGGAAATGCAGTTCTTCATCAAGCCCGGCACAGAGCTGGAGTGGTTCAAGAAATGGAAGGAAACCCGCATGAAATGGCACGTGAACCTTGGTATGGGGGCCGAAAACTACCGTTTCCACGACCACGAGAAGCTCGCTCACTACGCCAACGCTGCAACTGATATCGAGTTCAACTTCCCCTTCGGCTTCAAGGAGCTTGAAGGCATCCACAGCCGCACAAACTTCGATCTTGGCAACCACCAGAAGTTCTCCGGCAAGAAGATAGAGTACTTCGATCCCGAGGAGAACATTTCCTACACTCCTTACGTTGTAGAGACCTCCATCGGCGTAGACCGAATGGTGCTTGCCGTGCTCTCCCACAGCTATGCCGTAGAGAAGCTTGAAAACGGCGAGGAGCGCGTTGTAATGCGTATTCCCGCTCCTCTCGCACCCATCAAGGTGGCCGTTATGCCTCTCGTGAAGAAGGACGGCCTGCCGGAGCTTGCACAGAAGGTTGTGGACGAGCTCAAGTACGACTTCTCCTATCAGTACGACGAAAAGGATTCCATCGGCAAGCGTTATCGCCGCCAGGATGCCATCGGTACGCCTTTCTGCGTAACCGTGGACCACGACAGCCTCAGCGACGGCTGTGTAACCGTGCGCGACCGCGACAGCATGACTCAGGAGCGCGTGAAGATTGAAGACCTTCGCGCCCTCATTGACAAGAAGGTCTCCCTGACCAACCTCCTTAGGAATCTTTAGCCTATGTCCGGCCCCCTTGCCCTTCTCATAACGGCCATCCTGGCCACGCTGGTCCTGTACTTCTGGGCCAGGAAGGCCCAGCTTGAGAAGCAGCTTCTGGTGGAAAGGGAGGAGAACGAAAAGATGCTCTCTGCGGCCGAAGAGCTGCAGGCCCGCCTGAAGGCTCTTGAAAAACGCACTGAAAAGGGCAAGTCTCCAATAGATGCCCTTGACCGCCTTTGCGAGCAGTATTATATATATGAAGGTACGGAGAATCTTCAGCCCCGCATCCTCAAGGAAGTCCGCTCCATAGTTGAAGGCCTAAGGGCCGATCCTTCCGTCCAGGGCAAACTGGAGGAATCCCTCAACGCCTCCGAAGACAATGTAATGGTGAAGCTGCGCGAGGCTTTTCCCAGGTGGAAGGACGAAGATTTCCTCCTCTACCTGTTTGCCGCTTCGGGGTTCTCTTCCACCACGATATCGGCCCTTCTGGAGAAGGACAAGCCCTATGTCTATAACAAACTTTACCGCATCAAGGAACGCATAAAAGTGTCTGGCTCAAGGGACAGGGAGCTGTTTTTGCGCGTTCTGCAGCGCTAAAACAAAAGGTGGAAAAACTCAAAAAATTGATGGTTTTCTGCATGTTGCGAGAAATTTTCGTCACAAATAAATCATAAACGCCTGTCAATCAGGCGTTTAACGATGATAAACTGCGAGATTTTATCTGCGGTTATTTTTTTCTTGCAAAAAAAGAGGTCTTATCTTTGCATTGAGAAAATGTAAAACCATAAAATATCAAGCCATGGAAATCAAGAAATCAGAGAAAGCCAGCCTTGAGAACAAAAGACTCCTCTTCACCGAGATAGGTCTTATTGTTGCTCTCGCCGTAGTTTACGGTGCTTTCAACTATTCTTCCAAGGATGCAAAGGTGGCAGCCCTCGAGGACACCACCCAGGTTCTTGTGGAGGAAGAGATGATTGCCATCCAGAACGAACTCCCCCCGCCCCCGCCGGAGGCTCCCTCAATTCCCGTCCTGAGTGACCAGATCGATATTGTGGACGACGACATCAAACTTGATGACGACATGTTCATCAACCTGGAGGACAACAACCAGACCTTCGAAATCCAGGACTATAAGGAAGCGGTTGTAGAGGAAGAGGAAGTTGAGGAAGAGGCCATTCCTTTCCAGCTCGTTGAGAAGAAGCCCTCATTCCAGGGCGGCGATGCGAACGAATTCTCCAAGTGGGTTAACTCCCGTCTGGTGTATCCGGAAATCGCAAAGGAAAATGGTGTTCAGGGCCGTGTTACCCTTCAGTTCACCGTGGAGGCCGATGGCCGCGTAACCAACGTCCGCGTTCTCCGTGGCGTTGATGAGTCCCTTGACAAAGAGGCCGTGCGCGTTGTGTCCAGCTCTCCCAAGTGGACCCCGGGCCGTCAGCGTGACCGCGCCGTGAAGGTTACCTACACCTTCCCCGTTATCTTCCAGCTGCGATAAGCTAGCGAATCCACACTTCGTCGGCAAAGAACCAACAGGGGTTCCCGACGCCAAAGTGCCATTCCGGGCAGGTTTTCTGCCCGGATATTTTTATTCTCACGTAGCGGGCGTGGGAGAGTCTTTCGACGGACAGTTCTTTGAAGCCGATAGACATGTCTCTGTTTTCCGGGTTTTCCACTGCGCCTAACAGGGAATAATTCTCTCCGTCAGGCGAGACGGAAACCTCCATTCCCTTTGGTTCAAGCACCCATGCTCCAACCTGGCGCAGGAAATCCACACGCACTTCGTTAATTTCCTTTTCACTTCCGAGGTCTACGGTGAAATCGGCATCGGCCCCTTCCCAGCCAACCCAGTTTTCACGGAAGCCGGCTCCGCCGTACAGGCCGTCGGTAAGGGCCTTTTTTGCAAGTTCCAGATAGTTTTTCGACGGCGGGGCGGTGAAAATCACAGGGCATCCGTGGGCAAGATTGCCTTCGGGAGAGGTCATGTAGCGTTTTTTGTAATTCGCGCAATATTCAAGCGGCGAGTTGTGCCTTTCATTCAGGCTTTCCACGCCAAGTTCCCGGATTCTGCTTTCAAACAGCTCCAAATCTTTTCCAACGGCAACATTGTCGCGTGAAATGTCCGTTCTGGCTATCTCCAGGGCCGAATATTGGAGCGGAAGCCTTGTGCGCCTTACTCGGGAAAGGCGAAGCGAATCGTCGGCAACGGCAGCTTCGGCCTCATCGAAGAAGACGTTGTAGCGCTTCATCATTGCGTGGCGAAGGAAACCGTCCTTGTAGGTAACCGGCGATTCATAGATGAACAGGTCTGCGTCTGTTGCAACGCTCGCGCCCTCCATTGTGTGTATGTAGTTAAGGATGGGATTTGCGGCCGCGCCATAATAAGCTTCGCAAAAATGCCTTTCAAGCGAGTCCAGGCTGGCCGATGGGTTCCACATAAGCTTGGAAACGAGGTAGGGCCTCAGTTCGGCCATGTCTCCGCCGCGGGAGCTGTTAATCTGCGAGAAGTGCATCTTTACCCCGTGGTCGCGGAAGATAACCATGTTATCCTTAATCGTTTGCAGGTTTGGGAACGGGGAAAGGTAGTTGTCGAAATTGATGCCGTAATCCCAGAGGAAAATGTTGTCGCAAACCTCGCTCCAGCCTTCCAGATATTTCATAAACTCCTGTCCGGAAGGATTTTCGGGGAGGGAAGTCTGACGCCTGCAGTCTATGTCACACAGCATTATGGACACGTTGGGCAGCGGTTTTGTTACCTTCGGCGGCTTTACGGAGAAGAGGTATGCCAGGGTGGAAATTTCCTTGTCCGGGAAGCGCTGCGCTACTGCATTTATGAAACGAAGAATGGGGCCGGAAGGGCTCTCCTCCTCGTCCATTGTGGCCTGGCAGGCAGGGCATCGGCAATAAGTGTCGGAGCCGTCGTTCTGGGATATTGAAATCATCTTTTGCTCCGGATGCGCATGGAACAGGCTGTCAAGCGTTCCGCACACAATTTCCAGCACCTCCGGATTGCTCATACACCACTGGCTGGCGCTGCCGGGATGGCGTTTCCCATTGTAAAAGGCATAATATTCCGGATGCTCCTTGCCATAACGGGAGGCGGGAAGAAGGCGGTTGCATGTATGTACCCAGAGGTTATTGACAAACAGGTCTCCAGGCTCTTCAAGACGCATCCAGGTGCGCAGAAATGGATCTTCCCTAAGAAGATAATGACTGCACTGGCGGTATCTGAAAGCGGGAACCTCCGTTCTGGGGCGAACCGTGACGGAGCTACGTTTGGGAAGGTCATACTCCCCGCCGCCCCAGTAGTTCATGCCAACTTCCTGCTCAAGGAAGTCGCATGCGGCATATGAAAGGCTTTTCCCATAGCCCTCCAGAACAACAGCGCCCTTTTCCACGCCCACGCGGAATGCGTCTTCTGGAAGGGAGGATATTTCCCTGACAATGATTTTAGGCTTTTCGTTACCGAGGAATCTTTGCAGAATAAGCGCGGCGGCGTGCTCCGAATCGCTGCCGGAGGCCTCTACAATGTGGTTTTTTGTGGAAAAACGTACATTCTGCGCCCCGGCAATCATGCAGGACGCCATAAGGGCAATGGTTATCAGTCTTTTCATAATGGACAAAAATACGAAGAATCATTATATGTGGTGATGGTATTTCTGCGGAAAAACCTGTAAATTTGCAATCCCTTACAAGAATAAAATGAGCGAAGCAGTCATTTCCTGTGAGCATCTTACTCACTATTACGGAAAACGGAAAATTTACGAAGACCTAAATTTTGAGGTGCAGCCGGGCCATATCGTGGGCCTTCTTGGCAAGAACGGCACCGGCAAGACAACCACAATCAACATCCTGATGGGTTATCTGAAGCCCCGCGAGGGCCATTGCACAATCTTCGGCGAAGATGTCCAGCATATTACACCGGAGACACGGCAGAGGATAGCGCTTCTTCTCGAAGGCCACGTTCAGTACGAGTACATGAGCATCGGCCAGATAGAAAAGTTCTACAGCGCATTCTATCCCAAGTGGAACCGTGATGCCTATTACGGCCTCATGGAAAAGCTCAAGGTTGCCCCCGGCCAGAAGATTTCCCGCATGTCAAACGGACAGCGCTCACAGGTGGCACTCGGCCTTATCCTGGCCCAGAATGCAGACCTTCTGGTGCTTGACGACTTCTCCCTGGGCCTCGATCCCGGCTACCGCCGCCTTTTCTGCGAGTACCTTCGTGACTACGCAAAGGCCGAAGGAAAGACCGTGTTCCTCACTTCGCACATTATCCAGGACTTGGAAAAACTTGTGGACGAGGTAATTATCATGGATTACGGCAGCATCCTGGTGCAGGAGGACGCTCCCGCCCTCATGGGCCGGTATCCGGGAATGACGCTGGAAGACATATTTATTGAACTAACCGGAAAGTATTAGATTCTTCACTACGTTCAGAATGACAAAGATGATATTATACAAGGAATGGCTCAAAAGCCGATGGTTCCTTCTTGCAATAATCGCAGTATTTGCGGGCGTGTTCTTCTACTGCTTCCTCAACCTTTCGAAGGTTGTCGAGATTAGGGGCGGCGCCCTTTTGTGGGAGGCAATGGTGGAGAAAGACGCCGTACTTCTGGATATACTCAGGTTTGTGCCGGCGGTGGCAGGCGCCCTGCTTGCCGCGGTTCAGTTCCTTCCCGAAGTGCAGCACAAGCGCCTCAAACTAACGCTGCACCTGCCCTATCCGCAGGGGAAAATGCTCCTGTGGATGCTCGGATACGGCCTTGTGCTGCTTACCCTCATTTTTGCGTTGTTCACACTTATATCGGCCCTTTTGCTGGGGCAGTGGATTCCGGGAGAGTTGGTGAGCCGGATAATAAGGACAACTCTGGTGTGGTACCTGGCGGGATGGGCGGCCTATCTTTTTACCGCTGCCGTCTGCCTGGAACCAACCTGGCGCATGAGGGTGGTTATTCTCATCATCGCGGCGGCGTTTATAAGGCTCCTGTTCCTTTCCGAGGTTCCGGAGGCATATAACGGTTTCCTGCCGTGGCTGGTTCTGTACGTGGCGGCATCGGCAATACTGGTGTTCCACGGCGTGGCGCGTTTCAAAGAAGGATTTCAAGACTAGTGCGGTATGAAAAAAGCAGGTAAGATATTCATTTGGGCTTCCCTTGCAGCTATTGTGCTGTGGATAGTGCCCTGGCTCTATAACCTTGTATCGCTCAAGGGCTACCATTCCCCGTTCACGCTTTACAGCTGCACGGTGCACGACTTCTGCGCCCTGGACAGGGGAGACGGCCGCGAATTCAAATTCTACGACACCAAGGGAGGAGTGCACGGAGAAGAGGCCCAGCCGCTTTTCTATGCTTCCGTGCTGGCGTCAAAGGGAATGCTTCCCGATACGCTGGAAGGGAGGAAGGTGACGCTGGAAGAAATTGAACATAACTCACTTATCATTTCATCGGACCCCAAGGACGTGAACAGGACATCGGCCCCTGTGTATCTCCTTCTGGAGAGCGTGCCGGAAAGGCTGGAGCTCAAGGACCCCGAGGACGCGCTCATTTCCAGGAAAGACGGCATCTGCGTGTATAACATGGAGAGCAATTCGCTTTTGGAGGAGAAGACCGCGCAGCTTAAGGAAGCGCTTGATAAAGAAGGATTTACATATCCCGCCAAGCTATTTGCAGGGAATCCCAGCCACAGGAAGGAATACGACGAAGGATATCTTGTAACCGACTCTGACGACCGCCTTTTCCAGATTAAGCAGGTGAACGGAATCCTTGAAGTCCGCTCCTTTCCTTTGGCCGATAATATTCATGCCAAACACCTCATTATCACCGAGTTTGACAATCATGCAACGCTTGGCCTGCTGGTGAGCGGAGAGGGGAAGATGGCGTTCCTCAGGCCCGACGGGGAGGTGGTGCTTACCGAAGTGCCCTTCAATCCCGCCAAGGAGGACCTTCTCCTTGTGGGAGACATATTCTACTACACCGTGAAATTGTCCGATTCGAAGGGAGAGCGTTTCTGGGCGCTAAGGAGCGACGATTTCTCGCTCGTTTCGTCCTACGAACGGCCTTATCCCGACGAGTTCACCCTTCCCGGAATACGCTTCACGTCCGGCAACGACCGCTGGGTAAAGCCCCGCTGGCGTTAAAAATACCAATTTTTAGGGATTGTCGCGCGCGCGCAAAAGCACTAACTTTGCCGTCCAATTAGGTAGAGATAGTGTTTTTTTCTAAGCGTAATAGCCTGGCGACGGCCCTTATGGGGCTCTGTTTCAGTGCGTTTGCACAGCAAGTCGATACATCGGCCTCATGGGTGTATCCGGATTCGCTAAGTTCCTTCACCATCCGCGAAGTGGTGGTGACGGCAACGGAGGAAAAAGGCGTTACGGCAACCTCCAAGATAGGAAAAGACGCAATTTCCCATATTCAGCCGTCAAGCCTCAAAGATGTGCTGGAACTCCTTCCGGGCGGCCTTGCCACAGATCCGGTGCTCAGTTCCCCTCAGGTGGTAAATCTACGCAGCGCAGCCTCCATTAGCAGCAATTACGCCACCGGCACCCTTGGAACAGCCATCGTGATAGACGGCAAGCCCATCGGCAACAACGCAAACCTGCAATATACCCCCGGCTACAGCAGCCTCGGAAGCGACTTCGTCAACCTTGGCACAGACCTCAGGACCGTCACGACGGAAGACATCGAGTCCATAGAAGTTGTGAGGGGCATTGCGTCCGTGGAATACGGAGACCTCACAAGCGGACTCATGAAAATTGTCCGCAAAAAGGGCGGAAACGCCATCAGAGCGCGCTTCAAGGCCGATATGAGCTCCAAGCTCTTCTACGCCGGCAAGGACTTCGAATGGAAGGGCTACACCCTCAACGCCGGCGTCAATTACCTTGATTCGCAGGCCGATCCGCGCAATCCCCGCCAGAACTACAAGCGCATCACCGGAAGCATCCGCGCCGGAAAAACCTGGAGCGGCAATTTCAACCACAGTCTCAACGTTTCGCTGGACTACACCGGATCCTTCGATGACGTAAAAAGCGACCAAAACCTCGATTTCGGGGACATGGGCCCCATAGAGACCTACAAGTCAAGCTACAACCGCTTTGCCGCCGGGGCCGACTACAGCCTGCGCACCCGCGAAGAAGACAGCTTCTTCCGCAGTTGGGTAACAAACTTCTCTCTCACGTACGAAAAGGACCTCATAGACCGCTGGAAATACAACATATCGGCCGCCGAAAAGCCGGTTTCCACTGCAACAGAGACGGGCGAATGGGACGCCGTCATCATTCCCGCACGCTACGAAGCCACCCTCCAGGTGGACGGAAGGCCGCTTTACACATACCTCAGCTCCGTTGCTTCCTTCAAGGCAGGAGTGCACAAGATAAAAGCAGGCGTGCAGTGGACCATGGACAAAAACTACGGAAAAGGCTCATTATTCGACCCTTTCCTTCCGTTTTCCTCGTCAATGTCAACGCGTCCGCGTCCCTATTACGACATTCCCGCCAACCACCAGCTGTCGGCCTTCCTTGAGGAAAGCGGACGCGCCCCGCTTGGAAAATTCAAGTTTGAATGGTCCCTTGGCGCACGCGTCAGCGCCCTTGCAGGCGCCGGG
>FLNZ01003242.1_pt1 | contig 30239 bp, 41 predicted proteins | sample 1140391 | NCBI WGS metagenome assembly FLNZ01 (sample SAMEA3878171, study PRJEB12797) | bioreactor metagenome | biome: Moose rumen | place: Sweden | collected 2011-10 | reverse complement strand
GGCCCTGCCGTTCCGCTTTTGGGTGGGCGTAGTTCTTTGATACCCTGAGGGCAGAAGCGAAGAATGAGGTCAATGGCATAGCAGGGCAAACAAAAGACGAATGGACGGGATTCAGATGAAGAGCATGTACTCCAACGGAGATCATCCTCGACTGATGAATCCTGTCGTTTCGTGTTTGCCCATCCCGAAGAAGGTATCCTTGGTCAGTGCAGCACACCTTCACCGACTTAGGACACTTTCTGAGGGATATGCGCCATGAGAGGAGAATGAATAAGTCCTGCCTGGTTGGGCAGGACTCGCTGGCTTCAGCACAGTACAATGGTAGCCCAATCTATGGGTTTTCCTTCCTGCTTCATTTTTTCAATCAGAGCCTTAATCTGATCCATTTTCTTGTCTGTCACACTATCCATAATCATAAAGAATTGTGGGCAGGTGGTTCTTGCTCTGGCAAGCGACCAGAGGTCGAGCGAGTCTGCCCGTTGCCTTTAGAAATTCTTGTTGACGTATTTCTCAAAATCAATGTCATTGAGTTTGAAGAACTCCTCTGCCGGTACATAGCAGTAGAACTTGTCGTCATCCGGGCTGCCTTCCTCTATATGTGCTTCAAAAACCTCTTCGGTCGTCACCTTGACTTCGGCATTCAGCTCCTTGATTAAGGGGGGGAAAACGAAATGTGATTGGTCGTGATGGTCGAATGATGTGTTTGATTGATTGAAAGACAGAAGGTTAGGAGTGGAGTGGGGGAGGGGCGGACGGAAAAACGAAATGTTACATTGCTTTACATTTGCTTTACATTTGGGAGGCGTTTGAATACCTTTTGAACGGATAATGTTACATCAGGGTGGAGAAGTGCCCGCGATGGCTTGTTTTTAAGGCCGTGGCGGGCTTTTATTGTACACTGCAGGGGATGGTGCTATGTCGCCCATCGGTGGCATGTGGTGTGTGGGGTAGGATAGGGGCACTGAACGGTCAAAAGGCACCCCCAAAATGGGTTTGGTGGGACGTTTGGTGGGACGTTTGGTGGGACAAAAAAAGGTCTTGGAAAAACGAAATGCATTGATTGGTGGGACATTTGGAGGGACAAAAACGAGGTTAAATTTACCGATTCCCCCCCCCCTCTAATTCCTTAAATATGCCTAAATATGGCGGTTTTTGTACGATTTATGGGGGTGTAATATCTTATGCCGTTTTGGATTCTTGCCCCTCTATTTTTAGTTATCTGTCTATATTTGTGGACATTACGCGATTTTGCCCTCTCGCGCGCATATACGCGTCGTTTTTAATATAATATATATGGCGGTCGCGATGGCATCGCGACATACGGGACGAGGTTAGAAGAACTTGCTGATACTACCAATGACTTCGTATATTTTCACAATACGTCGGATGGGGTACTCCTGCTCGTCGAAGTCCCTGGTGTTGATGGGTATGTAGCGGAGCGTTTTGGTGGTACTCCCCTTTCGGAGTATCTTGATGGTGCGGATGGTGTCGAGCACGACAGCGTAGATTTCACCATACTGGATGTCCTCAGTGGTGCACTCACGCAGGGCTATGATGTCTCCGTGGTTGATGCGTGGTTCCATGGAATGGCCCGTGACATTACACCAGACGCTGGCTTTGTCAAAACCAGGTACCACGACGTTGCAGGTGGGCAGGGTGGTCTGGTCGTTGAATATCTCGTCGAAGCCTCCGTGGAAGTCTACGTCGTAGTACGGTGTGCCTATGGATGGAACAAGGCTTACCCTGTTTTCTACTTTTTTTGAAAAATTTTCGTCTTTTTCTTTTGTCGGTTGAATGCGCATCTCTCCCCTACCCGTTAGCAGCCATAGCGTAGAATATAGGGGATAATTTTCAACGATTGTTTGTACCCACTTTGATTGAATGTCGGTACCATTATTGATGGCACGAGATAAAACACCTTTACTCGCACCTATCGAGCGTTCAAGTGCTGTTATTGTTATACCCTCATTATTGGCGATTTCCTGTATGCGTGATAAAATATTACCCATATAGTTGAAAATTTTCGTCTTTTTCTTTTGTCGGTTGAAAATTATCTATTATCTTTGCAACGTCGTAACAATGTAACGGCGCGTCAAAGATACGAAAATTTGTTGGAACCACCATAGAAAACGAGAAAAATGGAAGGAACGGAAATGAAGATATGGAAGACCCAGAGTGTGAAGGGCAAGGTTGCCGTGCTGCTGATGGCGGACGGCGTGGCGTTTTCTTACACCGAGGGGGACGGGATTGTGTTCTCGGCAACCGAGGAGTATGTGACGCGGATGGTGCGCCGGCTGATGAACAGTTACGGCGTGAGGAGGAGGCCGTTCATCCAGGAGGTGGGGTGAAAAAGGGGGAAGACCGCGATGACATCGCGGCAAACGGAAAGAAGAACAGAGAGTAAACAACCAAGCCGCGAAGGCATTGCGGCACAAACGAAAGAAGACAGAGAGTAACAACCAGCCGCGAAGGCATCGCGGCACAAACGAAAGAAGAATAGAGAGTAACAACCAGCCGCGAGGGCATCGCGGCACAAACGAAAGAAGAGAATATGGAAAAGGAGATTTTTCTGAGTAGGGAAAACACCGCAAAGGTGATGAGGGTGTTCAACACGACGCGTAAGACGGTGTGGGAAGCCCTGAACTTCAAGAGCGACAGCGTGCTGGCCAGGAAGATCCGGTTCACGGCGCTGAAGGAATACGGCGGCGTGGCCAGCTGGAAGCCGATGCTGATGGAGACGGAGTTTGACACGTCGGACAACATCATGCGGCAGGACTTCGGTAACGGGGTGGTGCTGGTGGTGAGCCTGACGACGGGCGAGGCCATGCTGTGCGTGGAGAAGGAAAGCCCTGCGACGGGCGAGCGCGAGACGCAGCGCGTGGTGGAGATTGCCAGCAGGCTGACGATAGAGGGGCTGATGAAGTTGCAGGACGAGGCCGTGAAACTGAGCATGAGCATGTAAGGACCGTGCGAAACCCGACGGAAAAGCGTCGGGCACGGCGGCAAAGGAATAATAACTTAAACGCGAGAGACTATGAAAAGGGAAACACGGATAGTCGTAGGGGGTGCGCTGATGGCGCTGTCCCTGTGTATGTTCTGCGTGAACGGTGCGGGCTTGGTGTGGTACTTGATTTGCCTGAGCGTCATGCTGAAGGCAGAGAGGGTGGTAAACGGCGGTAATGACAATGCCACGACGGACGGAACGGGAAATCAGTAAGAAGAAAGCGATGGAGTACTACAGAGGGAACTTGTGCGTGACATACGAGGAACTGACCAGCGGTGATAGTCCTGTAATCTCATTTGAGACACTTCGCAAGAATATCACGCGGAAGAATATCGTCCGTGCCCGTCAGGGTGGCGGTGAGGGCCATTGTGCCCTGATTGTGTATTCCTCGCTCCCCCTGAAGTACAAGGAACGCTTCGAGGAACGCTACGGCGACCCCGTGGAGCAGATGAAGGGAAACGACATGCAACGACAGTTGAAGACGGACGGTGCTGCCCGTGAGTGGTACGCGGCTTTCAGATACGAAATGAACGGTACCCGTGTACCGCTCAGTGAGGACAAGATTGAGGAGTACACACTGAACGCGAGCGTGCTGAACGTGCTGCAGCGGAGCCTGAACGAGAAGCAGATGCTGGGCAGGGCCCTGAACAACCGCCGCAGCGACGTGTGGGCGATAGTGTATGAGGAGTCGGAGCAGTTGTGCCGCCAATACGGTCACACGCTGCCCCAGAGCCTTGCCCGCCTGAAGGTGAAACTGAGCCAGTACCGGCGAGACGGCTATGCCGCCCTGCTCAGCGGGAAACTGGGCAATGCGAACACGCAGAAGATAACCGCCGAGGGCGGAAAGTACCTCGTTGCGCTGAAGTGCAGCCGTGTGCCCGTGCTGACGGACGTCCAGATACTGGAGCGATACAACCAGGAGGCCCCGCGCCGTGGCTGGAAGCCGCTGAAGAGCCTGCGCGCCCTGACGATGTGGCTGGAGGAGCCGGAGGTGAAGCAGTTGTGGTACGGTGCCGTCCATGGCGAACTGGCCAGCGTGCAGTTGTTCAACCGCAAGCACCGGACGGAACTGCCCACGCGGCGCGACAGCCTGTGGTACGGCGACGGCACGAAGCTCAACCTCTACTACAGGGACGAGGACGGGCGTGTCAGGACGGTGCAGGTGTACGAGGTGATGGACGCGGCGACGGAGGTGCTGCTTGGCTACCATATCAGCGAGACGGAGGACTACGAGGCCCAGTACCATGCCTACCGCATGGCCATCCAGGTGAGCGGGCACAAGCCCTACGAGATAGTACACGACAACCAGGGCGGCCACAAGCGGGCCAACTCCAGCGGCATGCTCGACAGGATATGCCACATCCACCGCACGACGGCTCCGTACAACGGCGAGTCGAAGACGATAGAGAGCGCGTTCGGGCGGTTCCAGATGCAGGTGCTCCACAAGGACTGGCGTTTCACGGGTCAGAACGTGACGGCGAAGAAGACCGGCAGCCGTCCGAACATGGAGTTCATCGAGGCCAACAAGGACAGCCTGTACACGCTGGACGAGCTGAAGGAAGCCTACCTGAAGGCGAGGACGGAGTGGAACGAGTCCCTCCGCCCCGGTCAGGAGGTAAGCCGCTGGGCGATGTACCAGTCAAGCGTGAACGAAGACACCCCCGAGGTGACGGCTGCGGACATGGTGGACATGTTCTGGGTGCGTACCAGCCAGGAGATAACCTTTACAAGCGGCGGTCTGGAACTGACCGTAAAGGGCAGGAAGATGACCTACGAGGTGTACGGCGAACCCGGCGTGCCCGACCACGAGTGGCGGCGCAGGAACACGCTGCGGCGTTTCGTCGTGGAGTATGACCCGTATGACCTGACCAGCGTGCGCCTGCTGCGCAGGGACAAGGCCGGTGAACTCCGATTCGAGCGCGTGGCCCGTCCCTATATGGTCATCCACCGTGCCCTGCAGGACCAGCAGGAGGGCGAGATGGCATTCATCCGCCAGGAACAGGAGGCCGCCCTGCGCGACCGCATCGAGCGGCATGTGGCCGCCCGGGCCGTGGAGTACGAGCATGGCGTGGCTCCCGAGCAGCACGGACTGAACACACCCCGCCTGAAGGGTGTGACGCGCGAGGTGCAGGACGAGATAGACCGCCGTATGCGGAAATACAGCCGTGAGCCGGAAGAGTGGCAGGTGGGACGGCGCACGAAGCAACTCAGCCTGACGGACTGGCGTGATGTGGAAGGCGGAAACAGGGAGGAACGGCTGAGACGAGCCAACGGGAAACTATAACCCGAGGGAGAAACCTCGGGCACAGTGGCAGAGAATCTACCAACCAGCCGCCACAATGAGGCGGCACAAAAACAATAACCAATGAAAGCAGAAGAGAAAGAGAGAATCAGGGAGAGCCTGAGAGCCTACGTGGCCAGGTACCCGAGCCAGAACAAGGCGGCTGGCAGCCTGAAGGGTACGAGTGCGGGAACCGTCAGTTCGATACTGAACGGCAGGTATGAGAACATCAGCGACGACATGTGGCGCAACCTTGCAGCGCAGGTGGGCACCCAGCCGGTCGGCGGCTGGCAGATAGTCGAGACGGGTGCCTTCCTGGACATCCGCTTTGCGCTGGAGGATGCCAAGGCATGGAAAAACGTGACCTGGGTGACGGGCGAGGCCGGTTGCGGAAAGACCACGGCAGCCCGCCTCTATGCCCAGGAGCAGCGCGAGGTGTTCTATATCCAGTGCTCGGAGGACATGCACAAGAGCGACTTCGTCAGGGAACTGGCCCGTGTGGTTGGACTTCGCACGGAAGGGCTTACCATCCGCGAAATGTGGCACCGCATCCTCTCCGACCTGGTGCAGATGTCATCCCCGCTGGTGGTGTTCGACGAAGCCGACAAACTGACCGAGGCCGTGTTCCACTATTTCATCAGCCTGTACAACAACCTGGAAGACCGCTGCGGCGTGGTGTTCCTCTCCACGGACTACATCGAGAAGCGGATCGAGAGCGGCCTGCGTAACAAGAAGGCTGGCTACAAGGAGATATACAGCCGCATCGGGCGCAAGTATTTCACCCTCGACCCTGCGACGGACGGCGATGTGTATGCCATCTGCCAGGCTAACGGGCTTGTGGACGAGAAGGGCATCGGGCACGTGCTGGACGATGCCCGCAAGTGCGACTACGACCTGCGCCGTGTGAAGAAAAGCGTAAGGAGGGAACTGCGGGGATGAAAAGGGGACTGAATGTGAGGGACATCCTCTCAAAGAAGTACCGTTCGTTCCCATTCATGGGAGCCTGGGCGGATGCCTTCGGCCAGCCGGAGCGCGTGGGCGTGTGGTTTGTCTGGGGAAACTCAGGCAACGGAAAGACCTCCTTCGTGATGCAACTGATAAAGGAACTCTGTCGCTACGACCGTGTTATATTTGACAGTCTGGAAGAAGGTACGGGCCTGACACTCCAGCAGAGTATCATGCGCTTTGGCATGTCTGAGGTTGGCAGCCGTCTGACTATCGTCAATGAATCGATGGATGCCCTCATGGAACGGCTGGGCAAGCAAAAGAGCGTGTCAATAGTGGTCATCGACTCATTTCAGTACACCCAGATGTCATATCGTGACTACATCCAACTGAAGACGCGCTTTCCCGACAAACTGCTCATCTTCCTGAGCCATGCCGCAGGTGTGCGCCCCAAGGGAGGTGCAGCCGTGAGTGTGATGTACGATGCCACGCTGAAGATATGGGTGGAGGGTTACAAGGCCTTCTCTAAGGGTCGCTTTATCGGTTCCACTGGGGAGTTCACTATCTGGGATGTGGGAGCAGCGCGTTATTGGAGAACTGAATAAAAGAAAGGGAATATGAAACGAAACAACAATTTTTATGTGGCAATAGCCACCATCAAGTTCAAAGCACCGAAAGATTATCGGCCAAGTACATTAACCTATCGGAAGTGCTTCATGTGTATGAAACGTGACGATGCTGCTGTAGAAAGAGAGGCATCAAATACAGCAGAAGATTGGAAGCGAAAACTGGCAGAAACTAATCATGGCGTGGAGTGTTCTTATTCAATCAAAATAGAGACCATCAGCGTTGCTGGCGTTGACCTTATTGGTTATGGTGGTAATATTATCATAAAAGGATAGGATTATGGTTGACTGTAAAGATTATAAGAAAGGCCGTTGCCTTGGTAACTGTGACGGCATGGGACATTTCCAATGTGATGAATGCAAATGGCGCAAGCCGAAAAAGGATAGAAAGTATGAGTAAGATTAAATGCTACATCAGCGGTGCCATCGCGCACTGCGACATGAACGAGAGGCGGGAAGCCTTCCGGCGTGCCGAGGAGTTCCTCGAGCGACGCGGGTACGAGCCTGTGAACCCGTTCAAGAACGGGCTGCCACAGCCTGGCGACTGGCGCGACCACATGCGCGTGGACATAGGCAATCTTGTGGGCTGCCAGTGTATCTACATGCTGAAGGACTGGTACAAGAGCAAGGGTGCAAAGTTGGAACTCGACGTGGCCTCGTCGTGCGGGCTGGAAGTCATGTTTGAAAAGTGACTGTCCCATGAAGAATCCGAAACTGAGTGAGTCGCGCAGGCGGCTCTGGCAATCGGAGCGTCGGCGCGTGCTGTTCGGGCTGGAGCAGCGGACGAGGCTGCGCGTGGTCAGATGTCCCCGTGAGAAGATAAGCCTCCGCTACAACCTGCGGCGGCGCGGCTATAGGATAGCCCGCATGTCTAACGAGGCCCGGATAGTGGCCGGAACCCGACGCTCCCTTGTGATGGAGGAGCACGGGCGCAGGATGGGGATAGAGTTTATCATTGAAGTATAACGGACGCGACGGCATCGCGGCAAACAGAAGAAGGGACTATGGAAAACTACGGAAGATTCTATGGAGTGTTTAACCAACTGCCCATCGAGGGCGACAGGGAGGAAGTGAAGGCTGCCATCGTGGCTGGGTATACAGGCGGGCGGACGGTGAGCCTCCGTGAGGTTACGGATGAGGAGTACACGGGTATCTGCAAGAGCCTTGAAGCCACGCTGAAGCGCGGTTCACGGGACAATTTCATCAAGGCACGCAAGGCGGCACGCTCGTCAGCCCTCCACCAGCTGCAGCTGTACGGCATCGACACCACGGACTGGGCGAAGGTGAACGTCTTCTGCCAGCAGCCGCGCATAGCCGGCAAGGCATTTGCCTTGCTGACAGTAGAAGAACTGGATGCCCTGACCAAGAAGATGAGGGTCATAAACAGAAAAAAGAGAGACCGCTGAAGAACCGTGCGGAAAAGCGCACGGCACGACGGCAAAATCAACATCAATAACCACAAAAACGAAAAGACAATGGAAGAGACAAGAACGACAGTAGAGATGACCGCCGGGCAGAAGGCGGCATTCGAGGCATGGCAGGCAAAGCAGGAGCAGACCCGCCGCCGCAAGGAAAACCGTGAGGCGTATGCCCAGCTGGTGGACGAACAGGTGGAACTGGCCATCCCGGAACTGGTGGCCCTGAGCGAGGAAATCAAGGCCGTGAAGCGGAAGGTGTTTGGGAACTTCCGCGAGGTGCTTGCCATGAAGCGGGACGTGATGGGGCTGACCAAGACGACGGGGCAGCGCTCTCACACCTTCACCAACACTCCGGGCACCATGCGCCTGACGCTGGGTTCCAACACCGTGGACGACTACCGCGACACGGCGGAGGACGGCATCGAGATGGTGAAGCAGTACATCGCCTCGCTGGGCAAGGACGAAGAGACCCGTGCCCTGGTGGACATGGTGCTGCGCCTGCTGGCCCGCGACCAGACAGGCCGCCTGAAGGCCAGCCGCGTGCTGCAGTTGCGCAAGATGGCGGAGCAGACGGGGAACGACCAGTTCATGGAGGGCGTGCGCATCATCGAGGAGGCCTACCAGCCCACCGAGACGAAGCAGTACATCCGTGCCGAGGTGAAGGACGAGCAGGGAGCGTGGAAGGCCATCCCCCTGAGCGTGACGGACAACTGAGAAACCGCGCGGAGAGACGCGCGGCACACCGGCAAAAGAAGCACCGGAGGGAAAAAAGTGCGGCAGGACGTTGGTCTTGTCGCACTTTTTCCGTATCTTTACGGACGTATGAGCAAGGGACGTAACACAGGTTTGCTGGAAGCACGCGATGCTCGGCTGTTCGAGCGCTGGTACTACTGGACGGAAGTCCGGCGGTTGCGTTTCGACGACGCCCTGCGCAAGATCAGCCAGGAGGAGTTCTTTATCTCCGAGGCTACGTCCATGCGCATCATCCGCCGTGCACTGGCCGAGGGTCGTACCGTGGAGGGGCAGCACATCGGGCAGCCGATGTTCTCCGGCTTCAGGGTAAAGACCTCGTCGAAATCGTCACCCGAGGGCGTGCAGATGACGTTGCCGTTCTCTTGACAGTGTCCTCTACGGCGCAGGTGTATGTCGTCTCGTACACCTTCAGGCCGAAACTCCACGTGTAAAACTTTGATTTTGTACGCACCATTTCCCCCATACCCACGGGGCGGAACCCGCTGACGAGGTGGTGCAGTTGCTGGCAGGTCTCGTGCCGTGCCAGTATGCCGTCCGTGGTGTCGCTCCCGGCGTGCGTGTCATCGTAGCAGTCCAGGATGAGCCGGACGCGCAGCCACGCCGTCCCTTCCTGGCATCCCTGGCTGGCGTTGCTCCACTCCGTCTCAGGCGCGTCGATGAGCACGGCGGGGAACGTGAGCGGGTACATGTCTTCCTGCTCGTTCCGTAGGTTCTCCAGTTGCCCGTAGTCTTCGTCCACTGTGCGCAGTTCGGGCATTTCCTGGCTGATGAGTCCGATGAGATTATAGATTAGTGATTCCATTTTCTGCCTTTTCTGTTATGTTGTCGATAGATTCCTGCACGGCCTGTTCCACCTTCTCCATGAGTTCCTGACCCTCGCCCATGAACTGTCGCTGGGGGATTTCTGCATGAACGGTGAGGTGGTTCTTCTTGGTGAGAGCCATGGCACGCCACCGTTCAGCCTCCGGCGTGAGTTCCTTGGGCAGTTTACCCTTTCCGCGCACTCCGGCAGCCTTGTAGGCCATCGCCCAGGCGAAGCGCCGCATCTTGTCCGTTACGCTCGGGTGTGTGGTGACGGTTCCTCCCTCGTTGTGTATGCCGGCATAGGGGACGGGGTTCTCGATGGTCACCTCTCCCTGTCCTGCACGATAGTCGATGCTGCGCATGAGGTGGTCGCGACGGGAGGTCAGCGGTGTGTAGCGTGCGTCGGGCGAGTCGCTGTCCTGACGCTGGGTGCGCTTCCACTGGTGCAGTCCCCCGTCGCGCCATCCTGCGTCGCGGAAGTTCTGCATGAAGTGGTTCCGGGCGATGATGCCCACCTTGCGTGGCAGCCGGTCCATGACCTCGCGCTCGATGTCCCGCTTCAGCCTTTCCGCTATGTTTATGATGGTTTTCCCGTCCATGGTGTCTGCTATGGCATGGCGGTGTAAAGTGCAGCGTCGCGGTAGAAGTCGGCTGTCCGTTTCAGCTGCTTTGTGCGTATGAGGTACTTGATTCTCTGCATGGAGAGCACCACGGGCTTGCCCCGGTAGACGAGCACCAGTTGTTTCTTGCGCTGCTCCTTTGCGAGTTGGTCTGCCTGCCTGATGGCTCGCTTCTTTCGGAAGTCGAAAAGCCATGAATTGAGTTTCTTTGTGATAAAGTTGTCCATTTTGTTTGTTGTTTAGAAATTTAGTTGTACTTTTGCAGCGGAAACGTTAGAACTACTAAAGAACGGAGAAGTGCCGTCAACCTGTAGTGAGGCGTTTCTTTTTTTTTTTTATTCTATCGTTTCTCGTATGCTGTATGGATATTCACATATACCGTACCTTGGATTATCTCTTATTTCACATTTTAGAGTCAGAGGTCTTTCAACCTCATGACCATTGATGTTCAGAGATTGTACAACCCCATATCGACTATAGCCAACTACATGTCTGCGTTCTTTGGCTGGAGTCATGTGTGAGGGTATGATGCTCTCCCGTTCCCCATGTTGCAAAGTGGGTAGAATTCGGTCTACATTGAGTGCCACTGGCAATATATAATCCTTTTCAATATGCTGAATTAGGTTCTCCCTATCATTATTGCCGCAATAGATGTGGCCAGTAACATATCGATTATCATGTTTTGTATAAGGTGCTAATCCTTGTGCTTTCATCTCTCTTGTAGCAGAGTTCTTCGTTTGATTGAGAGCGTACTGTTCCGTTGGGGTTAGTCTCCTTTGTCTTTCTTCCTGAGCCAGTCGGTTCCGTTCCAGACACCCATCAATGAAGGGACAGTTGTAGCAGTCCTTGACGCGGTTCTGGAACATGGCCTTCAGGCGGTTGGTGATGCTGCCGTTCCGATAGAAGCCACACTGGCTGCACTTCGTGGGGAAATACGGGTGCGTCTGGTTGAACAGATGCCCGTCCTTGCCCGGGTTGTTTTCAAGACCTCGCTGTGGTTGTGTAGGCTCCAAGTCGGCAGGGCGGTTGACAGGCTCATCGGTAGCCTCCAGTGAGCACTTGCAGTTCCAGCGGTCGCCCGGATGGTGCAGGTCCCAGAACGGATCGTCGACGGGGAGTGTGAGCTTCATGCGCCAGTAGGCAGCGTGTGTGCCCTCCGGCTGCGGCGACGTGGTGGGCATCCACCGCAGGTTGGGCATGATGTCCTTGTCCTGAAGGAACTGTTGCCAGTCGGCGGCGTTATGTGCACGTATGACGGCTGTGTCATATTCCGTGCGCAGCCATGCCCCTGCGTGATGGCTGGAGATGGACGACACCTCGTCGAGCCACTGAGAGAAGGACTTCAGGTGTCCGTTCGTATCGTACAGCCTGGCGGCCATCTGCCCGCCCATGGTGTGGACCTTGAAAGCGGCGAACACTTCGTTGCCGTGACGCAGCGACTGGAGGAAGTGGTCGTTGTGCGTGGGGCGATACTGTGACTGTGCCAGTCCCTCCACGGTTCCCTCGTTGACGATGCGCAGCACCTCCTGCCACATTTCGCGGTCGATGTCTCTCGTGGTGTCGAACTTGCGGTCATAAATGCGCCGCATGAAGCCCTGCAGCACCTCCTTGGAGAAGGAAAGCGAGGCGGAATCCTTTAACCCGTCGGAAAAGCGACGGGCACGGTGGCTGCCATGGCCACGGGCACAGCAACTACAACCGTCCTCCCCATAGTAGAGGCCGTCCATCAGAAGTCGGAAACCGCCCCGAAGGTGTTCGGGGCCAGTCCGAAAAAACTCTTCAGGCGCTGTTTGAACGGTGTTTTATCGTCGTTTGAATGGGTTTCATGGGGCTGTCGGGCGGCATGGTCTTGACGGGCATCGCCCTCCCCGTCCCCGTCGCCCATCTGGCTCATGGCCTCGCGCAACTGCTGGCGTGCAGCCTCCTTTTCGGCTTTCAGCCGGTCGTAGTTCTGGGGTTTCTCGATGCCGAAGGTGTTGTAGAGGTAGTCGTCGTCGATGGGCAGTCCCATCTGGTTTAGTTTCTCCACGATCTGGATTTGCTTCTCCGGGTCCACCTCCTCCTTCCTTGCATAGACGAACTCACCGCCCGCCACGTTGAAACCGAGACTTTGGAAGATGGGGCGCATGTGGTAGTTGAGGATGTCCAGGATGTCGTCCCTGTCGCAGGCATTCATACCCTCCTCCTCTTCCTGGTGTACGGTACCCAGTGCCTGCGTGCCCGTTTCCTTCGCGTCCGTCGTCAGCGTGTTGCCAAGTACGCGGATGCTCATCTTCGCATCCCAGTAGTCGGCGAAGGTCTTGTAGAGGTCACTGCTCCCCGTCTTGTTTGCCGCCTCCACCAGCCGCAGGTCGCTGTCCTTCGGATGGATGTACACGGCGTTCGTGCCCTGTCTCTTCGCATCGGCAACCAGCCTTGCCCTGGCCTGTTCGTCGCCGGCCTCATAGGTGTATTCGCGTATGGGCATCCCGAACACATTGCAGAAGCGGGCCCAGTCTGCCATGTCGCCCCGTTTGTAGAGCACGGCGATGAGCAGTTCCGCAAAGATGCCCAGGTCGCGCTCGCCGCCCAGGAACAGCATGTTCGGGAACGCCTCCACGGGAAGTCCGTCCTGGTCGCCCTGGAACTTCAGTATCTTGTGACGGACGGGGTCGTAGTGCTTGTGGTCGATGAGGTCATAGCGTATGTTCCCGTCGTCGTCAAGGTAGAACTGGAAGAGGGAGTACCCCCAGAAGTTCTTCAGTACGAAGTCGCGGCGCAGCTGTTTGAACCACGGGGAGCGCAGTTGCGGCGTGATTACGTCGTCGGCCTTGCCGTCTCGCTGGAACTCTATGGGGAATCGTTGCGCCCCGCGTATGCGCTTGTCGATGATTCCGGCAAGGTGCAGGTCGAAGCGGCAGCTCTCGTACATGTCGTACAGTTGCACGCGGTACGAGAAATCGATGCTCATGGCCGACCGGATGGCGTCCATGTACTTCTTCAGGTCGAAGTAGAACACCTCCGGCATCTGCAGCACGATGTCGGGCTGCTGTACCCCAGGGGGTGTGAGCATACCGCCCTGGATGATTCGTTTCTTGTTCTTTTTGCTCATGTCTTATCGTATTACGGGTCTCACGTCGTCGGCCTCAATCTGCCAGCGGCTGTTTGCCCCCTGTTCCTCCTCGTCGAGCCGCGGGGCTCCGTCAATGGTGACATCCCCCTTCATGACTCCCTTCAGCCACTCCACGGCCCGTTCGTAGCGTTCCTTCCTGATGTTGGAAATCTTGTAGGGGTTGTGGATGCAGAAGATGTGATAGACGGCGATGTCGATGGCGAACATGAGGATGAGCGCGTGGCGGTCATCGCCCGTTGCCGAGAAGATGGCATCGCAGTCGTAGGTCTTGTTCATGTAGGAGCGCATTTCGGACACGGCCCTGTCCTCGCAGATTTCCACAATCTGTGGGTCGTAGTCCGTGCTTCCGGTTCGCAGCAGCGAGTCCAGGATTTCCCTGTGGATGCTCGCGTCGTAGTCGTTTGTAGTGATGAAATTGTTCATGGTTACATGCGGTATGGGTTATCGTCATTCAGTTCCCTGTAAGATATGGTGTAGGCAGGTTCCAGTTCCGCTGTCTTCTCCCCGATGATGGTGATGCCGCCCTCTATGCAGTCGGGGCCGTCGGCATTGTAGGGCAGGTGCATCTCGAAGAGTTGGAACTGAGTGATGAGTTCCTGCATGTGCGGGTTGTCCCGTTCCTCCTCGTTGAACACCCATGCCCCGTTCCTGTCGATGGGTTCCAGCTTCGCCTCGATGCGTGTGGCCTTGTCCGTCTTCTTCCGCTCGTCGCCCTTGATGTAGAGTTCCCGCCTGCGCTTCTTGCATTCCTCGTGTAGCAGTGGCTTGAACACCTGACTGAAGAACGGGTCCTGTAGTTTGTTGTTCTCCATATAGCAATAGACATTGGTCTTTCCGCCCACGTAGTCCATGAGGTCGAAGTACCAGCCGATGAAGACCGCATTCACTTCGCGTGCCAGGAACCCCTTGATGATGTAGTACGTTCCCTTGTGCTTCCCGATGAGCCACAGGGCCTTGGTACTGCTTGCCTTCTTGCGGGAATCGGAGTAGGCAGGGTCGCCGTACATGATGAGGAATGGAAACTTGCCGAGCGGTGGCACCTTGCCGAACGGTAGGTTCCTGAAAATGGTTCCCTCCGATACGGGATTGTTGAAATACTCCGCCTGTGTATTCTTCGTCGAGATGTTGCCCAGCACGGTGTCAATCATTTCCTCGGTGTTTTTTTCCGGCCATGTGCTGCGTCCGTTCTTGTCACGGATGTTCACGATGTCCCAATGTCTGGCCCTTTCGCCTGCACGCTTGATGCAGCAGTCGCGGGCAATGATGTTGCCGCACCAGAGTATCAGTGTCGGCTCCGATATGGAGCGCGTGGGGTACAGGGCACCCTCGAACCAGTTCCACTTCTTTTTCAGTGTCTCAGGGTTGCGGCAGTCCTCGTCGGTGTCGTAGTCGTCCATGTATATGATGTCCGGGCGTACCTCCTCATTGCGGGCGCCACGCGGTGCAGAACCTGCACCAAGGGCCACGAAGCGTGCGCCCACAACTGTGGTGAAATCAGTTTCAGACCAATCACCCACCTTTTCCTGATTCCCGTAGAACTGGCGCAGTCTGGCATTCTTCTCGAAGTTCAGGCGATAGGGTGTCAGCAGCCTTATGGCGGACTTCTCCGTGGCTGATGCGAGCACGACAAACCGTTTGCGTCCGGTGAGCACAAGGTACATGATGACGAACATGGCCACAGTGGACTTTGCCAGTTCGCGGCTCCACGACAACACCTCGTACCACTCGTCGTGCTCGATGATGCGTCGTATTGCCCGCTTGTGGAACGGGGCAAACTCATATTTAGCATACTTCGGAAAGAAGTATTTAATCCACGCGACAGGGTCATTCTCCAGAGCCTCCCTGCGCTTGCTTATCTCACGCTGTGAAAGGAAGTCCTCCAGAGGGATGTCCGCGAGGAATGACTTGTGGTACTCCTCCCATAGCCTCAGTGCCTTTTTCTCTTCTGCAGTCATTTCTTCGTCTTGCTTATCTGGTCCTTGATGAAGCCATCGAGGAGGTCGTTGAATTTCTTTGCCATCTCGATGTCGAGCGGTCGCAGCCAGGAGAGGAACCGCATGGCCACGCCCACGATGTCCGTAATGCCCAGGTCGCTTTCCATCTTCTTGATGGCCGTAGCCAACTTTGCCAGCGTGTCGGCCTCCGTGGTTGTGGCAAACCGCTTGCCCTCTTCTCTCGATGCGATGTTGTTGTTAATCTCCGCAATCTGGCGGTTCATCTGTGCGATTATCTGCGTCGAGGTGATGGTCAGCGAGGCTTTCAGCGACTCCCATTCCCCCTCCCTTATCCATCGCGAAATGGTCTGGCGCGATATGCCCACCTTCCCGGCTATCTCCTCCTGGGTGTAGTTCCCGTCGAGGTATAGCGACTTGGCGATGCCCTTTTTGTCAATGTTCTGTTTCATGCGTTAGATGATTTGGTGCTGCAAAGTTCGCCTAAAAAGAGGAATTGCCCAAACTGGAGATTCGTGGTGGCACTGGCTGACGACATGGTGTCCTCGGCAGAGTACATGATGAAAATGTGATTTGCACGGGTCGAAAAAAGGTTGGAACTTTGCGGCAGAAATCAAAACGCGATGGAAACAAAATTCTTCAATATCAATCCTGGCACAGAGGAGGTGAGCATCCTCCTGTACGGCGATGTGGGCAATGGCGAGCCCGTGGATAGTGGCCGTGTCGTAAGCGAGTTACTTTCGCTGGCGGCACAGTACAAGAAAATCGCCGTGAGAATCAACAGTAACGGCGGCGATGTATTCAGCGGCATCGCCATATACAATGCTCTCCGCACCTCTTCTGCTGACATTACAATATATGTGGATGGTGTGGCCGCGAGCATCGCCGCCATTGTGGCATTGTGCGGAAAGCCTCTTTACATGTCACCCTATGCGAAGCTGATGCTGCACAGCGTGAGCGGCGGCACGTGGGGAAACGCCTCCGCCCTGCGCCAGACGGCAGAGACCATGGAGCAGCTGCAGGGCGACCTGGCACGCATGATTGCCGGGCGCTGCAACATGGAGCCGAAAGAAGTGGCAGCCCGCTACTTTGACGAGAAAGACCACTGGATAGATGCCCATGAGGCTCTGAGTCTGGGACTGATAGACGGCATCTATGACATGGAAGGCGAGGAACCGCCCTCCGACACGACCGAGGCTATATACCATTATTTTAATAACCGACTGGAACGCCAGTCACAAAAACGAAAAGACATGGCATTTATTGATGACATCAAGAAAATCCCGACCTTCAATGACAAGGCGGACGAGAGTGAAGTTCTGGCACACGTGACGGAACTCGTGAACCAGGCTACCAAGGTGGATTCCCTGGAAAAGGCCAACGCAACCTATAAGCAGCAGTTGGATGCCCTGAAGGCCAAGGAACTGGAAGCAATCGCGGACAAGGCAGTGGCCGAGGGCAAGATTGTAGAATCCCAAAAAACTTCGTTTCTGAAACTGCTGAACAGCGACCGTGCTTCTGCAGAGGAACTGCTGGCCAGCATGAAGCCGGCAGCCCAGCCCCGTGTCGTGGACTTCATCAATCCTGGCACTGTCACCGCTGGCACTCTGGAAGCCCTGAACTGGGACGAACTGGACCGCCAGAACAAACTGGCAGAACTGAAGAACACGAACCTTTCTGTCTTCAAGCAGAAGTACAAGGAAAAGTTCGGTGTGGACTACAAGGAGTAAAAAAGAGACAAAACATGTGTTTAACCCTTAAAAAGAAGAAAAAATGGCTTTGAACAAACAAGTGTGGCTGAACACCATCGTGGAGAAATTCTTCCCAGACAATTCGTTTGCCCTGAAGAGCGTGGATGATTCGGCCTATGTGAACAACAAGACGGTGCATGTGCCCAATGCAGGTGCGCCCAGTTCGGTAACCGTCAACCGTCAGCAACTTCCAGCCAGTGTCAGCCGTCGTACGGACTATGACCTGGAGTACGAAATCGACGAGCTGACAACTGACCCCATCCTCATTCCCAACATTGACACGGTAGAACTGTCCTACGACAAGCGTCATAGCGTTCTGACCAATAACAAACAGCAGCTCCGCACCGTGGCTGAGCAGAACCTGCTCTACCGCTGGTTCCTCAACGATAATGTCATCAAGACGACTGGCGACGGTCAGGATGCCCATACGAGCTCAACGGCCACGGGTCAGCGTAGAAAGATAACGAAGCACGATGTGCTGGAACTGATGAAGAAGTTCAACACGGACGATGTGCCCAAGGAAAACCGCTACCTGCTGCTTGACAGTGTGATGTATGCCGACCTCATTGCCGACCTCTCGGAGAAGGAACTGTGGGCATTCCAGGCCAGTGCAGATGTCGAGAACGGAATCATGGGCAAGCTCTACAGCTTCCATGTCATGGAACGCAGCCAGGTTCTTCGCACGGCAGCCAACGGCACTTCGCTCCTGAAATGGGATGAGAATGCCGTTGCAGGCGAGAAAGCGGCTGGCATAGCCTGGCAACATGGCTGCGTGAGTCGAGCCATGGGCGAGGTCAAGATGTTCGACAGCACTGACGACCCCACCTACTATGGCGACATCTACAGTTTCCTGCTCCGCTTCGGCGGCAAGTACCGCCGCTATGACAAGAGAGGCGTGGGCCTGATTGTAGAGGACACCTACACGGCTCCTGTACAGTGATAAACCTTAAAAAAGGAAAAAATGTTACCGAGAATTAAAATCAATTATCTGAACGGCCAGCTGGGAACCGTCGGTGAGAGTGCCGACGGCCTGGTGGCCCTGGTATGTGGTGCGGTGGCCGTGGCTGCGACTTTCGCCCTGAACAAGGCCTATACCCTGTACAAACTTGGTGACCTGGCCGACCTCGGTGTGACAAAAAGCAACAATCCGCGCCTGTGGAAACTGGTGAGTGACTTTTATGGCGAAGCCGAGGAAGGGACGAAGGTTGTCGTGATGGGCGTGCCCCAGACTGTGGAACTGGAAGATCTCTGCCTGTACTCGGAAGGGGCACTTCGCGACTTGATTACCCAGCAGAATGGCGTGTTGCGTGGAATCTTCCTCTGCGGCACTACTGCTTCAGACGAAGACGAGGACTTCGACCTGAACGATGTGGCCAGCAATGCCCAGCAGTTAGCAGAGTGGGCCACCACAACCCTCTATGCTCCGCTGTTCGTCTGCCTCGGTGCGGCCTATTCCGCCGACCTGCCCGACTTTACCAATGCGGAGTATAACCGCGTTTGTGTAGTCGTGGGTGACACGGTGACGGGCTCGGCTGATGCTTGTGTCGGACTCGTGGCCGGACGTGTGGCCAGCATCCCGGTACACCGTAATATCGGGCGTGTCCGTGACGGCTCGCTCCGTCCGACGACGATGTTTGTCGGTACTGGCAAGGTGGAGGAGTCCCTTGGGATTGTGACCACCCTGTACGATAAGCGATACATAACCCCTCGCACCCATGCGGGGAGGAGCGGCTATTATCTGGCCGATGACAATATGGCCGTGAAGATGACCGACGACTATGCCCAGTTGGCTAACCGCCGTGTCATTGACAAGGCCTACCGCATCGCATACGATACGCTGCTGGACTACCTGCTCGACGACATCGAACTGAATGAGGACGGCACGATGCAGTTTACGGTACTGAAGAGCTGGCAGCAGGCGGTGGAGAATGCCATCAATGCCTCGATGACGGCCAACGGGGAACTGAGCCAGACCGACGGCGAGGGTTGCCAGTGCTACATTGACCCGACACAGAATGTGGTATCGACCTCAAAGATAGAAATGACACTGAAAGTACGCCCCCACGGCTATGCCCGTAGCATTGACGTGAATCTGGGCTTCCTTGTGACCAGTGCGAACTAAAGAAGAAAGGAGGACACGATGTTCAATAGTAAAGAATACGAGTGGAACGATATATCGGTGACCGTAGCCGGACGGCTGGTGACAGGGCTGCGTGGCGTGAAGTACACGGCCAAGCAGGAGAAGGAACTGCTCTACGGCAAGGGCAATAAGCCCATGGCCATCCAGACGGGCAACAAGGACTACAGCGGCACCCTTACGCTGCTGCAGAGTGAGTACGAGGCTCTGAAGGCATCCTCCGGCGGCGATGTACTGAACGCAGCGTTCGACATCCTTGTGGGATATGGCAACCCCAGCAAGGGCGATGCCATAACGACGGACAGCCTCATAGGGTGCCAGATAACGGAGGACGACACCGACTGGAAGCAAGGCGACAAGTTCCAGGAGAAGGCACTGCCCTTTATATTCCTGAACAAAAAGAGTATCTAAGAAAGACGGTTCCCGTCCCGCCATAGCCTTTTATGGGAACCATGAGGAGGACGGGAACCGCCATAGTATAAACCGGTAAAGATACAGAAAAATGAAGTTCACGAAAGAGCAAATCAAGGAGTGGAAAGCCAAGCACGGCGAACTCCTGCAGATAGAAGTGGACGGGCGGAGTTGCATCCTGCATACCCCGACGCGCAAGGATTTGAGTTACGCCAGCGTAGTGAAAGACCCCATGAAGGTAAACGAGGTGCTGCTGAACCAACTCTGGGTGGCCGGTGACGAGGAAATCAAGACAGACGACAGTCTGTTCCTCGCTGTCTGCAACAAGATGGAGGCCATCCTGCAAGTAAAGGAGGCCACTGTAAAAAAGCTCTGAGGGATGCCGATGTGGAAGAAGCCGACAGGGGCGGCATCCTGTATCTCGATACCCTGCTCCGCTACTACCTGCATGTCGACCCTGACACGATGGAGGACGAGCGGTGGGCTCATACCATAAAATACCTGTTGGAGATAAGGAAACTGGAGGCAAAGCAAAATGGCGAGCGTCGTTAATCTCATAATCAAGTTGCAGGCCAAGGACCAGAATGTGGTGAGCGTGGCTCAGAATGTCCAGAAGGATCTGGACAGCATCATTGCCAAGGCAGATACCGTCAAGAGGAAACTACAGGATGCCTTTTCCTTCAGCAACTTCAAAAGTTCGCTGATGAGCATTCCCGGCATGCAGTTCCTGATGAACCCCTACACGCTCATTGCGTCGGGCATCGGTGCCGTCACCTCCCTGGGCGCACAGGCAGAGATGACCAGTACGGCCTTCCGCGTGTTGGTAGGCGACGAGGAACGGGCCGCCAAACTGCTGGGCGACATCGACGACTTTGCGGCACACACGCCTTTTACCAAACTGGGGCTTACCGATGCCACGAAGACATTGCTGAACTTCGGAGTGGCCAGCGACAACGCGCTGGGCATCCTGAAACAGTTGGGCGACATCTCCATGGGCGATGCCCAGAAACTCGGTTCCCTCTCCACGGTCTACGGTCAGGTGTCTGCGGCCAGCAAACTCTCCGGCCAGGACTTGCTCCAGTTCATCAATGCCGGCTTCAACCCTCTGAAGGAACTGCAGAAGATGGGCGAGGAGGGGCTTATCCCCAAGAAGTCGTACCAGGAACTGCAGGACATGATGAGCAAGGGGCAGATAGGCATCGAGGCCGTGAATGCGGCCATGCGCCATGCCACCGGAGAGGGCGGCCAGTTCCACGGTATGATGGAACAGACCTCCGAGACGCTTGCCGGCAAATGGAGCACGGCCGTCGGCCTCGTGCAACAAAAGGCCACGGGCATCTATGACAAGATACAGCCCTACCTGATGAAGGGTGTGGAACTCTTCTCCACTGCAGCCGACATTGTCATGGGCATTGTCGGCGGAGTGGTGGACGTGATAGACTTTCTTGTCAGTCACTTGGAGAGTCTGGCATACATCGGCGTGGTCGTGGGGATTGCCACCGTTGCCTTCAATGCCCAGTCCATTGCCCTGGCGGTCCTGAAGGGAGCCTACCTGGTGCAGACGGCTGTCACGTCTGGACTCGCTGGGGCTCAGGGTCTGCTGAATGCCATCATGGCTGCCAACCCCATAGGGATTGTGGTAACTGCCGTTGCGGCACTGGCTGCCGGGGTCGTCTATTGCTGGAACAAGTTTGCGGGATTCCGTGCCGTGATAAAGAGTGTGTGGGATGTCATCAAGGGTTTTGGCAATGCCATCAAGAATTATCTGATAGACCGCATTACGGGATTGCTGAAGGGCATCGGAAAGTTGGGTGAAGCCTTGTCCAAACTCTTTTCCGGCGACTTCAAGGGAGCCTGGACCTCAGCCAAGGATGCCGCCCTGAAGATAAGCGGCTACGAGGCCGTGAAGAACTTCGCGGGGAATGTCAAGGGCATTAAGGGCAACTATGCCCAGCACCTGGCCGAGGAACGCCAGAAACAAGACAAGAAGGAAACAGCCAGCCAGGGCATCAGTACCCCACACCTTGCAGGAAGCAAGACGGGGGACTACGGCGAAGTATTCCAGGCAGGCACAGGCTCAGGTGGCAAGGGCAAGAAGGGAGGGAGCGGTCGTAAGACAGCCGAGGCCGCCGTGACAGGCGGCACGCGCAGCACCTCCATCCACATGACCATCTCCAAGTTTTTCGACAACATCAATGTATATATGGCCGACAAGACGGACACCTCGCAGCTGGAGCAGATAATCCTCCAGTCGCTGAACCGCTCGCTGGCCATTGCAACCAGTACAGACAGATAGCAGCCATGAAGAATGAGTTTCCCATAGTAGAGGTGGAAGGCAAGGTGTCACGGAATCTTCAGCGCAAGATACCTGACGGCTGGGAACGCTCCGTCCTGGAGAACATGGCGTTCCGCATCCTCGGAGGCAAGGTACCTCCCTACTGGCTTTTCCGCAGGAACATCTACCGTCAGGTCAGCCCGGAGGACTACGAGAAGGTGGTGAACGCCACGGACGAGGAACTGGAGGACTTGATACATGCCAATGCGCTGGGTGTGCCTATGGTCATGCCCTTACGCTTCCAACTGGAAGAGCCGGGGGCAGAAGAATGGTATTTCCCCGTGGAGCCGATGATAAGCCTACAGGGGCGGAATGTGATAGTGTGCCGTCAGGTGGCCAAGGGCGACATGCGGGGCAGCATCAAGGAACGCTGGACGCAGGACGACTATGGCATCACCGTCGAGGGCATCCTGATGGGTACGGACGGGCGGTACCCCTTTGAGGACGTGAACCGCCTGCGTGAGTTCTGCGAGGCGGGGGCGGTGAAGGTTATCTGTCCTTTGCTGGAAAAGTTCAACATCAACCACATGGTCATCGAGGACTGGGACATCCCGTTCACGAGCGGTGCGGCCAACCAGAACTATACCCTGCGGGGAAAGAGTGACGACATCTATAAACTACTGATTAGCCTCTGACCGACGATGTACACGATGGCATACGACATAGAGATTGGGAGTTACCGCGTGGGAATGCTCGACAGCGTGGAGATAGTGAGCAGCGTGGGCCTTCTGGCCGACACGGCGCGAATCGTGCTCCCCGGTGCCGAGTGGAACCATGCGCTGGACGTGGAGAGCAAACTCCGGCGCGGCGACGAGGTGGTCATCAACCTGTACTACAAGGAGGAGGGTGTGGTGACGGAGTTCGAGGGATGGCTGCAGCGCATCGGTACCGATGACGGCAGCATCACGCTCTATTGCGAGGACGACCTCTTTCTGACACGCAAGACCATCGACAATGCCGTGCTGAAGAATGTCAGGCTGAAGGATCTGCTCCAGCGTATTGTTGCCGGTCTTGACCTGGTTTGTGAGGTGGACTGCACCTACGAATGGACCTATTCGAAGTTTGTCATCCACGATGCGACGGGCTACGACGTGCTGAAGAAGGTGCAGGAGGAGTGCGGAGCCGACATCTATGTCCGTGACGGCGTGCTCCACGTCCATCCTCCTGGTGAGGTGGTGGGTGCCCGTCGCAGGTACGACTTTGCCCGGAACATCGAACAGAGCCGCCTTACCTATCGCAGCCGGCAGGACAAGAAGTTCCTTGTCGTGGTGAAGGCCAACATGCCGGACGGAACGGTAAAAGAGCTGGAGGTGGGCACGACCGGCGGTGACAAGATAACCGTGAATGCCGCCACCTGCGACGGGGCCAGCATGAAACTGCGGGGCGAACTGGAACTGAAGCGACACCTCTTCGACGGCTACGAGGGCAGCATCACCGGTTGGCTCATTCCCGTCTGTCGTGCGGGTGACAGCGTGACGCTGCACGATGCCGACTATCCCAAGAAGGACGGCACCTATTTCGTGGAGAGCGTGAAGACCACCTTCTCCCGTGAGGGTGGGAAACGCGAGATAACCCTGGGCTACAGGCTCAGTTAGACAATAAGGAAATGGACGAATACAGAGAACTTGCCGAACGGCTACGGGAGATTGGCGGTACACGTCAGGCCACCCTCATGCAGGGTATAGTGAAGGGCGTGGACGGGCTGACGTGCAGCGTCGAGTTCGGAGGTATCACCATCGACGGCATACGCCTGCGGGCCTCGGAGGCCGGCAATGAAAACCATATCCTGATAAAGCCCAGAGTAGGCACGCCCGTTGTTGTGGGCAGCCTGAGCGGCGACCTCAGGGAGTTGGTCGTGCTGGTGGCGGACGAGGTGGAGGAGATAGAGGTGCACGCCACGAAGATAACCCTCAACGGCGGGCAGAACGGTGGACTGATAAACATAGACAGCCTGACCCAGAAGGTGAACGAACTGGTGCAGGCATTCAACACCCACACCCACATCGTGAATACCACGGGAAGTGCCACGGCACAGAGTGGGACAGCACAGGCCATAGCCTCCCAAGCAAGTACCCTGAAATCGTCTGACTACGAAGACTCCAGCATAAAGCACTGAAAGAGAAATGAACGGCATACAACTCGAAGACTACGACCTCGCACTGAAGGTGACACATGATGCTGCAGGTAAGATTACCGGCGGACTGGTTATTGGTGACATCCTGCGCCAGAACCAGGCACTCATACTCACCATGAAGGCGGGAGAACTGAAGGAAAGCCCGGCGGTGGGGTGCGGCATCAGCGACATGCTGTTGGAGTATGACCCGGTCTACTGGCGCCACCAGATTCGGGAACAAATGGAGATGGACGGGCAGAAGGTGTCCTCGGTCAGGATTACCCGCACAGGAATAATCGTAGATGCCAAATACTGAGAGACTATGACACAGCACACAAAGGACGTGATACAGTACACGACGGCGGTGGCGACACTCATGAGCGGCGTGGCGATGTGCTTCCTGGCCTTCTTCCGGAGCGGGCAGCAGGACGTACCCTCGGGAACCCTCTGGTACTTCGGGCAGACGCTGGTCTATGCCGCCACCATCTTCGGCTTCAAACTGGCCGCCGACGAGATATTGAGAAAAAACAAATGACGATGAGAAAGATTGACTACATTGCCGTGCATTGCACGGCTGGCAACCAGCGGCAGACCATCGGGGACTTGCGGGCAGAGTTCCGCAGGAAGGGCTGGAAGAACCCCGGCTACCACTATGTGGTGGAGGCTGACGGGCGGGTGACTCAGCTGCTCGACGACGAACGGGTGAGCAACGGGGTACGGGGCTGGAACAGCCGCATCCTGAACGTGGCCTACACGGGCGGCGTCGATGCACAGGGCCGCCCCACGGACAACCGCACAGAGGCGCAGAGGGAGTCCCTGTTCCGGCTGTTGCGGCTGCTCAAAAAGAGGTACCCTGATGCACGGATACAGGGGCACCGCGACTTCTCGCCCGACCTGAACGGCGACGGGCGCGTGACACGTAACGAATGGGTGAAGGATTGTCCCTGCTTCGACGCACGGGCGGAATATGCAGAACTATGAAACGGACAGCCATGCTTATACTTGTCATCCTCATGGGGCTCCTGCTCATGGGATGCCGCAGCAGCCGGAAGGCCGTGAGGGAGGAGGCGCACATCGAGGAGACTCTGAGCGACAGCACGCAGGAGGATTCCGTCAGGAAAGACAGCCGGACGGAAACACGGACAGCCAACTTCAGCGAGAGGGCACATGCCACCGTCCGCGTCACGGAACTCAGCGAGCCGGACAGCACGGGACGGCAGCACCCCGTCCGCGTGACAGAGATTGACTACGGTCGCCAGCGCAATGCCGACATCAGCGAAACGGAGAAAGAAGAGGCACAGACGGTGAAGTCGAGGCAGTCGATGAAGAAGGGGAAAAGGCAGGGCGGACACAGGAAAGAGACAAAGACCGTCCGGCGGCGCCCCGTCCTGTGGTGGCTATATGCCATCCCTGCCATATTGGCTTTGGCGACATACTGCTATTACAGAAAAAGAAGAAGATGAAGCACAAGTGCGGCATAGGACAATCGCTGCTCGACGTGGCAGTGGTGGCGACGGGCACGGTGGAAACGGCGGTCGCCCTTGCCGCGGCTAACGGCATGGCGGTCACGGATGCACTGGAGAGCGGACAGGAACTGGAACTTGTCGGGGTGCAGCGTCGCGACATCGTGCAGCGCTTCGCCGTCAGCGGAATGGAACCCGCCACGGAAATCTCCCCCGAGGAGACCTCCGTCCTGATGCCTGGCGGCATCGGCTACATGGCCGTCGGGGTGGACTTCATCGTCAGCTGACGAAATAACGACATATCGAAATATCGAAGAAGAAGAAAATGAGAACCATCGACGAAATCAAACAGGAGATGCAGGAGGCCTGGATGCTGAACGGCACGCTGGCCGCGGCCTACGGCTTCGAGACCGGCACGGCCTTCTCCTCCGTATTCAGCAAGGTAAGCATCGAGAACCTCCTGCTCTACATCGTGGCCGTAGGCATCTACGCGCTGGAAGCCCTCTTCCGGGAGCACAAGGCGGACGTGGATGCCGCCATCGACGAGACGCTGCCGCACCGCCCCAAGTGGTACCGCGACAAGGTGCTCCAGTTCATGCAGGGCAAGACCCTCGTAGAGGACACCGACCGGTACGACACCACGGGCATGACGGACGAGGACATCGAGGCCGCCCGGGTCGTGAAGTACGCCGCCGCCACGGAGAGCGCGGATGCCAGCCTGCTCACCATCAAGGTGGCGGGTGAGACGGACGGCGAGCGCACGCCGCTCGACGCGGCCACCGAGACGCAGCTGCTGGCCTACCTCGGCGAGGTGAAGGATGCCGGCGTGCGCATCGCCCTGGTGAACCAGGAGGCCGACCGGTTCCGGTGTACGGTGGACATCTACTACGACGCGATGCTCACCTCCGCCACGGTGGAGGCGGCGTGCCGCAAGGCCATCGGCCGGTACATCCAGAACCTGCCCTTCAACGGCGAGTATACCAACATGGCCCTCATCGACGCGCTCCAGCAGGTGGAGGGTGTGCGGATAGCCGAGCTGAAGGACGCGAGCGTGCGGGTGGCGGGGGAGCAGACCCTGACCGCCATCGACGCATGCCACCGTCCCGTGGCCGGCTACATGAAGGCTGAAACCGCCGATGTTACACTCAACATGATTGTATATAATGGGGAAGTATGACATTGACATGAAGCGTCTGGCGGTACTGCTGCTGCCCACCGCCCTGCGCCAGCCGAGGCTGTCAGCCCTGGTGCAGGTGCTCATGACCCCGCTCGTGCGCCTGGGGCGTGAACTCGCCACCTACCGCGAGGCGAAGGACTACCGCCTCCGCCACAACGGCCAGACGTGCCACCTCAGGGCCGTCCTGAACGACCGCTTCGACCCCGTCCTGCGCCGCATCCGCATCACCGGGGGCGGGCAGGAGGACGGCACCCTGCGCCTCTACCTCCGCCAGACGGGCCGCTTCACGCGCATCAAGCCCCGTGGCGACGAGGGGCAGGTGCGCCTCTACCGCCGCGGCTTCGGAGGCATCGGGGGGCTGGACTTCTGGGTGCAACTCCCCACGGCGCTCCAGGGCACGGTCAGCGAGGCCGAACTGCGTGCCGTCGCCAACCGGTACCGCCTGGCCTCGAAGCGCTTCGGCATCACCTACGGCGACATATCGGAATAACGACAGGCGACATCACGAAATATCGAAATATCGAAATAACGAAAGAAACAATGGAAAAGACAATCGGAAACTACGCCGGCCAGCCCAACAGGGACTTCCCCCTGGACTGCGAGACGCTGGCCGCCCTGGCGGAAAACCAGGCGATGGCCGAGATACTCGGCAACATCTGCGGCGACAAGACCATCCTCCTGGGCTGCGGGCTGAACGCGGCAGGAACCTCACGCTCGGAGGGCTACGTGTTCCTGCGCACGCGGGACTACCCCGGGGGCGAGGTGCTTCGCTGGACGGGCGGAGCCGTGGGCGGCGACATGCACGTGGAGACGGAGGCCGTGAGCGTCACCGCCGACGGCTACCAGTACCCCAGTGCATACACCCTGCGCCGCCTCGTCCCCGGCCTGGGCACGGAAACCTACATCTGGGACGACTTCGCGGACATCGCCACGAACCGCGAACTGGCCCTGAGGGTGGCAGAACTGGAGGACGAACTGGCGCGTACCGTCGGCGAGCCGATAGGCACCATCAAGATGTGGCCGTCGGCAGAACTTCCTGCTAATTACCTCATGTGCGACGGAGGTACAATTCCTTCTGGAGATGAATACGACGAACTTCGCAGGGTTTTAGGTAAAAGCACCACCCCCGACCTCAAAGGTAGGTTTGTCGTCGGTTACGACCCCGCTGATGGTAATAACGATTCCAACCAAGATACGAACTATACCAGAATAGGAAATGCAGGCGGTGAACGCAAGCACACGCTGACGGTGGCGGAGATGCCCAGCCACAGCCATACATACAATAAAGTGACCGATGATCACGTAAATGGTGGCAAACTGCGGGGTGAGACAAATAGTTTCGGTTTGGAGGATACCCAGACAACCACAGTCGGCGGCGGCCAATCTCACGAGAACCGTCCCCCTTACTACGTGCTGGCATACATAATCAAGGCAAAATAATACGACGATGGCAACGGCAAGAAACATACTGAAGACCTACTTCGAGACGGGCAAGTACCCGACCGAGGCACAGTTTGCGGAGCTGATAGACGCGCTCCGCCATGCGGACGACCCCATTCCCATGACCGACATCCAGGGGCTGGCCGACGCCCTGAACGGCAAGGCACCCGCCTCCATGGTGGATGTCGTCAACAACATCTACGACTCCCTGCAGAACCATGAACTGGGCGGCATGACCGACGGGGAGCGCGAGCAACTGGACAGGCTGATGGATGCCGTGTTCCCCCTGGTGGTGTCCTACGGCACGAAGAACAGCGGCACCTACGAGTACGGCACCAGCGTCGCCCCCTCAGTTGCCTGGACCGCCACGCGCGACGGGGAGGACGTGGACTGCACGGCCACCGTCGGCAGCGGCACCTTCGAGGGCACGATGACCCAGAACCAGAAGTCCTACTCCGGCGAAGCCCGTGCCCTGACCTCCGAACTGAAATTCTCCGCCACGGTCAGCCAGGGCGGCCAGTCGAAGAACCTCTCCACCATCAAGTGGACCCCCTCGTTCTACCGCTACTACGGGCCGCTGAACGCCGTTCCCTCCGACTATCCCGCCGCCATCCGCTCGCTGGGCACCAAGGCCCTGAGCACGACGACCACGCTGGGCACTACCGCCGTGGCCGCCGGCAAGTATTTCCTGTTCGCCGTGAAGAGCGACACCGCCGTCACCCTGAAAGCCTACCTCGACTCCCCCGAGAGCGAGGTGACGGGCTGCGTGACGGGCAGCTGCACGGTGGAGCAGGAGAACGGCTACCAGTCAAACACCTACTACTACATCCTCGTCCCGGCCGGCGCGACGGCCTGGAACCTGAAAATAAAGAACTCGTAACGAAGAAAGACTATGGCACTACTTAAACTACCCTTCAGGCTGGGACGGCCCAGCAACGACACACCCGTCACCACGGCTGACGCGGTGGATGACGAGACCCTGCAGAAGACCCAGGCGGAACTGAACGCCCTGTTCAACCAGGGCAAGAACGCCCGGGGCGAGCAGGTGGGCAAGACATATACAGCAGGCACGGGCATAGAGATAAGCCAGCAGGATGAGATAAGCGTGAGCATCCCCGTCTCCACGGACAGCCAGACCGGCCTGATGAGTGCCGCCGACCACCGGCGGCTGAACACCTACGCCTTCACGGTTGACTTCGGCGCGAACCAGGACAGCGTGACCGTGCTGCACATGGATGCGGCCTGCCGCCTCGTGCGCGTCGCGACGAAGAACGTGTCCTCCGTGACCGTCTCGGTGGTGAACGGCGGCAGCGTGACGCCGACGCTTTCCGGCGGTTCCGCCGACCTCAGCCTTGCCTGCCCTGCGGAGGCGGGCATCGTGATAGACATCGTGCGCACCGCGTCGGGCAATGCCGCCGTGGGCGTCCGTTACGAACTGGAGTGACCCGTCGGAATATCGAAATATCGGAATATCGAAATAACGAAATAATAAAAAAATGGCAACAAGAGCATTATACTGGAAGACCCAGAACAACAGTGCGAAGTATGTAGATTCCTTCATCGGCAACGACGTGACGGGCGACGGTACCATGTCCAAGCCCTACAAGACACTGGTGAAGGCGTTCCAGAGCGTGCCGGGTACGATTGTGTGCCGCGGCGTATTCAGTGAGGACATGAGCACAGGCCGCCATGCCCAGCATATCAGCGGCGACTACATGGGAGCCGCCGTCTTTGACGGGCAGGACACCTATGACCTGTGCGGTTTCTCGCTGAGTAACATGATAGTCCTAAATACTCCTTCCACCCCGCCACCAACCGCGTGGCAGGGTAGTAATTATAACGCCGGAGGCGCGCTCTTCGCTGGCGTTGGCCGTGCTTACAATGCTCGCAATGTCGG